>Ga0209593_10000134_pt1 | contig 39068 bp, 34 predicted proteins | sample PPLLaktember2015_3_FD_187260 | JGI IMG/M metagenome (GOLD analysis project Ga0209593, IMG submission 187260) | Freshwater sediment microbial communities from Prairie Pothole Lake near Jamestown, North Dakota, USA - PPLs Lake P7 Core (6) Depth... | ecosystem: Environmental > Aquatic > Freshwater...
CACAGGTCCCCGTTTCTTCAACCACTGCCGGCGATTCCGATAACAATTATGGGTATATCACAACCCCCGACAAGTACCTGGATATTTTTGTCGGTCGTTTTTCTGCTGAAACAACCGCCCAGTTACAGACCCAGATCGACCGGTCCTTGTGGTATGAAAGAGACCTGGCATCTACAGCCGCATACTTCAAAAAAGCCATCGGCTGCGGAACATCCGAAGGTCCCGGGCACAACAACGAATACGATTACCAGCACGTCAACAACATGTTGACCGATCTGTCCAACAATGGTTATACCACCTATACCAACCACCAGAGCGGCGGTTCTACTGCCAATTTATCTTCATTGATCAACGCCGGCGCCGGTATTATCCTGTATTGCGGTCACGGTTACGACACCGGTTGGTCCTGCGGTTGGACTTTCTCCAGCACCAACGTTGCAGCCTTAACCAACAATTATATGTTACCCTTTATTTTCAACGTTTCTTGCGTAACGGGTAATTTCAAGAGTATTACATGCTTCTGCGAAGCATGGATGAGATCTACTTATAACAACTTGCCCATCGGTGCAGTCGCCATCGACGGTTCCACCATCAACCAGGATTGGATCCCGCCTATGGATGCACAAGATGAAATGGTCGATCTGTTAGCAGCTCAAAGCAAACGTACGTTTGGCGGCGTCACGGTCAACGGTATGTTCAAGATGCAGGATATGGATGGAACATCCGGTCAGAATATGGCCGATACCTGGGTATGCTTCGGCGATCCTTCTCTCCAACTCCGCACTCCCGAAAGCCCGACAGGTCCCACCGGCAGCACCAATAATCCCCCGGTTGCCAATTTCGTAGGAACCCCCACTTCAGGCACAGCCCCCTTGACAGTGAATTTTACCGATCAATCCACCAACACCCCCACCTCCTGGTCATGGAATTTCGGCGACAGCAGCACATCTACTGCCCAGAATCCTTCCCACACCTATACAGCTAATGGAACTTACACCGTCACTTTAACCGCTACCAATGCTTATGGCAGCGATGGCGAAACCAAAACCAGCTATATCACCGTTTCCGCTCTTGCAGCTCCAGTAGCAGCTTTTACCGGCACTCCCACCACCGTAGCCATCGGCGGCACCGTCACGTTCACCGATCAATCTACCAACACCCCCACCTCCTGGTCATGGAATTTCGGAGACGGCGGAACATCCACTCTCAAGAATCCTACCCACGTTTATACAACAGCCGGGACTTACACCGTAGCCCTCACAGCCACCAATGCAGCAGGCAGCAACACACTCACCAAGACCGCTTATATTACGGTTTCCAGTGTCACCTATTGCGCTTCCAAATCCAACAACTATTCTTATGAATATATCAAATCCGTCAAGTTCGGCAGCGTTACCAAGACATCCACCGGTTCTTACTATTCCGATTTCACAGCTACAGTGTTCAGCCTGACCCGCGGCGCTTCCGTTTCCTTTACATTAACCCCCGGGTTTGCCAGCACCACCTACACCGAATACTGGAAAGTATGGATCGATTACAACAAGGATGGCGATTTCGCCGATACCGGTGAACAAATTTACGCCGGTTCCGGTAAAACAGCCAAAACATCCAGCTTCACGGTTTCTTCCAGCGCGCCCACCGGTAACACCCGTATGCGCGTCTCCATGAAATACGGCGCCACTCCCACCTATTGCGAAACCTTCTCTTACGGTGAAGTCGAAGACTATACTGCCAAAATCCTGTAATAATTAGAATTATTACGCATAAAAAAAAGGCACTCCCGGGAAACCGGGGGTGCTTTTTTTTTCCCCCACTGCGTGGGGGGGCGATTGCAGAGCCGGTTTAATGTGCGAGGTTTCGCGGGAGAGTCAGGCTCGGTTGATATGGAATTTCTTTCCAGGTAATGTTAACCCTCACGGAGGGGTTTTATTGTAAGCGCTAAATAAAGTGCACCTTGACAATTTATAGGCAAAGTTTATCCCAATTGAAATCACTCAAATAAAAATCCGAGGGTTGAGAGCGGAGGCCGGAGCGTCCGGACCGGAACGAAAAAAGCCATCTTTGCAGACCATATACCCAAAACCGAAGCCGGTAATCGGATTGATCGAATGATTCAGGAAGCCTTTTCCAAATCTTAGGGCAAGAATCATGCCAAAAATATCATCGCATAGAGTTCAAACCGGTTTCGGTTGAGTTCAAAATGTCATCGTTTAATCGACTTTCTCAAAAATCCGAGGGAAAAAGGTCAAAATCCGAGCAATTAACTGCGTTATCGTAGTTTAGAAGTCCATAAAATCGAAGTTTAGAAGTGAGTCGTTGGTGATTAAACCTGTGATTTTGTCGTTTTTTACTTCGATTTTTGCGTTTTTTAAAGCAAGGACTTCCCTTTTATCGCAAACGATGACCTTTTTAAGTCTGTGGAGGTCGTTCGAGGCTCTGCAATCGTCATTTTTTGGCATGAAATATGCCTATAAAAATAGGGAGGCTTGAGGGAAAGAGAGGTAATCGCTTACTTTTTCAAAAAAACTCCCTCGCATCAAAAATAAAATTTCAAGGTGTGGTTGCTTAATCGCTTACGTTTTATTATTGCAGAGTCGGTTTAGCGCGCGAGGTGCTGAAAAAAGAGGGAAAAAAAGGGACAGGCTAGAAATTATTTTAAATTAATATCCTGCTTACTTTTCTTCAATAATAAAGCTTTTTATCCTATTTACAAATTTTTTCGCATTTTCCAGGTCAAGCTTCACTTCTTCTGAACTAAACGTAATATAATCATCGTAATCGGCTTTTTTTCTTTTTTCAAAAGCTCTTGCATAAGTCTTTCCAAATGAAATATCTATTTTTTCAGTTTTAACCATACCCTGGTTAAACCACCCCATTAAAGTACTGTGCTTTGAAGTGGAAAAATCATATTTGAGAGCAAGAGCAGAGACGATGTAAAATATCGAGTAATAAATGCGATTCTCAGCAAGAGAAAGCTTGTTGTTCTCAATGGCTAATTCTGCCTCTTCAATCGTCCCTTCCGATTTGTTTATTCGATACCGGATCAAATCATCTTTATATTCCATAAAACGTTCCTTCTCTTAATACATTTACTCTGAAGGGGGTATTTTGTTTTTTCACTTCTTTATCATGATAGACTTTTGCATCGATGACAAGGTCATACTTCAAACCGGTTTCATAAATGATGTCCAAAATTTCATTTTCCCTTTGCCATCCGGGCTTTCTTGAAAAAAGTACCAGGATATCGAAATCCGATTCGGAGGAGAAATCATTCCTATTTCGAGAACCAAAGAAAGTAATCCCGACGAAATCATTGTATTTTTGACTGAGTATCCCATTCAAAAAGCGGATAACCATTTCAAAATCCTTCCTGGTTTCTATTGGTTTCATAAGCAATTACCTCGCCCTTTATTTTTACAAAAAATGGGAAGAATGTCAATATACCGCTTGCAATATAGGCAATAAAATAATTTTCACCCTTTAAACCTATAAAAGTCTTTGGAATCTGCAAATCCAAGCGCAAAGCCTTCGGATCTATAGACATCGAAGCAATGCGTCTAACTTCTCTACCTGGCGTTGGATGGAATACTCCCCTACTCTCTCTAAACCAGGTTCAATAGAATGATAAAAACCGGGTTCCTCTACAATTCGTTTCAATAACGCCGCTATGGCATCGATGTCCTGCGGATGAACCGTCCAACCGGTTTTGGTCTCGCGGACAATATCTTCCAATACGGTTTTGTATGTCAACGCGAGGACGGGTTTACCGGCAAACAAATACTCGAAAATTTTGGCGGAAACGGAACTGCGGCGGTCAGGTAAAGTAATAATCAACAACAAATCCGCTGCCCGCTGATAAGCCAACGACATCCCACGCTCCACCAACCCATGAAGGATAATGATCCCGCAGTCGATCAAATCCTGTAAATCCTTTAATTCGGCCTTCCGGTACTCCCCTACGAGGTGAATGCGTATTTTATCCGACCATCGGGGATTCCCGGCAATCAAACGGCGAACGGCATCGAAAAAAAAGTCGACGCGGTTATTCTTATCGGACATGGCAAAACGGCCGGTAAAAACGATATTGAAAAACGATGAACCAAACGAGACTCCTGGAGGTAAATCCTTCAAATCATCGGGATCGAACGCATTGGAAATGACTTCCACTTTTGGCGGATGAAACGTCTCTCTATAGTAATCGGCGATGGGTTGGGCTATGGTAGTTACGGCAGCGGAACAGGATACGGCTTCTTTCTCGATCTCTGCATACCTCTTACGGATACAGGCGTACCGGTTCATCCTTGTCGATTCGATGGGCTCGAAGATCAACCCGTCACGGAAATCGGACACCATGGGGATATGGTATTTCTTCGAAAGATAAACGGCGATTTCCAATGTCTCCACCGGCGGGTAAGTGGCGATGATCACATTGGGTTTTACCCGTGCCATGATGGAATCTGCGTTTTTGATGACGTTTTGTTTCCACCAGGAGTAAATGGAATGGTAAATCCCGGATCGATTCAACGCTTCCGTATATAAACGGAGTCCCAGCCATTGAATTTTCTTTCGAAAGGAGGTCTTACATTTATTAAAACTGGGATCTCGAAACCGCAGGACCTGGGGTTTGCCGGTTTCTACGGTATTTTTATCGTAAGAATGGGTTAAAACGGTCACGTGGTGTCCCATGCGTTCGAGGTATTTGGCTGTTTGAACCGGCCGCATGGTTCCCCCGCTGCCGATGGGCGGATAATAATAGGCAATGATTAGAATGTTCATCATTTCTACGATAGCATCTGTTTCACAATGTCGCCCAATTGCTCCATGTTCTTCTCAGCCGTCAATTCACGCGCTGCGGTATCCGCTTTCTTCTTGTACTCCATGATTCGATCTGCCGTCAACGTGTTAAGCACTTTTGCGATTTCCCGCGGCTCAAACGTATCCACCACGATCCCGCACCCGTATTTGGATACAATCTCCGCCTGCGGCTCCGGCGACGGACCGGTTACCAACCCCAAACGAGCCTGGAGCGATTGAAAAAATTTATTACCCAAACCATACTTGAAATTAATGGTATACGGCCTAAACACCAACAACGAAAGATCATACGGGTTCGTCACAGGCACGATCTGCTCCCGGGTAACCGGGGGAATAATGGTAACATTGGACCTCTTTTCAGCCAAACGCTGCAGCTTGCTGTAATAACGGGGAAAAGAAGAAACCAACATCATATCGAGATGAAACCGGGAATCCATATGATCCATAATCTCCATCATCGACTCCAACCTGCGGTTGGGGTTGGCTACACCATGCGTGATGATTCGAATACGCTCATTATCCACAGGCGTAGGACTCATTTCCACATAATCCACGGCATTGGTAATCACCACAGGATCGATCCCGTAATTCTTATTATACTCCTGCGCCACACCGGCGGTCACGGTTATGATGCGGTCACACTGCTTTAAATACTTACTGCACAAATACCGGTTAAAGGGTTGAAAAAAGAAACGCCACACAAACTGGTCCTCAAAATGCCGGGGCGCATATTCATGCGTATCGAGGAGAACTTTAGCCCCCTGGGCCAACCGGGACGCCAACGGAAGAGAATCCACATCATTGGCCAACACGAGATCAAATCGCTCACCCCCGATCCTCCCCAAAAGACAATTGAAATTATATAAACTCCAATAAAGCTTCTCAAACCGGTGCAGTTTATATTCGACAGCCCTCTTGACCCGCTGCAACCTGGAACGGGGAGGAGTCGTAAGGATTTGAAACGCAACCCCATCGACCTTCGCAGGCTCGAAACCGATCGTGGTTACCTGGTAAAATCGACTGAGATACTTGATCTGGCGGTATACCCTGGGATCATTCTCCAGGTCCGAAAACGATATAATCAGGATTTTTTTCATTTTCTTTGCCTCCGAATACCGGGAACCCTTTTGAAAAAGGGTTCCTGGACCTCCTAAAACTTTTGTTTATGGTTGTTATTGGGACAAGCATGATTTTATTACATATTACATTTGAAATAACGTGGTGTATAATTGCTTAAAACCAGGATCCAGAAACGTATCATTATGAAATAAAAGGGTAACCGGCGTACCGTACTTCTTCGCATTCTCGATAACCTGGAAAAGATTGTGATCGAATAGCGAATCCGCCTTGAAACCCCCACAAAAAAAATTCCGCATGTCCATGAAAATTAAAGGCTGCTCTTTCAAAAAAAGCTTCTTCCGGGTGAGAATATTAAAAACACTGTACGTGTGACCGGTTCCACACCGAAAACCCTCGCGGTCGGAATAACCGCACGTGGAATCGATTTGCATCCCCTGGCTGTCCCACATCTGCCAGGTATACGGTACACGAAACCTCAAATAATGCTGCCGGCCCTCCTTGATTTCTATCCCGCATGCCTCTTCCAAGTGACTGCGCTGCACTTTCCACAATAACTCATTATCCACACTGTCATAACCGGCATGAAAACCGATAACGTGACCACGGGAAAGTATTTTCTTATAAAGAGCCTGCGCAAACGGGTGCTTCACAGGATACGGGGTATGATTATCTTCACAAACACGGGATAAACCGCCGCTCATAAAATAAAAATGCGACTTCAACCCGGCAGACTGGGATAAATCCATAAGCCAATCATACGTATCGAAAGGGTCTTTGACCTGCTTCTTCCTGACCCTGCGATATTCCCCTAAACGCGAAAAAGCATCCCGGGGTTTAAATCGTTTCAATATATCCGCCGCAGAGGTTTTTAAAACATGAAACCACGACAACCATTTCAATAACGCATCGACATCATGGGTCAATACAAAAGAAAAAGAACTCTCTTTCCTCTGCTGGGGGCATCCGAGGAATTGCAGCATTCGCCACAACATTTCGGCATACTCGTTCACCACCGGCCGATCGAGGAAACGGTGCTTAAACGCCAAAGAAGCAGTGGCAGGAAAACGGCCGTGCGAATCGCGGGTATCGTCCACATACTCCTCCCACCGGCTCAACATAAAAAAAACGGAAGATATAATATCGATCCCGCATACTACCTGGGTACCGGTAATCTCTAACTGCCGGGTCCCATATATGATGGGAATATCGCCGCCATTTAAAAACCGGTTCGCTGTATAAAGCACCTGCGCAGGAATAAAAACCCGGTTCAAATAACTGCCTTTAAGCGGGATCAAAGAAAAAAAGTGATCGCGAATGACTAGAGTACTGCCGTTTTCTAATTTAAATTCCACATCCCGGCATTGCCGGACTTCTACCTCGTATTCCAGCCCCAGGATTTCGTCCATTAAAACATCGATAGAATAAACCCGCTCGGCGGCAAATTGGTTTGGAACGGTTATTTTTATCATAGTTAATTGTTAATTGTTAATTGATAATTGATAAGGCTGCCCAAAATTTTCCTCCCTCGATCCCCGGACAGGGCAAAAAAGGGGACAGGCAAGAAAAATCCACATCGTTTTCCGTTTCCCGTTATCCGTTTTCAGTCGGCTGCAAAGCAGCCGTAAACCAACACCGGCGCGAAGCGCCACAAAATCCCAATTCAGCATTCATCACTCATCATTCATCATTCTAAAGGCACCGACACGCCCCTATAGCACAAAAATAACCTTAACTTAGTGACATTCGGGACAGGCAAGTTAATAATCTATTATCAAAAGTTTTTGGCCCCACCTTTTTTCAAAAAGGTGGGTTTCTCTTTCATAAAGGCTTTTAATCTCAGATACCCGGAATTCACTTTCGAAACCTGGGAATAGGGTTTTTGAACGGCGCCGAAGGAACTGAAAAAGCGTTCGATGGGGCGGATCATGCTGCCTTCGAAGTCGAATTTCTTCTTCATTTCCGCAGCCAACCGGATGCCTTCCGACATGAGCAAACTGGTGGCACCGCTGGTTCTAAGTTTGGGGTCCCCGCCGCTGATTAAATGATAAACACTGCCGCTGTCCCACACGAGGTAAACGGAAGCATGCACCCGGCCTTGTTTATCCACGGCAAAAAGAATGCGGCGGCAATTATTCCTCTCACACGCATCATCCACTCGCTCCATGAATTCCATGGAAAGCGGAAACGTCAACTCCTGCCTGGCATATGTTTTACACGCGATATGGTAAAACTTCTCGATATCGTTTTCCACCTGCACCGATACTTCTTTCTCCGCTTTGCGAATTTCCCGGCGGATGTTTTCTTTAAATTGCCGGGATGTCTCGTCCAGGTCCGCGAGGTTTTCCAATACATATGTATAACCGGTGGATTGTTGAAAACCTTCCCAATAAAACGGGAGCCAGTTGGTGAGGGAATAATGGAAATTCTGGTAAAAGGAGTCGAAAGTGGGTAAACGGTGGATCAACTCTTCCAGGGTTTCTTTTTCGAAAGAGAGTTTGCGGGTATATTTTTGATCGGGGGGGTAAAGGATCCACGGGCCCATAAATTGGGTCATGTGGGGCATGGTTAAATAAGAATGGCCGAGCCTGCCTTTTACGCGGTAATAAGGCAAAACGGCTTTAACCTGTTTGCTTTCGTCGTCATACAGGGTTACGGCATCCCAGGGGCCTTCGAAACAAACGGCATCGAGCCACCAATCCTTTAAAAAGACCGGGAGCGACTCTTCTTTCAAACAAAATTGGCGGTAAATTTCTTTTTGAGATAAATTTAAAGGTGTCATACGCGGTAATTCTCCCAATCCAATTGTTGAACTTCCTTTTCGAGGGCGGAGAAATCCGCATCGGGAAGTTGTTGACTCTCGCTGAAGGAAAGCGAAGGGATCTGCGCCCCTTTTCTCCATTCGACACGGGGGCCGATGAAAAGGCGGAGTTTTTCGATGATTTCCCGGGGTTGATTGCACAGCGAAGCGTAATCGACGGTAATAAAATTCCTGTCCGGGAAAAGGCGGCGGTCTTCGTCGATTTGTTTTTCCAGGAAAAAAACCTGGCGGACCGCTTGCCTGTGGGGAGGTAGATTCACCAGGTCGGGGTAATTTTTCGGCATAATGGACCACCATTCATGGGGTTGTAAACCGAGTTTTTGTTTCGATAGTAAAATAGATTGAGCGGTATAAAGGGGGGGGCGTTTGATAAAAATGAACCGTGCACCGGGTAGAACCTGGCTGAGGAGTCCCATGCGTTGACCGGCGTTAAGGTTTTTGAAGACCAAAGGTCGGTTACAGCGGTTCATAATTGCCGTGAGGATTTGGCGGATTTTTTTTTGGTGTTCTTGGGGGATTTCGTCGCGCCCGATAAAGTGGCGGTCCCTGGGAAGCCATGTATACCAAAAATTCCCGCATTCTGCGGGGGCGTTCAACCCGCATTGAAAGGTATCTCCCTGGGAGGATTCGAAACAGTGGTGGCATTTTCTCCCGAAAAAAACGCGACTGAGGCGGAAACCGAAGTAGAGGTTTTTATAAAATAGAGCGGAGAGGTTATCGATGTAAACCACATCGAGGCAGTGGGTTAATAATTGATAAAGGAGGGTAGAGCCGGTGCGGGGTGCGCCGATGATGAACACGGGCTGGAATTCTCCCGGCATTTGTGCGTATTTCTCGATCCGGCGCTGTTCCAATCTTTTAATTAAAGGGTGTGAGTATCGTGCTGTTCTAGCCAATATGCGGGGTAATATGTTCATTTTTTAAATTGTTAATTGTTAATCGATAATTTTTAATTGCTAATTTCGTAAAGACGCTGCGCGCGGTAGGGACGCAAGATATTGTTGTCTAAAGAGGGCAGACATGCCAATGGCCATTATGCAGCGGAATGTGGACATAGTGGACATTGTGGACATTGTGGACAACGTATCCGTTAGGAATATTGGTGTTGAACCGGAGCGATTTCTTACATGCTTAACATGCGCGATCACCATTCCGTAGGGGCGAACCGATGTGTTCGCCCGAAACATGGGCATTATCGATAAAATGTTTGAACCACAATTCGGTCATCACGAGGTGCCAGACTTTCTTGTAAAGATGGGGGCTGCCTTCTTTAAACGTGTGGTATAAACGATCGATTTCATGGTTATTGAAAATATCTCTCTTCTTTAAATCTTCCAGGGAGTTTCGAGTTAATTCTTTGAGTTGGTTTTGCATCCACCGGCCTACAGGCAAACCGAAACCGTGTTTGGGCATCTTTAAACACGAAGGGGCGATGTATTTCTCCGCTATTTTGCGGAGGACATACTTTTGAAACATGGGGGATGCTCTCTTGATTTTATGTTCTTTGGGTATTCGAAAAGCCGATTCCACGAGGTGGTGGTCCAGGAAAGGGAACCGGCCTTCCAAAGAGAACCGCATGGTAAATTGATCGATGCGGTACACGTGGTGGTTCCCGATATAGGCCATGATATCGTAGTAATTCAACGCTTCGATTTCGTTGGAAAACTCGATGCCATTTCCAGGGGCGTAGAGTTTTTCGATGATGTCGAGGGAATTGAAATGGTTGGGTTTCAAAAATAAACTTCTTTTTTCATTTTCCGTGAAATTGGAATATTGATCGACGTAGTAATTGCCGATAGTTTTTAAATATTTGTACCGTTTCGCCGATGGAGGTAAGAGTAAAGATAAAGGCGAGATGGAGGCGATCCGTTTTTTCCATTTCCAATTATTCAAGGATATGTAGTGGCTGTAGCCCCCGAAGAGTTCATCCCCGCCCAGGCCGTTTAGGACCACGACGATGCCGTGTTTGGCGATGGATTTGGATAAAAGGTAATTGGGAGCCAGGGTGCAGATGGGTTCCTCGTAACCGCCTACCATATCGTCGATGTGGGGGAGGATTTCGTCCGGGTTAACGCGTTCGAGGATGTGGCGCATGGGGTGCATGCGGGCGGTTTCGATGGCTTCGGATACTTCGTTGTATTCGGGAACGGAAGAATCGAAAGCGAGGGTAAAAGCGGAGATACCGGGGTGTAACCGGGCACTCAACGCAGAAATAGTGGTGGAATCGATGCCGCCGCTCATGAACACACCGACCTGGACATCTGCTATCAAACGGTACCGGATCGAACGGGTCAATTCGTCTTCTACTTGTTCCACCGCTTCCCGTTCTTTCATGTTCGTTTCACAGGAGCCAACGGGAATCCGCCAATATCTTTGTAAATGAATGGACCCGCCGGCTGTGTCGTTTAAATCTATCCTCATAAAATGGGCCTGGGGGAGAGAATGAACATCATTAAAAACGGTCATGGGCCTGGGCGCGACGGAAAAACTATAATTGTGCCAGAGTCCCTCCCAATTCACGGAAGGTTGATACAAACCGGAAGCGATAATGGTTTTGATGTCCGAGGCAAAGATAAAGCGGTGGTGAAGAAAAGTATAATAAAGGGGTTTGATGCCGATGCGGTCTCGGGCCAGGAACACTTCGCGTTTGCCGTGGTCGTAGATGGCAAAAGCAAACATGCCGTTAAAAGCCTGTAAACAAAGTGGTCCCCACTGCATGTATGCGTGTAGTACCACTTCGGTATCGGTTTGACTGGAAAATGTATGGCCTTCCTGTTCCAGGTCCGCGCGAATCTCTTTATAATTGTAGATTTCGCCGTTGAAAATAATCCAGTACCTGCCGTTCCCTGCGCGCATGGGTTGATGTCCGTTAAAGGAAAGGTCAACTATTTTTAAGCGGCGGTGGGCGAAGGCGAGATGGGATGGAAGAAAATACCCGCTTTTAATATGGGTATATCGTGTTTGTTCCAAAACGGATTCACCCAAAGGCGTATCGTCGCCGATATACGGAAAGATTTCGCGGGTGTCCAGGTCTACCATTAAATAACCTTCATCCTCCGGGCCCCGGTTTTTCATTTGAGCGGCCATTTTGTGAACGGCGCGGCCCAGTCTTGCTTTTTTGCCGTCCAAACAGATTATTCCAGCGATTCCACACATGATTAATTCTCACTTTGACGTTTCATAAACGTACTTTGGTATTTTTTAGACGAACGTTGACGTTTCATAGACGCACTTTGGTATTTTGTTATCATGCTTAAGCATTTTGGCGGAGTGTATCGAGAATTTTGTGGGTTGTGTCAAGGAATGATTGGGAGTGTATACTATTTTGTGTAAAATTTAACTGGAGGAAGTAAATTTTAATCGCAGGAAGGGCTCGGAATGGTATTGCACGGGTTCGGAATGGGATTGCAAGTCTTGATCTTGAGAATGCGATTGCACGGGCTCGGAATGCAATTGCAAGTCTTCTGAATGGGATTGCAAGTTTTAAGAATGCAATTGCAAGTCTTCGGAATGGGATTGCAAGTTTTGAGAATGCTATTGCAAGTCTTCGGAATGGGATTGCAAGTTTTGAGAATGCAATTGCAAGTCTTCGGAATGGGATTGCAAGTTTTGAGAATGCTATTGCACGGGTTCGGAATGAGATTGGATGTCTTGAGAATGGGATTGCACGGGTTCGGAATGCAATTGCAAGTCTTCGGAATGGGATTGCAAGTTTTGAGAATGCAATTGCAAGTCTTCGGAATGGGATTGCAAGTTTTGAGAATGTTATTGCACGTCTTCCGAATGCGATTGCAGATGGCAGAAAGGATGCGCCCAAAATTTTACACAAAATAGTATACACTCCCGAATGAATTGGTAAACTCTACCTGGTTTATTTTTTCAATCCCGATAAATCGAAGAATAATAACCCTCTCTCTTCATCGAAAAAATACACCCGGGAATCCCCGGCAGTATTGAATGATTTAACGATACCATAAGGAAAATCATCATCCCTGGAAATAAGTTTTCCATGACTGTCAAAAATTAAAAGATCGCCGACATCCGGGGCACTAATGGATTTATTGAATAAATTGGAAACAACGTAAAATTTCCCGTGTTTGCCGACATAAAACGAGGAATACATGTTGGACCGGGAGTCGATATCTTTTTGAGTGGGGGAATGACGCTGCTCCCATTCAAGGCCAACCGTTTTTTTCTTTGAATTGGCATCTATAATGTTTACTTTACACGTTTTCGAAGTAAACAGCCAGGCAGTATGGGCCACCTGGTCGCCCATCGATAAATAGCCACAATTTAATGCAGCGGGGGGAAGGTTGGCGAAAGGAACTGTCGTAGTTACATTCACAAATGTATCGATAATCTTGAATTGGCTATCCAGCGTTGCAAATAGGAAATTTCCAAAATCGCCGGAAGCTGCAAAACCTTTTTTCAATGCAATGACATCGTTAAAATTGGTATTGACCCTGATTTCCCGCTTGTAGTTCAAATCCAGGTCAAAGAACACGATGCTCTTTTTTATTGTATCGAATATTGCCGGTTCTTGCTTATTGGAGAAAAACATCGACCTGGGATTGAGGAATGACCCCGGGCCCTGGCCTTTCTCTTTGTATGCCCTGCCCGGTTTGTTTGAAGTGAATTTAACCACCAGGAAGTCTTTTTTATTCAAGATATAGAGGGTGTCGTTATCGATAAGCAAGGAAAAGTGTTTGGCATCCATATGTTCAAAACCGGCTTTTTCAAGGGCAGGCATTGAAATAAATGGTTTTAACTTTTTCGATATATCTGCATGAGAAAAGGTGCTGCCGAAAGCCAGGATAAAAACGATCCATGTCAGAAAATAATATTTTTTCATCTTTTATCTTGTTTTAAAGATGCGTTCGCCAGCGCCGATAGGGTTTTTAGGGACATCCCTCATCGATTCCCAATAGAGCTGCGCCATGTTTTCTTCCGAATAGTGCGCAGCGGTTTGATGGGCCTCACGAAGAACCCCCTCCAGGTCACCCACAGGCATTTGAAGAATAACGCTCTCAAGCACTTCTTTCATCGCCTCGATATCCGAGGACGGGATTAGAAAACCGTTTTTCCCATGCTGGACGATTCCATCGATCCCTTCTTTAACAGCAGCAATAACAATGTTCCCAGCGGCCAACGCCTCCAGGTAAACAAGACCGAAAGTCTCCATATAACTCACCAGTAGAAAAATATGGGAACGGTTCATCTCTTCCATGACCCGGTGGTGGGGAAGTTTCCCTTTAAAACACACACGCTCCGCTATCCCCAACTCCCAAGCCATTTTTTCCAACCGCCACCGCTCCGGGCCACCACCGATTACAGTATACCTCCAATCGATCCGGCCTTCCAAACGAGCCAGCGCCTTTAAATTTTTATCGATACTTTTCCTCCGGATGAGCGCACCGACTGAAAGAATGGAAACAGGACATGCGGCTTGACTCTTCCATTCCTCCAAACGTATTAAACCGCGGTTTACATCTTCAACATATACAGGGTCTATACCGGAAAAAGCAGTGAAACATTTGGAACTGTGCTGTGGAAACCACCGGGCAACCTTGTCACGGATATAATTGGAACGGCACGCAGCGAGGGCGGCATGCTCGATGATCTCTCCACACCGGCGGGTAAAAGCCCTGGGATCATCTTCCATTAAATCGGGCGTGATGTGAAGCCCGGCAGTAAACGGGGTCCGCCTCTTACGGGCATACCGGTACGCAATGTGCAAACTCTTATCATAATGCCCCACCACCATATCGGGTTTAAAATCGATGGAATTTAGAAAACGATCGAGAAATCGATACAAAGGATAAAAGAAATAAGCGAGCTTGGGGATTTTAAAAATAGGATAAACAATGACTTGAACGCCGTCGAGGAAAAATATTTTCTTTTTTAAACTCTTTTTGAAAAGGGTATTGGATTTGCCGGTGAGAATTTCTTTTAAATAAATATAAACGGGACAAACCACCACCACTTTCCCCCATCGGTTCCAATATTTGACGAAGTGATGGAGCGCGAGGGTTGTACCGGGGGCATGAAGGTCGGGCGAAACAGGATAGAGGGAAGAAATAAAAAGAATATTCATGGTTTCACCGTTTTTTGTGCCAGGACCAGGGTGCTGCCGGATTTGTGATGGGTAAAAACGGCCAGGTGGGCGAGGGTTTTTAGAAGCGGCATGAATAGAATCTTCATTTTAAAGTGGGAGTCGCACATCCGGTCGATTTCCCAGGCCAACCTGCCGGGGAAGCCGAAGGTATATTCGGAAGCGATTATGGTAAACCCCATGGGTTCCAGGGCAGCCCTGAGCTCAGTGGGTGTGTATTGTTCTCCCACATGCTCATCTTTGGCCCACTTGTCGAAATCTTTAAAATGGCGGACCGGGAATATGTGTTTACTTGCCCGGTCGTTGGGAATGTGTAAGAAAATGTATCCCCCCGGTTTAAGGGCACGAAAGAGATTTTCCATCACCGGCCGGTTCTCTTTAATATGTTCCAGCACATCGATGCTGTAGATAAAATCGAAGGCATCGGCGGTTTCCAATTCCATGAGATTTTGTTCAAAAAAAGTGAGATTGGGTGGAAAGGAGAGAGGAAAATCGATGGTTTTGATATCCACAGCCGTGACTTCCATATGGGGATAAGCGTTGGCGACCTCAACCGCGTAACTGCCGCTGCTGCACCCAGCATCCAGGATTTTAACGAACAGATGGACCGGTAAACGCCGGAGGTATTTCTTAAAATAGAGGTTCCGCGTATAATATCCCAAATGCACGGGCCGGAACGGGGTATGGTCGATGATGTTTCGTAAGATGTTTTTAATTTTCATGTTAGCCAATCGTTAATTGTTAATTGTTTATTGTTTATTGTTTATTGTTAATTGTTTATTGATAATTGATAATTTTGTAAACACGCTGCACGCGGTAGAGACGCAATATCTTGCGTCTCTACATGGTCACGATGCAACCTGCAACCTGCAACCATCATCCACCAATCATCGATTTATAATGGTCTTCCAGGTTCAATACTTCTTTATTTACATCGTGGTATGTTTCGACGAAATTCCGTCCCGCGTATCCCATATCGGACCAAACGTCTTGATTATCCAGGAGAAAAAGGATATTTCGCACCAAACCCTCCACGTCTCTTTCGGCGGACAGCAGCGCACTCACACCGGGGGCCACCACGTTGGGGATATCGGCATGGAAAGTGGAAATAACCGGGAGACCTTTGGCCTGGGCTTCCAATATAGTCGTGGGTGCTCCGCCTTCGCTGTCTCCGTCTTCGGCAGTGACACTGGGATGAATAAAAATATCCGCTTCGTCAAAGCGCTGCAAATACTGGGAGTAATTCAAAAACCCGCGGAGTTCCACATACTCGTGCATGTGGTTTTCTTCGATAAATGCTTCGATCCCGGGTTTCAATTCTCCATCCCCGATCACGCAAAAGCGGATATTCTTTCGTCCATAATCGTTCCATACCCTTTTCATCGCTTCCAAAGCATACGACAATCCTTTTTTCTCCGTGAACCGCCCGCAAAACAGGAATCGAACGGCCTCGCTTGCTTTCGCTTTGGGTTTTCGCTCTTTGAATCGAATCGTTTCAACCGGGATAGCGATCCGTTGGATTTCGATTTTCTCCAGCGGGCACCCCAAACCGTGCAAAGCTTCTTTCATAAAAGGACCTTCCACCAGGAATAAATCGCCTTCGGAAAAGAGTTCCGAATATTGCTCTTTTAAAGATTCCACGACGATTTTCCTGGAAAGGTCCGCGCCGTAAAAGGTAGTGATTAAAGGAATAGAGCGTTTCAATGTTGGTATTAATTCCAGGGCTTGAACGCCGTTATGACCGAAATGAGCATGCAGGAGCTTCGCCTGGCGGTTCTTAAGAATTCGCTTCGCATATAAATCCCGGTGGAGAAGGCGTTTGAAAAGACCGTTCCAAACCCATTGGAAACTACCCCGCGGCAATTGCAGGGAATAAATATCCCCGGCAGGGAAAACAAAATCCGACAGGTTCTCGAGTTTCCACGCCAAACAAATGGGGGTAAACGTTTGTAAATGGGTCAAATAATGGTAAATAAAGGTCTCCGACTTGACGAAGAAAGCCCCACTGTAATGCGCAGCAACAGGTTTTAAATTGGGTTTAGCCATTCGCTTTTACATCATTCGAAAATATATTGTCTTCGACGACCAGGGGGCTCTTTTCGTGAAAAGCCGCCCCCTGGACCCCCGCAAAAGCTTTTGATTATGTACTTTAGAAAAAGTTTTGGGAGGTGTCGGAACCCATCCATCCGTGATGGTTTTTACAAAAAGGTGGGAATCTCACCGCACACAAACCGGGTGTACCACAATTGGACATTAATACACCGCCACAAAAACGCGGGGTTCTGCCGGTTTAATAACTCATAATCCCGGACCGTTCGTTTATTATCCACCCAGGGGTTCTCAAACCGGGTCAACAAACCTTTTATTATGGTTTCATTCGAGGCCAACCACTGCTGCAGCGGGAACGGGAATCCCATTTTCTCTTTACGGAACCGGACTTCCGGGGGTAAGATATCCTTGAGGGATTCACGCACGAGCCACTTTAACCACCCTCTACGCATAAGATACGAAACAGGGAGAGAAAACAAGAACTCGACGAAACGATAATCCAGGAACGGCGCCCGCGCTTCCACGGGTATACCCATGGTGGATTTATCGCCGGAACTCATCCAATAAAACATCTTCAAATCCTTCATATTGGCGATCAACAACCGGTCGATATCTTTGGGAACTTCGAAAAGCGGCGACGGATCGATTTTCTCTTTCATATAATTTTCAAAAGAGATCGAAGGAGAAGGCTTTTTAAAATATTTATTCCATAAAATCCGCATCATGGGTTTGAAACGGAGGGGGTATTTCTCACTGTACAAAAGAACATTCCACGCGGCTTCCATGTACCGGTGATTTTTCACCAATTCTTTCACCAGGGGTACGGCGTATTCGGTATACCCGGCCGTTACTTCATCCCCACCGGAACCGCTGACCAATACTTTGTACCCCTCTTGCCGCATGCGTCGGCGTAAAAGCTGATTCACGAGTAAATTGGGATTATGAAAGGGCTCCTCCATTAAATATTGGAAATCGTTCATGTGCTCCCATAAGTTCTGCTCCTGGAAAGGGATCAATCGATGCTCGATATTGGGAAACCGTTTGGCGAGTCGAACGGCATAAAACGACTCATCCTCTTTTTTGTCGGGGTATTGAATAGTGAAAGCGCGGAAGGGGTCTTTTTTAATGACGGAACGGAGCGCCACCAGCGACGACGAATCCATACCGCCGCTGAGCTCGAAAGCAATGGGGACATCGGCCCTCAACCGCTCGCTCAACGAAAGTTCCAGCAATTCCCTGGTGCGTTTCAACGCGGTATCGATATCGATCTCGCTTTCTTTCATCCGCGATGAAGGGATATCCCAATATCTCCCGGTTTTTAATTTCACCGCCCCCCCTGTCGATACCTCGAATTCCATCCAACACGCATTACCCATCATTTGAATGTTCTTCCAAAACGTGGTGTGAGCGATATCCTTTTTCCCGTTCAACAGGTAGTTATATATATAAGAGGATTTAAAACACTCCCGCTGCTGCGGAACCGCTTCCAAAATAGATTTGATTTCCGAAGACCATATCACCCCACGCGAGTCGCTGTAAACGTAAAGCGGTTTCTTGCCGATCCGGTCCCGGCAAAGAATCAACGAATTCTGCGCCCTGTCGTACAAGGCGATGGCCCAGAAACCGGAAAAACGCTTAAACGCCCCCTTTCCCCACTTCTCATAAGCAGCCAGGATCACTTCGGTATCGGAGCCGGTATAAAAAACAACGTCGGCGGCAACTAACTCCTCCCGGAGCTCGATGTAATTGAATATTTCACCGTTGAAAGTAACACAAAGGGAACAATCTTTATTCCACATGGGCTGATGACCGGAAGGCGACAGATCGATAATGGAAAACCTGCGGTGCGCCATGGCCAGGTTATGTGGAAACCGGAACGACGAGGGCTCCAGCACGTTTATTTGCTCCTGCGTTTCCCTTTGAGAGATAGACGACGCACACCGGGCATACTTGCGGTCGGGAGAAAAAGTATCGATAAACAAGAAACCTTCGTCATCCGGCCCGCGGTGTGCAATCCGGGCAGACATGGCCTGCAGCATTTCACACGAATTCGTGGTCTCTTCTTTAGTAATAAATAAATACCCGGCTATCCCGCACATCAAAACTCCTTTTCTTAAGCTAATACTTAATAAATAATAAATGCCCGTGCCGAAGGCACGTCAAACCCAAACGGCGCAGCACGCACCTCTTCAATTCCTCATTCCTCATTCCTGCGTAATTTTTTCCCGCTTTCCATATTCTTTTATAGTTTTCAACAAAAACCGTATTTCCTCTTTTTCAAAGATAATCAACAAGACACCGTAAATAATTACGAAAAGACCTCCCAACAAAACCAATTGAGAAAACGGGCTTAAAACGATGAGGAATTTTTTTAAAAACACGATCACCCCACCGGCTGCAAACGACAACAATATGGGTTTCTTGAGCTGTTCCAGGTATTCGGAAACAGTCATTTTCACCAAATAATACCGGACAAAAAAACCGACAGGCACAAATATACAAAGCGTTACCGCCAACGTACTGACCGCTACCCCCATTATCCCCCATTTGGAACCGATGTAATTGGCAGTCAACAAAAACAAAGTCTGGCCGACATTCATCCAAAAACCGATATCCGCCCTGCCTTTGGCCAAAATCAAATTCCCCATAGGGTTCCCAATAGAATAGAGAATCCCAAGAAACGCAAAAACCCCCAACACAGGCACGGATAACATCCACTCATCCCCGTACAAAACAAGAATCACAGGTCCAGGAATCACAAAAAACAACAGGTAAATGGGCGCCATGACGGTAATAATATACCGGATCATTTTCAAGAAATACCGCTTCAACTGTTCCGTATTCTCTTGTATTTCCGAGAGAGCAGGAAAAGCCACACCGGTGATGATGGGATTGATCTTCTGTATAGGCTTCAACATCAAATTGTAAGCCAGGTAATAGAAACCCAACGACTGCGCACCGAGAAAACGCCCGATAATCAAATAATCGATGTTCCAATTAATGCGGTTGATGATCCGTTCCCCGATTTGAAACAAACCGAAGGAGAGGAAACGTTTGATATGCGCATACCGGATTTCCATGATCCCCGGTTTCCATAAACGCAGACCGTAATAAATATTTAAAACCGTAGAAACAACGGATTGAAGCAGCGTACCGACCACCAGGCTGATGATGTTTCGCGTAAACCAGGCATACGCGATGGCTGTCACACCATAGATAACGGTGGCAATAATATTGATCCTGGAAAGGATTTTAAATTGCATGTGCTTTTTCATCAACACATTAAATATAATCGCCGGCGAAGTGATGATGAAATTCAAAGCAAGCAAATACAAATACATAGATAACCGCGGTTCTTTGTAGTAAAAAACCACCAAAGGCGATGCCGCTGCGAGAAGTACCGCAAGAAACACACCGACCACTATATTGAAAACCAGGAGCGAAGATAATTCGTAATCGCGGATGTCTTTATAACTGATCACCGCTGCACTGATTCCCATATCGGAGAAAGATTCCATGATGCCGATCACTACAGTAATCATAGCAAACATCCCGAAATCTTCCGGTTTCAACAGCCGGGCCAACACTGCGACTGTTCCGATAGTGATAATAAAAGAGGCACCGGAATTAACAGTATTCCAGAGAATCCCGGAGATGATCTTGAATTTCAGCCCCCCACCTTTCTTGTAAGAAAGGTGGGCCAAAGAACTTTTGTTAGATTGTATTGCCGGAGACGGTTCCTTCGAATGTGGATTTGCGTTATTCATTTATAAATTATCGTTTTGTGGACATTGTAGACGGGGGATTGATTTTGACTTCACACTTCACACTTCATCATTTCTTTTTCTAACCACCACCAGGTACATCCACGTGAAAGCCTCGGAATGATCGAATCGATTAAAAAAAGAAGCAACAACGTGAGACATGACAGTTAAAATCCGCACTATCCAGCTTAATGGGTTCCATTTCCCATGTTTTTTCATTTGCTGCAAATAGTAACACCACTCCGTGGAAAAAGTAATCCAGAAACCGGACAGCGCTTTAATTTCTATGATCTCAAATCCATTCTTTTCAAAAAGATATTCCAAACCATATTTGGTGTACCGGAAAAAATCCCTGGGTTCTTCATGGAGATGCCAAAACAAAGGAACCGTGTAAACGGCATGCCCACCTTTATCCAGTACTCGCAGGCATTCTTTGATGGCGTCGGACGGTTCTTCCACGTGTTCCAATACGGCGGTGCATATGGCGGAATCGAAGGTGTTGTCATCCACCGGGATTTTATAGACTGTTCCGAGTAAATCGATATTGGACTTATCATGCTGGGTATCTGCATGGTCCAGGCCGATGTATTCATCGACGAAACGACCGACAAGGTCCTTTTTCCACTTTTCACCGCACCCGATATCGATCAACTTTCCTTTGAGGTACAGCGATCCCGCACGCTCGATCTCTCTCCCTGCCGCACGCATCACCAGGTATGCGGGATCCCGCATCGGGTAACGCGAATAATACCGTTTTCTATCTTCTGTATCACTCATTGTTAATTGTTAATTGATAATTGTTAATTGATAATTCTATCGCGATTCTTCACTCGAAATCCCTGTTAAAAGTTCCCGTGAATTATGGCTGAACGAGCGCGGCGTCATTTGTGTGTGGGGCCGAATAATTCCCGGGTTTTTCCTGCAAGTTCTTTCTCCTCATCCGTTTTAATTTCCCGCTTCTTATAATCGAAACCCTTCACCGCGGGGTGTTTGTACTTCACTCCAGGGCATATTTCTTTGATTTCCCGGATGACGGCTTCAGGGTTTTCGCAAAACTCTTTGTAATTCACCCTAATCACGCAGTCTTGTGAAAGTTGCCCCAGGTCCTCTTCTAACATTCGATGACAATCGTAAACCTGGTAAGCGACCTGCTCCAGGTAGGGTTTGGTTTTTAATTGCTCATAAGAGGGGGGGCGAACCGACCACCACGTATTGGGATCGCCGAACTTCTTTTTCCGTGCATCCAGCAGCGAAAGCGCCACATCCTCCATATCCCTGTCGATCACCATAAAGATGCACGACGGGAAAAGGGTTTTCAATACCTGGATGCGCTGCATATGTTTGACGTTTTTATTAATAAAAGGAGCGCCGCCGAAGATCGACTGCATGGCAAATATTGTTTTTTGAAGTATCTCCAATTTTTCTTTGTCTTCGAAAGAAAACAAACCGGGGTCACTGAAGCCCGTTGAAAAAAGAGAACCGGGCTCGACAACCGCATCGATATGGAAAAAGCGGAGCCAGAAAGCGCCTGCTTCGCGGGGAGCCATCGGGCCTTTGACTTTGCCGAACTTACTTTGAAAATCGGAGCGGTAAGGCGGGAAAATGAGACGCGAGAACCGTGCAGCAATGCACGGCATCCGGTAGTATTCGCCGGAGAAATAGGGGAAATAAGCCATATGAAGGCGGTGAAGGATGTATTGGTAAATCAATGTTGTTCCTGTGCGGGGTAAACCGGTGATGAAAAATTGGGGCTGGGAAGGTGTTTGAGATTTATCGCGGATACGGCGTTCCATATTTTGCAGGAAAATACCTGTCTTATTACGCAGCCTGGATATTATGCGTTGTTTCATTGAAAATTAATCGATAATCGTTGTTTGGTGAATCCATTGTGCCGGGCATGCCTGGTCCCTACACCCGCCCCACACGTGGCGTCAATCGTGAAAGGGTATCAAGATCAACCTGCCATTGCTTCTTCGTATCGAATTAACGGAACAGAAATAGTCGGTGCTTTTTTTATTCGATTATTGTCCCTGATTAGTTTTGCAATGTGTTTACCGACTGCAGCATTGACAATTTTCTCTCCGCATTGAGGGCAAACCCCGGCTGGGACTTTTTCAATCACGATCAATTTATTTTTAATCCAAAAATCTTGTTGGATCGATTTCTCTTCCATAGGAGTGTTACATACATGGCAATTTCCATAATCATACACTTTTATCACCTCCGGTTAATGGGGTTAATCGGTAGAGACGCAATATCTTGCGTCTCTACATGGCCAATCTGCAACCTATAACCTTTAACCTTTCTCATTTCATCTTTCAAGCAATCGGCTGAAAGCGGTTCGAACAGAAATCACGGGGCAATGCAATTCACTAGCCCCGAAACTCTGCTTAAATTTCCGAACGCCTTCATGTTTCCCACTGGGATTAAAATCAAACCAACGGTATTTGTTTTCGCAGGCATGCTTGATGATTTCCACCATCAACGCATTCACAGGGCGCATGGAGAAATATTTCTCTTGGGCTGCACCGTGCCAATAAACCACATGGGTTGGGGAATAGAAACACAACGCACCCGCCGCAGGTTCACTACCATACCACGCGGTCCACAGCTTTATGTATTTCGACCGGCGCTTGTAAATAATATCAAACATCTCCCATTCATACACGGATGAGGCTCTATCTCCCCAGCGGTCTAACGACGCCCGGTACATATTATAATACTGCTCCCATTCTTTCAATTCGACCGCAGGTTTAACCGTAATCCCGGATTCTTCGGCTTTGCGGGCTTTGCGCAAGATCGCCCGTCCTTTTTCATTCCCCGGGGAATCGAACAGCAAATCGAAACCCTTTTCCAGGTATAATGTATCTGTCACTAATTCTTTGATTTCGATGGTCCGTTTAAAGTTCTTTTTTTTTATCGTACCTTTCTTTATTTCTGCGGTCATCTGTGCGGCGTGGGGTTCATAAGGATTCAAGCACCAATCGATATCGCCGATCTTATCCATTAAATAATGCTGTAATAATAAACCATGTTCGTTTCCCAGCGAGTCGGCGGAAATCCATCCCCCGAAAGTTCCGGCAGGAGAAGAGATATACCTTTTGGTCAGGCCTTTGTGAAAGCGGCGGAAAGAGAGAGGGAGGAGGGCTTTGGTTCGGTCTGAGAAAATAATCATCCTGGGAGAGGGTTTAAATTCACCGTTGGTATATTCGCTCCATATTTCGGCCCATTCGCGGGAGTGGAAATAGGTTGAATACGAACAGTTTTGCCAGGTATAATCCCATTCGACGCGGCTGTGAGATTTAGCAACAGAGGACACAGAGATCACCCCACTACGTGGGGGTTTATTATTTATTGTTAATTGTGAATTGTTAATTGTCAATTGTTAATTCCATTGGGTTTTTTGAGATTTTTTTAATTGTCAATTATCAATTATCAATTTTTCTATTCCGTAGGGGCGAACCGATGTGTTCGCCCAAAAAATACTTTCCACTTCATCATTCATCATTCATCATTCATCGTTTTTTTTCAATTCGTGATAATTCGTGTAATTCGTGGGCCCTTTTTTTTAATCTGTGTTAATCCGTTTCAATCCGTGTAATCAGTGGATCGTAATCAAACGGACGGCATCGATGACATCTTGCACGTCTTGATCCGTTAGTTTCGGGGAGAGCGGCAGGCTGACGGTTCGATGCGAAATCCATTCGGCGTTGGGAAAATCGCCTTCGCGGTACCCGTAGGTTTCCCGGTAATACGGGTGAAGGTGCAGGGCGATGTAATGGACGCCGACACCGATATTTCGTTTGGTCATTTCTTCCAAAAAACCGTCCCGCGAGATGGACAGGCGATCGATATCCAAAAGAAGCGTGTACAAATGATAAGAATGTTTAACATCTCCCGGGACAGGAGCGGGAAGAAAAACCGGTAAGTCCTGGAAAGCCATGTTGTAGGTATTCCATATTTCCTGTCGTCGTTTCCAGTAGGTATCGATGCGGGGTAGTTGGTGGATTCCCATTGCAGCCTGGATATCCATCATATTGTATTTAAACCCCGGGTAAACCACCTGGTAATGTTTGTATCCTTCATCGGAGAAGCGTTTCCATGCGTCTTTGCTCATACCGTGGAGCGCCAGTACTTTGATTTTGTCGGCGTATTGGTCGTTGTCTGTAATGGCCATGCCCCCTTCACCGGTGATGATATTCTTGGTTACATAGAAACTAAAGCAGCCGATGGCGCCGAAGAGGCCGGTTTGTTTTCCTTTGTATTCCGCTTCGATGGTGTGGGCGCAGTCTTCGATCACGATCAAGCTGCGTTTACCGGCGATTTCCATGATTTCGTCCATATCGCAAGGACGGCCGGCGAAATGAACCACGATAATCGCGCGGGTTTTAGCAGTGATTTTTTCTTCGATTTTGACCGGGTCGATATTCATCGTATCTTTGTTGCAATCTACCAGGACAGGGATACCGCCCGCATGGATGACCGCATTGGCTGAAGCGGCAAAAGTCATGGTGGGCACAATCACTTCATCCCCCGGGCGAATACCGATGACATTCAGTGAAAGATGTAGAGCCGCAGTGCAGGAGTTCAATGCCATGGCGTGTTTGATTCCTTTGTATTGGCGGAACATCTCTTCGAACCGGTGAACTTTAGGACCTGTGCCGATCCATCCCGATTTCAAGGAATGCACCACTTCATTAATCTCATCTTCTTCGATCGATGGACTGCCGAAGACCAGGAATCGATCGCGTTTAGGTTTAGTCATAGTTATTATCCTTTTTTAGATAGGCTTCCGCCCCTGGATTTGGTGTGAACCTGGCAACGTATCATTCCGTAAACTATCATGGAACTATATTTATATCACAAATATGTTTTTTTTTAAACAGGGGAATAGGGATTGAATTTTTCTTTGATTCCATGTATATTAATTGTTATGATGCAGGAAAAAAAAATGGAATTAATCGCTGTTTTCTGGGACTTGCCGAAATTCTTGGACGAAAACTATTTAAGGCAGTTCCTTGAGCAGCAAAAGGGGAAAGTTCCTTATTTCTGGGCAATGACACGATTTTTAATATATGGAAGAATCATCGACGTGCTACGTCTATTCACAATTAAAGAGATTTCTGAGAATCTTGACAAATTGCAGCTTCCCGGTTATTCCTTGAAGATGTGGAAACGGATGATTGAGGTCTATGGTTAAATTGAAAGAAAGTACACGGTGTTATTCTCATCCCATGATGCGGGAGGTGATGATGGGGCTTATGGAAAATGAGACCATCTCGAATAACTATTTTTTAACCGGGGGCACAGCTCTTTCTGTATTTTATCTTCATCACCGCACGTCGATCGACCTGGATTTATTCACGATAAAAAAAATTCCTATGGAAGATATTTATCTTTGGATAACCCGGCGATGGGGTAAGGAATCCAATCGAATTCATTTTAATGACTTCATACTTCAAATGGTTATTAAAGGTGTCAAAGTGGATATTGTCTATGACCCGATTTCTTTCGATGAAAAAAGAGAAATGTGTCATCTGGGGGAAAATAGATATATTACAGTCGATTCGATAAAAAATATTTCATCCAACAAGTTGTCGGCAATGGTAAGCCGGTGTGAGGTTAAGGATTTTTTGGATTTCTTTTTTATTAATAAACTCATTGCCGGCCTGGATTTCGATTGTATTTATAATGATGCCAAACAAAAGGAGGGGATGTTTGACGATTCGCCGATGGTGGCTTACCAATTGGAGAATAATATAAACATCATAAAGCAAAATCCCTATGCTTTCCCGGAGGTTTTCCTGGATTTTAATCACGAAGAATTTTTTCGTTTTTATGAAGGGTTAGTCTATAAAATATATCACAGAATTCCATAGTGTGGGACTTCTTCTCATTGATAATTAAAAAACGGGTAGACACGTCGGTCTACCCCTACCATACAGAGACATATATCATATGACTCTACATTCTTAATTCGTGATAATTCTAACCGTGCCGAAGGCACGTTAAACCAAAACGGCACGCAGTGCCACAAAATCCTCTTATCTTCTTCTCCTCTCCTTTTTTTCTCTTCTCTTCTTCCAGTGTGTCCATTATTGCTCCGAAACTTCAAGGGTAATTATAATATTAAAAATTATTTTGTGCACCCGTAACACCAGTGAAAAAAATTGACTTATCGTTTGATTTACTCTAAAATATCATTTGGTAGGGAATTAAAATTTTTACTCACCAGGTCCTGGAGAATGATTTGCCTGTCCTTTTCAAAATCTTCGTACTCTATTTGCTCGATCCATCGGATTTGCTGAAACATTCGGGCAGGGAATGTCTTCAAAAGGTCAAAGACCATAAGTTCTTCAATGGCTTCTTTTCGGTCTGCTTCACGGATAATTTCATCCCAATTGAAGGGTAGTTTTTTGCAGATAAACCAAATGTCTGCAACATCTTTAGGTTCGAGGCGCGGAAGTGCAGTAATTTTGTTGGAAAGCATATTTCTTAAGTTGTCCACCCTGGAAAAACAATCAAACCGTTTTAATTCTCCGAAATGTGGGATTTCGCGTTCATTGACAAAGTCGATTTTCAGTTTGGCCTGGAATCGGTCATGGTATTTTTCATAAAATTCACCGGTATGAATAAAAACCTGGGCAAAATCTTCTGTCATAACACGTGTTTCCAGGTTAAATTTCGATTTGAATTCAGCAATGATTTCCCTGACGGCAGCCAGGAAGTCAATCTTTTGGTGGGAGAAAAAATCGAGGTCATCCGAATAGCGGTGATTCAAATAAAATCGGCTTAAAGCAGTACCGCCCGTTAGGTAGAAGTCAGAGTTTTCGACAATTTCGAATACGGCATCCTGGATGCTGTACAGGTCTTTATAATACATGCTGCAAGGTTTCTCGTACATTTTTAAAGCGGGTTTTTAAACTTTTTTTCCAGATAAACTTGAAAACATCATCGTTTAGGAATTTATACAATTGTGGAAGGCCAAAGATATCGACCAAATCATACCAACGCAAAGAGGTCAACATCCTGGCAATAATACGGTTGCGGGGAAGTTCATCGATCTCTTTATTCCCTATCATGAAATTATACAGCTCTTCACCGGAGTAATCGACATCGTAATCCCAAAATATGGATTTTATTTTTTCTTTATCCATATTTTAATTCTATCAGAAAACAGGAAAACAGTAAAGCCCCACACACCACCGGCAGCCAGCCCCTATCTTATTGGATAATCACGGCATAATCTTCCACTTCGCCCCAACCGGTGCTGCTGTCACAGGCCCCTCGGTAACTACCCAACAATTCTAATTCACACCCCTTGTTTTCAAAATTAGAATTACTCCACGCCAGTGAAAAAAATTGACTTATCGTTTGATTTACTCTAAAATATCATTATGAATAAGGTGATAAAATTCTTCAATACAGCCGGACCGGTTGACCGCGAAAACCATTACAAAATTGATCCCTTGCAAAGGATAAATCTCGATGAAATTCAATTACTCATCGACAGTCAAAAGTATTTTGTTTTACATGCCCCGAGACAAACCGGGAAAACATCTCTCCTACTGGCATTGATGAAGTATTTAAATAGCCGGGGAAATTACACGTGCTTATACCTAAATGTCGAATCGGCCCAGGCAGCCAGGGAAAATGTCAAAGACGGCATTCAAGCGATTCTCAATATCCTGGCAAACGATGCTGTCGATTACCTGGGAGATACCTATCTTAAATCATCATGGATGCAAATATTCAATGAAAACGGCACGTTTACTGCACTCCAGGTGGCATTAAACTTATGGTGCAAAGCAAATAAAAAACCCATCGTGCTATTAATCGATGAAATCGATTCCCTGGTAGGCGATACATTGATTTCCGTACTTCGTCAACTGCGAAGCGGGTATCCGAAACGACCCGGGATGTTTCCTCAAAGTATTATCCTGTGCGGTGTAAGAGATGTCCGGGATTATCGCATTCATTCGGATATTGAAAAAACCATAATAACAGGAGGCAGCGCATTTAATATTAAATCCACCTCCCTGAGATTAGGAGATTTTACCACCGAGGAAATAAAAGCATTGTACCTGCTGCATACGACAGAAACCGGTCAATCGTTTAACGACGACGTATTCCCATTAGTATGGGATTTAACGGACGGACAACCCTGGCTTGTAAATGCCCTGGCTTATGAAACCTGCTTTAAAATGAAAGAAGGTAAAGACCGCAGCGTGACCATTACACCGGGAATGATAAACCAGGCCAAAGAGAACCTTATATTACGCCGGGAAACCCACCTGGACCAATTGTCGGATAAATTGAAAGAAGAACGGGTGCGGCGAGTACTGGAACCGTTATTAGCGTGTTCACAGGAAGCGAAAAAAATCCCGGAAGACGACGTGGATTATACCATAGACCTGGGACTGGTGAAAAAAGACCGGCAAATACGGATCGCTAACCGGATTTACCGGGAGGTAATCCCCAGGACTCTGACTTACAGCACGCAATTGACCATTAACCAGGAAGCTTCCTGGTATTTGAAAGATGACGGCACCATCGATATGGATAAGCTGTTGACCGCTTTCCAGGAATTTTTCCGAAAAAATTTCGAGCATTGGATCGATGGTTTCGAATACAGCGAAGCAGGACCTCAATTGTTGCTGCAAGCATTCTTGCAGCGAATCGTCAACGGCGGGGGAAGCGTAGAAAGAGAATACGGACTGGGACGCCAACGCACCGACCTCCTGGTTCAATGGCCATACAAAAGCGGAAAACAGGAAGCAGTAATCGAACTAAAACTGCTTTACGGGAAACTGGAAACCACCATTGAAAAAAGTTTGGAACAAACATGGCAATACATGGATAAATGCGGAACAGATGAAGGATACTTATTGATTTTCAACCGGTCGCCCGGTGTATCCTGGGAAGAGAAAATATTTAAGAAAGAACAAAACTTCAACAGTACAAAGATCACTGTCTACGGCATGTAACCCCATTCCTTCACACGGTTGCTATCCTGGCAAAGTATCATCCCGTAAACTATCATGGAAGTATATTTAATACATGTTGTAATATAAGGTTTCTCGTACATTTTTAAAGCGGTTTTTTAAACTTTTTTCCCGGATAAACTTGAAAACATCATCGTACGCAGTATCCGGTTAAAAAACATCGATGTGACGATACACCGGATAATAACGGATAAAGCCGGTAATCTATGGTGTATGACACAATATGAGGGAATATGGTTCCTGTCCTACCGGGAAAACAAAGATCGATACCCAGAACATGAAAAAATAAGCTTTTGCATTTTTTCTTTATTTCTGATAAAATTGTACCGAACAGACGAAAAGAAAAGGAGTCGGCAATGAGACGTTTTTCATCCTATGGACCGGTTAATGATAAAATTCATTATTATGTGCCCAGGAAAGAACTTATTGAAAAAGGATATACCCAATTCGTAGGCACAAATCCCTCGGAAGGCGGCCATTATTTCACAGTCTGGGCACCCCGCCAAACAGGAAAATCATGGTTAATGAGGGAAATTTTTTTGAAATTGAAACAAGAAACTCGGTTCATTTCCCTGGTCATTAACCTCGAAAACTATAAGTACGAAACCGATGCGACTCAATTTATGAACAAACTGGCCAAAAAATTAGGTGAAGCACTGGGTAAACCTGTGCCTGAAATAACTTCCCCGGAACAATTCCAGGAAATTTTTAAAAAGGATACATTGGAAAAGCCCCTGATTTTAATCCTCGATGAATTCGATGCACTCGAGGAATCCATTATTAATGCACTAGTTTCTTCATTCAGGAGCATGTATAATATCCGCCAATACGAAATTGAAAAAGCCGCGGAACAAAAAACGTACCTGCTCCATAGTGTCGCATTGATCGGGGTTCGCAGTGTCCTTGGCATTGAAAATCCGAAAGGTTCTCCCTTTAACGTCCAACGAAGCCTTCACGTCCCTAATCTTACGTTTGAAGAAGTTGAGGAAATGTTCCGGTGGTATGAAAAAGAGAGCGGGCAATCCATCGAACCGGCAGTAATCGAACGATTATTTAAAGAAACCAACGGCCAACCGGGTTTAAACTCCTGGTTCGGCGAATTGCTCACCGAAGGTTTTGACCGCTATACCAACGATTTGACTAAACCCATTACCATGAATGAATTTCGAAGGGTGTATGGTGCCGCTACCTACGTTTTACCCAATAATAATATCCTGAACCTCATCAGCAAAGCAAAAATAGAAGAAAATAAAAAACTGGTCCTGGATATGTTCCAACCCGGGGAAAAACTGGAATTCAAATTCGACGATAAAATTATGAATGGGTTATATATGAATGGCCTGGCCGATTATGAAATCGATACGGAAGGTAAATATTATATTAAGTTTGCCTGCCCTTTTGTCCAGAAGAGACTATTCAATTATTTCTCCAATGAGTATTTCAATTACATGGGCCGCTTGATCGACCCTTTCACGGACCTGGATGATATGATTACTCCTACAGACCTGGATATTCTTCAATTATTAAAACTCTATCAACTCTACCTCGATAAAAACAAGAGTTGGTTATTTAAGAATGTTCCCCGTCGGAGCGATCAGCGAATCATAGAAGCCGTATTTCATTTTAATTTTTATTCGTATTTCCATGAATTTTTACGCGGGAAAAATGTAAACGTTATCCCCGAGTTTCCCACAGGGAATGGAAAAATCGATATTCTCCTTCACTATGGAAATAATCGATACGGCATCGAGTTGAAGAGTTTCCGGGATAAGCCCGCTCATAAGATTGCCCTGGAAAAAGCCGCTCATTATGGCAAGCAGCTCGGTTTAACCGAAATATACCTGGTCAGTTTTATCGAAACCATCGATGAAGAAACACGGGGAATCTTTGAGAAACCTTTTACGGAACCCGTTACGGGTGTGACCGTCAAGCCGTTTTTTATTAGAACCGGTTTGGTGTAAAATTTGCCGCTTTAAATTAAAGTCAAGGGCTGTAGTCGGTATCCCCTTCCATTATCCGTGAATCGTGAATCGTTGATCGTCGGCCGTCGGCCCTTCGTCGTATTATATAACCGTTCATTAACCAGGAAACTTCCTGGGAAGATAAAATATTTAAGAAAAAACAAAGCTTCAAGGGTAAAAAGATCACTGTCTACGGCATGTAGTTTTCAAGCGGCGCAAAATAAAAATTCTTTGGCCTACCTTTCTTTCAAGAAAGGTAGGCTTTCGTGTTCCAGCAGCCAGGCTTTGTTTTCCAGCCCCCCACCGTAACCGGTCAAAGACCCTCCACTGCCAATCACCCGGTGACACGGGATAATAATAGAAACCGGGTTCCTGCCGACACAACCGCCGACTGCACGTGCACCTGTCGGTTTATGCAACCGGCCAGCTATTTGACCGTAAGACACGGTTTGACCTATTGGAATATTTTTAAGGTCTTCCCATACTTTCAATTCAAAATCAGTACCCCGCAAATCCAGTCGGGGCATTTCGAGGAGCGAGAAATTCTTTTTAAAATAGTCATCGAGCCAGGAACAGGCGGATTCGATGAAAGCATTTTTTCCATCCGTTATTACCGGCGATGTGTACCATTTCTTCAACCGTTTCTCCATAAAAATATTGCGGGGAACCTTTTGAAACTCGACAAAACAAAGACCTTCTCCGGATGCCAAAATTATCATGTGCCCTAAAGGCGAGGGGTAAATAGTTCGAACCAATTCGGAATTCATCATTCCTCCTGTTTATTTTTATTATCTGCACCGGGGGACAAATCGACGGAATAGGCTTTCCATAAATACATTGCTGCGTAAGCCCTCCAGGGGCGCCAGGAATTAATCCTCCGATTTATATCGGTGCCGGGGTTTTCATTATTTTTCAATCGTTCAAGGATTTTCTTGATGACCAGGTCTGTTTGCGGGAAAGCATCTGGGTCTCGCATTCCTCTCATGGATATATAATCGGTAGTCCATGGGCCGATACCGGGGATTTCCCGGAGGCGGTGAACAACGTGGTCAACATCCATGGAGCCATCAAAGAGGATACAGCGGGATCGAACCTTTTCGGCCAGGTGTTTGAGAGCTTCGGCGCGTTTACCGGGTATGCCGAGGCCGGTGATTCGTGTTTGCGCTAAAACGTCAGCCCCGGGAAAAACATGGGTGATCCAGGGGATTGGGGGTTTGGAAATAGGCTGGCCGAACCGGTGCGTTAACCTGCCTAAAATAGTGGATGCAGCTTTTAAAGTGACCTGTTGGCCGATGACAGCACGCACGCTCAGCTCAAAAGCATCCCAGCAGCCGAGCAGGCGAAGGCCGGGGTAACGGGAAATAATCGAAGCGAGGTATGGGTCTTTGCTCAAATGACTGGAAATAGAAAGCGGCTCGGCGTCAAGATCAAACATATCGCGAACCCGTACCTCGGCACTCGATAACTGTTGGTTGGGTAATTCATAAAAAGTAACAGCGAGGTGGCTTTCCCGGTGTGATGGTTTTATGCGGATAAACGAAATATGTCCGTCGATTTCTACTGCGCGGGAATAAGCGGAATTATGGATTACTTCAACGCCGGGGATCGCGCGTCCGTGAAAGTAATCGAGCACGGCTTCCCAGTGAAAAGGGGATTTGTAGGGAAGGTTAAGAGTTGTGCCGTTCCCGGGATCGTTAATCATTACACATTCCTCTTCGACTTTTGATTCATGGTTTTCCCATTTTGCTTACTGATTATTGTATAGTGAAAAATATTAACATAAGTTTCGATAAAAATCTCGCCCTTTTCGGAATAGGATATTTTTTTTAGAAAAAATAAAATAATTATCTCTGCGGCGGTTAAGGTTTCTTAGTTTCCTGTTGTTTTGAATTTTTGTCCCTGATGATAACGACGACTTTTTCATTCTTCTTCATTAGCCACAGTTTCTCTCTCGCCTTTCTCTCCAAAGCCAGGGGGTTTTTCTCCAAGTCCTTGATTTCCTTTAAAAGATTATCCCGATGCGTTTCGAGTTGTGATATCTCTTTATTCAATTCATCGATGCGGGACCGGGATTTGATGATTTCAACGATTCCCCCTTCTCCGAAAAAAAATGCAAAGACCAGGATAAAAACAAAGAGAATAATACCCATTAAAATCCCCCTGGTTTTATTAAAAATCGCTTCGGGAGAGTTTTCTTTTTTATTATTCAAGGAAGGAGCGCCCCGTTTTGATTAATTCCCGTGTTCCCTTTAAATCCGTGGATTCGGCATAAATCCGGATCACGTCATTGGTCCCTGATTTACGGATCAACAGCCAGGCATCTTTGAACCTGAATTTGATTCCATCGATATAATCGATTCGAGTGAGGGGTCGATTTCCCAATTGGGAATCGGCCCAATGCCTGGAAAGAAGTTCCCCATATTTTCGAGCGGTTTTTTCTGTTTTATTGACAGCCACTTCATTGTTGTATAATTTGGGGAAACGCCGGTAAAACCGCGATAAAATTTTCTTCATTTCCTCTTTATAATAAGCCTGCATTTCGGCAATCAGTAAACTGAAGAGGATGCCGTCTTTTATTTTTACTTTGTCATTGAGGGAAGCACCGTTAGAGCTTTCGACGGCGATAAAGGTTTTTGGGTTCTGCAGCATGCTCTCGGCCAGGTATTTGAAACCGACAGGGGTAGTATAAACGTTCCGGGAATAGTATTCAGCCACGCTTCGAATATTATTGGTGGTGGAAATGGATTTAATGATACCCCCGTCCATTTTCCGGACCGTGATCAGGTATTCGATCAACGGCGGCATGACGATATTGGAATTGAGGAACCTGCCGGTGGAATCGACGATACCGAATCTATCCCCGTCGATATCGGTAGCAAGCCCGATATCCGCTTTTTGATCCACTACCAATTTTGCCAGGTCTTTTAAGTCTTCCCGTCCGCAAGAAGAAACGACTCCGCTAAAAGCAGAATAGGGGAAATTGTGGATGCTAATGGTTTCAATGCCATTTTCGTTTAGAATAAAATCCAGGTATTCCCGCGACGTTCCATACAGGTTATCCACCATGACTTTTATCCCGGATTGTTTGATTAAGGGAAAATCCACCAGTTTTTGGATATACTCGATATATGGAGTCTTGACATCGACATGGCGGATGAAAGAATTATCCGAATATTGAGGTTTAAAACAATAGTCATGGGATAATCGATCGATTTCTTTTTCAATCAAATCGGTTTGAGAAGGGAGAGCCGGGGAGCCGCACGAGTTAAAAACCTTGATGCCGTTATAAATCGGTTTGTTAAAACTTGCGGTAATATTGATAGCGCCGCAGCATTTGTGTTGGGTAACGGCTAAAGAAATGGGTGCCAATGGGGCATCCCGTTCAGGCATGTAAATTGTAATTCCATTGATGGAAAAAATCTTGGATGCTTCTTTTGCAAATTCTTCAGATAAGAAACGTGTATCGTAATTGACAAAAACGCTCAATTCATTGGTTTTTGATTTTTGAATACAGTGTTTTTTTAAGATATTGGAAAAGGCCTGAGCAAAAATACGGACATTTTTAAAGGTAAAATCTTGCCCCATTTTTGCACGCCATCCGTCGGTTCCAAATTTAATCGGAGACATTCGCTGTCCTTATAAAATCCTTAAAATAAAAAATAATGGGAAAGTAGTCTATTTGACTACTTTCCCAACATTTCATGCCGCTCGCAAAGCGAGCGCTATAAGTATAAAAGTTAAAACGTATTGCTGTTACTGGAGACGGTATAAGACATCATCGCCGCCGGTACTGACAGCAGTTGAAGCCTGTATGGCATCCGTGTTAGCGATTCGGTTCGGTCCGGCAGACCAGACACCCACAAAATTGGTAGTGGTGTTAAAAGTATAATAAATGTTGCAGGAATAATGGCTGCCCCACGGATCGGCCCTGACTTCCGTCAAGTAGGGTCCGCGCCACCGCAGTTCCGGCCTGGGAACGGTTGTATCATCCGGGTAATTGACAGCACCATCCCGCGGATCATTTTCGATCAGGTGATTGGCAAACGTATCGATCACATCGACTGCCCAACCGGTTCCATCGTTCAACCAAAATTCTTCGTCGGAAACACCGGCTCCCTGGATTGTCGGGACATCGCCGGGGCCATAAAGCAATTGAAGGGTATCCGATAAACTGGTTCCATCGGAAGTCGGCCAACGCCCGACATCTCTATAAAAAGACCCTACAGCCGCCGCAATAACTTGCGTTTCATTCGTCGCACGGGTTATCTTCGAATCATTTATGTTTTTAGCTATGGTTGGAGTTAAGATCGCTGCCAATATCGCTACAACCGCGAGGACTACCACCATTTCAATCAGCGTAAAACCACTGTTTCTCCTCATAATTGACCTCCGTATTTTTTTAATTCCCGGAATTAGCTAGTCTGGCTATTCCAGTTAAAGACATTTATATATCGGCTGAAGTTCATTTTTTTTGAAACTTATAAAAATGGGAGCCAATTAAAAAACGAACGCCACCCATCGGGAAGTGTTTTGGCTATATCGTTCAAAATGACAAAAACCATTAACGCGATCAAAAGTGCAAACCCGATATTCAAGAGAATCCCTTTCACTTTTTGGCTAAAATCTTTCCTGATAATGGCTTCTATGGAAAAAATAATCAAGTGCCCACCGTCCAGTGCCGGGATCGGGAAGAGGTTGACTATCCCCAATTGAAGAGAGATAAACGCAATCAACATAAAAAAATTAGACAGGCCGCTTTCCAGTGCCCGCTGGGAAAATTTAGCGATCTCGATAGGGCCGGAGAGATTTTTAGGAGATAACTTCCCTACGATCATTTTTTTAAAAGAACTGAACACCATGCCGGTCAACCGGACAATATCGTCCACGCTTTTTCCCATTGCCGGGAAAAGGCCATAATGCTTCTTAAATACGGGTGAGTAAGGCACCATCGATACACCGATGATCCCTTTATTGCCCAGGGTAAGGAAACCGTGGTAAGGGGCCTCGGGTTTCGAGGTATCCATATCTTCGGAAAATACGCGGAAAGTACCGAATTTTCGCATGATATATAATTTCAATTTTGGGAATTTCTTTTTTATCTCCCGGAGCTTTTTTTTGGCTTCATCCATCGTATTCATGGGTACGCTTTGAAAAAAGTAAACGGTTTTCGGCACGATATCGATGGATATTTCCTTTTTCTCTCGGCGGACATTGAAACTCAGTTTTTTACCTGCACCCTGGAAAATAAAGTCACTGATTTCAAAATAGGTCATTTTTTTACCGTTGATGGATTCCAGGACATCCCCTTCCTTTAATTTTGCGTTATAAGCAGGTTTTCCTTTCACCACTTCGAGGATTTCGGTTTTGAAATTCCAATAGAAACCTGCATCTCCGACGTTGTAACTGGAAACGGATTTAATATCCAACTTTTCTTTTATTATTTTTCCATTTCGTTCGATTTCGATGTCTAGCTTGGAATTAGGATTCGATCCCACGGTCAATTCCAGGTCTTTCCAATCGGCAATGGTGTGCCCGTCGATTTTACGGATAAAATCTCCGGGTTTAATGCCTGCTTTTTCTGCGGGGGAGGCTTTTTCCACATACCCGATGCGGGGGGGATCTTTTTTGTATGCTTCCACATTAACGCCGGTGATGTTAATGAGAGTAAAGAGAAAGAATGCCAGTAATAAATTCATGGCGGGTCCCATGAAGAGAATGAATATTTTCTGACCCCGGTTTTTAGCGTGAAACTCGTCCGGTTTTAGGTTATTGGGGTCATACTCTTCTTCTCCGGCCATTTTTACATAGCCGCCCAAAGGGATGAGGCTCAACCGGAAATCGGTATCACCGAATTTTTTCCCGAAAATACGTTTCCCAAACCCAAATGAAAAGGTTTCCACGCGAACCCCCACCAGTCGGCATGCCAGGAAATGCCCGAATTCATGCACGATAACGATTATGCCCAATACTATTGCAAATGCCAAAATACTACTCAAAGCCGTCATATGTCTTCTCCATGACCTTTTCTTTACTATTGTTTCAAAGGAATATTCTCACGAATATACGTTCCTGTTTTATCTTTTGTTTCTTTAATGGTTTGATTAATATCATCGATAGAGTGAACCGGGTAAAAGGTTTCATTATAGAAAACGGTTTCTACTACGGAAAAAATATCGCTGAAGGATATTTTTCCCTTGATGAAATAATCGACAGCCACCTCATTGGCCGCATTCAGGACAGCCCCGGAATTTTTTCCGTTTTCCAGGACATGGTAGGCCATACGAATGGACCCGAATTTTTCCATATCCACGGGAAAGAATTCCAATAAAGGATTCGATAAAAAATTCAGCCGGTTGTTTTCAAAGGGGATTCGTTCGGGGTAGCTCAGCGAATAAAGGATAGGTATTTTCATATCCGGGACACTTAATTGCGCGATAATCGACGAATCGATAAACTCCACCATCGAATGAACGATACTCTGGGGATGGATAATCGTGTCGATTTGTTCTTTTTTTAATTGGAATAAAAAGAATGCTTCGATGATTTCCAGTGCTTTATTCATCAAGGTAGCGGAATCGATGGAAATTTTTGTTCCCATGGACCAGGTAGGATGTTTAATCGCTTCGTCAAAGGTAATCAAGGGAAAATCTTTTTTGTTCCTTCTATGAAAAGGGCCGCCTGAAGCGGTTAAGATGATTTTTTTAACATGCTGTTTTTTATTGATGCCGAGGCATTGAAAGATAGCGCTTTGTTCACTGTCGATGGGAATCAATTCCGCGCTGCACTGCGCAAGAGTTTGGTTGATCAATTCGCCGGCAGCGACGAGGGTTTCTTTATTGGCGAAACAAATCCGTTGGTTTCGCTGAATGGCGGCAATAGTGGCTTCTAAGGCTGCGGTTCCGTCTATAGCCGAAATCATGGTATCGACGGTGGGGTGTGAAACCAAATCCATCAAACCCTCAGGTCCCCAATAAACCTTTATACCCGGGAATTCGCGTTTCAACGTTTCGGCATCGTTTTTTCGTTTCACAGTGATTATTCGCGGTGAAAATCGTTTTGCTTGCTGTACGGCCAGGTTGATATTTTCTCCGGCGGCAATCCCTATCAATTTGAACCTGTCTTTATTCAACTCGATCAATTCCAGGGCATTGCGGCCAATCGAACCGGTGGAACCCAATAAAGCAATATTTCTCAACATCGATTATTTCCAGAGATAGTGAATGATATAATAGAGTGCGGGGGCACAGAAAATATAGCTGTCCACCCTATCCAGGAACCCACCGTGCCCGGGTAATATCGCGCCGGAATCTTTTTTATCGGCGGCGCGTTTGAAGAGCGATTCCACCGGGTCCGAAACCTGGGATAACAAGCCGATAATTCCGCCTGTTGCCATCGCTAAACCGGTACCCACGGGAACCGGGACCGGGAATAATCGGATCGAAGCCCACCCGCTGATCCCGGCAA
>Ga0209593_10000135_pt1 | contig 38882 bp, 55 predicted proteins | sample PPLLaktember2015_3_FD_187260 | JGI IMG/M metagenome (GOLD analysis project Ga0209593, IMG submission 187260) | Freshwater sediment microbial communities from Prairie Pothole Lake near Jamestown, North Dakota, USA - PPLs Lake P7 Core (6) Depth... | ecosystem: Environmental > Aquatic > Freshwater...
TCTCACCCGTAGAATTATTGCAATGGTATGAACATGACGCAGGGAGTTGTTATGGCGCGCGGTGGATTTCGCCCTGGTTCTGGTCCGCTGAAGGGCACCAAGGAACCAAATCGCATGAAGCGTATGAAACTGGAAAATACCTTGCCGCCGCCAGATGTTGCGCGCGCAGCGGTTGATGCTGGGTTGACGCCGCTTGAGTACATGCTTGCGGTGATGAGAGATCCGGGTGCTGATGAGGTTAGACGCGATCGTATGGCGATGGCGGCCGCTCCGTACTGCCATGGGCGGATGTCCGATAATCGGGTTGGCAAGAAAGACCAGGCGCGGATCGATGCCGCCACGGCGAGTGAGGACAGCGATCTTGCCTATGATGGCGGCGGTCAGTTGAACTGATGTGGGATACCGCGTGTCCGGACTGGGAGGAACGTCTTCTCGCCGGCCGGTCGCTGGTTCCGGATTTGCCGCTGTTTCCGGACGATGCGGCGAAGGCGTTGCGGGTCTTCAAGCAGTTGCGGTTGCCGGACGTGATCGGCACACCAACGATGGAACAGGCTTGCGGCGAGTGGTTTTTTCCGATCGTTGCGGCGCTGTTCGGTTCGTATGATCGCACCACCAACACCCGGCATATTCAGGAGGTGTTTCAACTCATTCCGAAGGGCAATTCCAAGTCGTCGAATGGCGGCGCGGTGATGCTGACGGCGATCATCCTCAATCAGCGACCCGAGGCGGAGTTTCTGTTCATCGCGCCGACGATCGAGATTGCATCGATCGCGTACAAGCAGGCGAAGGGCACGATCCGGCTGCATCCGAAGCTGAGCAAGATTTTCCAGGTGCAGGATCACATCCGCAGGATCACGCACACGCAGAGCGGCGCGACGTTGTCGATCAAGGCGGCGGACACCGACGTCATCACCGGCTCAAAAGCCGTCGGCACGATGATCGATGAAACGCATGTTTTTGCAAAAAGGAGCAATGCGAAAGACGTGTTCATCGAACTGCGCGGTGCTCTGACCAAGCGGCCGGACGGGTTTCTGTTTCAGACGACGACGCAGAGCAAGCAGCCACCGAGCGGTGTGTTTGCGTCCGAGTTGTCGATGGCGCGGAAGGTGCGCGACGGTAAGATCAAGATGGCGCTGCTGCCGGTGCTGTATGAGTTGCCGGAACGGCTGGCGAAGAACAACGGCTGGAAAGAGCGCAAATACTGGCCGTTGGTGAACCCGAACCTGGGGCGCTCGACCAGTGCGGATTTTCTCGAGCGCGAGTTGTTGCGTGCCGAGGAGGAAGGCGCGGCATCGTTGGCGCTGATCGCATCGCAGCATTTTAACGTGCAGATCGGCATGGCGCTTCGGTCGGACGGCTGGGCCGGCGCCGAGGTGTGGGAGCGCGGCATCGAGGTCGGTCTGACGCTGGACGAGATCCTGGCACGTTCGGAAGTGGTGACGGTGGGCGTCGATGGCGGCGGGCTCGACGATCTGCTCGGTGTCGGATTGATCGGGCGCGAGAAGGGCACCAAGCGCTGGCTCGGCTGGGCGCATGCGCTGATTTCCGACATCGGGATCGAGCGGCGCAAGGCGAACGCGGCATATTACGAGCGGTTCGAGGCAGAGGGCTCGCTGACCAGGTTCGCGTACATGCGGCCGGACACGCTGTCGGTCGCGCAGCCGTTAAACATCCAGTACGTGGTCGACCTGGTGGAGAAGGTGCAGCGGCTCGGTTTGCTGGCGCAGGTTGGCGTTGACGCGGCCGGCATTGGCGCGATCGTGGATGCACTCGGCGAGATCGGCGTGACGCAGGACGCCGAGAAGCTCGACGCGGTGCGCCAGGGCATCGGGCTGATGGGTGCGGTCAAGACGATCGAGATCAAGCTCGCTGACTACTCTTTCCGGCACGGTGGCAGCGCGCTGATGGCGTGGTGTGTCGGCAACATCAAGGTGGTGCCGACGCCTACGGCCATGCGGATCGCGCGCGACGAGAGCGGCTACGGCAAGGTTGATCCGGCGATGGCGCTGTTTAATGCCGCGCATCTGATGGGGCTGAACCCGAACCGCAAGCCCGAGTATCACCTGCACTTCGCCTGAAGGATTAATCCCATGCTCAACCGGGCTTACAGCCTGCTTGTCATCAAGCAGGTGGACGAGGACGCGCGCGTAATCACCGGCATGGCGACGACGCCTGCGGCTGACCGCATGAACGACGTCGTCGAGCCGATGGGCGCGCGGTTCACGTTGCCGATTCCGCTGCTGTGGCAGCATCGCAGCGACGATCCGATCGGCACGGTCACGCATGCCAAGGTCACCAAGGCCGGCATCGAGATCGTCGCGCAGATCGCCAAGGGCGTCACCGCCGAGATCGACCGCGCCTGGGCGCTGATCAAGGCTGGCCTCGTTCCTGGCCTCTCGATCGGATTCAAGTCGATCGAGCATGAGGTTCTTCCGACCAAGGGCCTTCGTTTCAAGACGTGGAACTGGCTCGAGCTTTCGGCCGTGACCATTCCGGCGAACGCAACCGCGACCATCACCACCATTCGTTCGATCGACACCGCGCAGCGGGCCGCGACAGGCCAGCACGCTCGCGACGGTGTGCATCTCAACCCACCGGGCGCCTCCGGACGATCTCAACCGATTGCCCTGGAGGGCACCAAAATGAAAACGACCGCAGAGCAGATCACGATGCTCGAAAACAAGCGCGCCGCGAGTGCGGCCCGCCAGGAAGCCGTGATGCAGAAGAGCCTCGACGAAGACCGCACCACCAGCGCGGAGGAGGCAGAAGAGATCGACAATCTCGGTCGCGAGATCGAGGCGGTTGACGCGGATCTGGTGCGGTTGCGCCAGATCGAGAGGACAAAAGCTGTCGAGGCCAAGCCGGTCACCAAGGCGCCCGAGACCGCCCGCGAAGGGAGCCTCGCGCGCGGCGGCCTGGCGGCATATGCGACGGTGGCACAGCAGATCCCGAAGGGCGATTACGTGCTGCGCGCGCTGGTCTGCAAGCTCAAGGCACACTTCACCAAGCAGTCGCCCTACGAGGTGATGAAGCAGGAATACGGCGACGACGAGCCGACCCGGGCCGTGATGAACGTGATCACGCGCTCGGCAACGGTGCCGGCTGATACCGTGACGTCGGGCTGGGCGAGCCAGTTGGTCAATACGTCGATCACGGAATTCTTTGCCGCACTGATGCCGAACTCGGTTTATCCGGCGCTGGCGTCGCGCGGCGGGAAATTCTCGTTCGGCCAATCGGGCATCGTGTCGATGCCGACGCGGGCGGCGACGCCGACGATCGCCGGCAGCTTCGTCGCGCAGGGAGCGGCTATCCCGGTGCGGCAGGGCGCATTCTCGGCGATCACCTTCACGCCGAAAAAGATGGCGGTGATCTCCGTTTTCACCCGAGACATCGCCGAGCACTCCACGCCGGCGATCGAAGGCCTGATCCGCCAAGCCATCATCGAGGACACCGCGGTCGCGATTGACTCGGTGCTGCTCGATGCGACGGCGGCAACGACCACCCGGCCGGCTGGCTTGAAAGCCGGCGTTTCCGCCACGACGGCAACGGCGGCCGGCGGCATCAATGCGCTGATCGGCGACATCCGCGGGCTGACTGGGGCGCTGATCACCGGCACCAACGGCAATCTGCGCGCGCCGGTCTGGATCATGAACCCGGCCGATATCCTGGCGGCGTCGCTGCTGCCGGCTACCGCAGGCGGCGGTGAATTCCCGTTCAAATCGGAACTGACGGGCGGAACGCTGCAAGGCATGCCGGTCATTTCGAGCAGCAACGTCACCGCCGACACGATGCTGCTGGTCGACGCTGCGGACTTCGTGTCGGTCACCGGTGACACGCCGCGGTTCGACGTGTCCGACCAGGCGACCATCCACATGGAGGATACGACTCCGCTGGCGATCTCGACCGTCGGTTCGCCGGCTACCGTCGCCGCGCCCGTGCGCTCGCTCTGGCAGACCGACTGCATCGGCGTGCGCATGCTGCTCGATCTCAATTGGGGTCTGCGTCGGACGGGCGTTGTTGCCTGGACGCAGACCATGACCTGGAACTGATCGACCAGGCTTAAGGCCAAGCCGCGCTAATGCGGCTTGTTCGTTTCACATGAAACAGGAGGCCATGAGCATGGCAAAGGAACTTCGCAAGACCAAAGACAGTCCCGACGTCAAGGCAATGCTGCAGGACGCGAACGAGGAACGTGCCGTCGCCAACGAAGAGGCGATGGAGCGCATGGACTCGGCACAACCGACACCGACGCAGGAGGAAAACGATCTCGCCCGACTCGGCATTCAGGTCGACGAGAAGGAGCCCGACGGCAGCGGGCCGACCGTCATCAGAAAAACCGTCGTGGCGAATGTGCCGCTCGGCTACGACACCAAGGCCGCGTTGGCCAAGGAAACGGAGGAGGGTCGGGCCGAGAGTCGGTCATTCTCACGGCCCAGGTCGGAACCGAAGACGTCATAGCGACAACCGGCGGGGATTGACCTATGCCTCGAGTCGTCGTCACAGCGACAATCCCCGCCGGCCAGTCTATTTCCAATTCGATCGATCTATCGGCTGGCGACGCAGCATTCTGCCATATGCCGTCCGGATGGACCCCTGCGCTGCTCTCGTTTCTGATTTCCTATGACGGCAATACGTTCGGCGATCTTTGCGATCAGAACACTCGCGAGGTCACGCTCAATGTCTTGCCGGGAACGGTGATCCGGGTGGATCTGCTTCCTGCCAATGTCGGCTGGCTCAAATTCCGTTCCGGCTCTCGCTTCGGTGCGGTGACACAAACAGCCAGCCGAGTTTTCACCATCATAGCCGAGTCATGAGCACAGTGGCATGACTGATACAATCGATGTGTTTCTCGGTGAGATGCGGTGTGCTCTTCATCGCTTTCAGCCGAAGCCTGGAGACGTTTTTATTCTTACGGTCCCCGGTGAGTTGTCTGCGGAACACGCCAAGCTTATTGAGGCCGGGTGGAAGAGAAACTTTCCAGACTCTGATCTGAAACTGTGCATTCTTGCTGGCGGTGCGACCGTCGAGTTGGCTCCTGCTGCGCAGTTGACTACCCAATGAAAATCCTCGGCCTGCCGATCCCGTTCACCGGCGAAAGCCAGAAGGCGCTCAGCTCTGTGCCCTATGGCAGCAGTGGCTGGTATCCGGTCATCCACGAGCCGTTCCCCGGCGCCTGGCAGCGCAACCTCCCGATCAATACCGACAGCGCGGCGTCATTTCACGCGGACTTTGCCTGCAAGACGCTGATCGCGCGCGACATCGCCAAGATGCGCGTGAAGCTGGTCGAGACAATCGACGACATCTGGTCGGAGACGACCAATCCGGCCTATTCCCCGGTGCTGCGTCGGCCGAACGACTATCAGACGCGCAACCAGTTCTGGGAAAACTGGATGCTGTCGAAACTGTCCCGCGGCAACACCTACGTGCTCAAGGTACGCGACAACCGCAACGTTGTAATCGCGTTGCATGTGCTCGATCCGACGCGGGTGCAGCCGCTCGTCGCTGATGATGGCAGTGTGTTCTATCGTGTGAATGGCGACAATCTCGCCGGCACCCGCGAGATCACCGTTCCGGCGCGCGAGATCATTCACGACCGGATGAACTGCCTGTTTCATCCGCTGTGCGGGACACCGCCGGTGTTTGCTTCCGGGCTGGCCTCGATGCTCGGTCTTAATGCCCAAAAGGCGTCGGCGCTGCTGTTCGAAAACTCGTCCATGCCGGGCGGCATTCTCACCGCGCCCGCCGAGGTAAGCGATCAGGTCGCGCAGTCGATCAAGACGAAATGGGAGGCCAATTTCTCCAAGATCAATCTTGGCCGCGTCGCCATTCTCGACAACGGGATGAAGTACGAAAAGATCGCCATGACCAACGTCGAAGGCCAGATGGTCGAGAGCCTGAAATGGTCGGCCGAGGTGGTGTGCAGCGTCTATCACGTTCCGCCCTACAAGGTCGGCGTCGGTGCGCTGCCGAGCTACAACAACGTGCAGGCGCTCAACGTCGAATATTATTCACAGGCGCTGCAGTCGCACATCGAGGAGGCCGAGGAGTTGCTCGATCACGCGCTCGGTATTGGTTGGGGCATCGGCATCGGGACCGAGTTCGATACCGAGACACTGCTGCGCATGGATAGCACGACGCAAATCGCAGCCATCCGCGATGCGGTCGGCGCCGGTGTGATGGCGCCGAACGAAGGCCGCGGCAAGCTCGATTTGAAACCGGTCAAGGGCGGCGAGTCGCCATACCTGCAGCAGCAGAACTACAGCCTGGCCGCGCTCGCCAAACGCGATGCGCAGGACGATCCGTTCAAGCCGAATACACCGGCAGCACCTCCCGCGCCGGCCAACGACGACAGCGCCGACGCGCCGGACGAAATGGACGACGAGAAACTTGCCGCGATCAAGAACATCGCGCGCTGGGGCGCGAAGTCGATGCTGACTGCGTGAGGGCATGATGGATCATCGGGTCGTCACCGCATTGCTGGAAGCCATCATCCCCGAGGTGAAGGACCATTCGGCCAATCTCGTCGCGCCGATCAAAGACGAGCTCGAGAAGCTCGCCGGCCGTCTCGGCGAGCTCGAGGTGCGCGCGCCCGAGCGCGGTGAAAAGGGCGAGCCCGGCGCACCGACCCTCGAGCAGATCACCGAGGCGATCGGCGCGCTGCATGTCGAGGCGATCGTGCGCGACGCGCTGACCGCGGAAAGCCACAAGGGCGGCATCGACGTGCTGGCGCCGGGCGATGTCGCGGCGGAAATGGCCAATGCCACCGCAATGCTCGCCGAGCCGTTCACCGGCCGCACGGCAGGCGCCGAGAAGCAGTTCGCCCGGCCGCGCAGTTTCCGATTCGAGCGCGATGCCGAGAACCGCATCGTCGCGGCGTTCGAGGAATAGCGATGCAGATCAGTCTGTCCGACGCGGCGCGCAATGCGATGGTCGACGAGGTGGCAACCCTGATCGACGGCGAGCGCGGCAATGGCCGGATCGAGCTGCTCGCGTCGTCCGGCCTGGTGCTCGCCTCGCTCGAATGCTCCAAGCCGTGCGCGCAACCGCCGGTCAACGGCACCGTCACGTTCAACACCATTGCCGAGGATCCATCCGCCAAGGCGTCGGGCACCGCCGTCAAGGCGCGCATCGTCGATGCGGCGGGCGGCATCGTGTTCGAGTGCGACGTGAGCGACACCAAAGGCGACGCAGTCATCCGCCTGAACAGCAACCGGATCGTGGTCGGCGGTCCCGTGCGAATCCGGGAGTTCGTTCTGGTCATGCCGGCTTGAGTTGGGCCTCAAGTTCTCTGATCTTGGTTAAGGCCATCTGCCATTCGTGATAATAGGTGCCGTAGCCATACGTTGATCCCGGCTGCTGCTTGCCTTTCACGTAGATGCGCAAGTTCTCGATGGCGTTGTTTTGTTTGTTGCCATCGAGATGATCGACACACTCGCGACTTGTCAGCGGTCTGCCGAGGTGAAGCGCCATCACCCATCGGTGTTCTAAGACGGGTTGTTGAGATCGCTGCATCGCTCGGTACATCTGGATGAACTCATCAGGCACACTGCGAGATGGACGCAATACGTAGCCATTGTTATGTGCAAGGCTTGCTCGAGGCTTGCGGCCCCAAGTGTTCCACCGGTGCGAACCATCCGCTACGGCAGCGACTGCGCATGGTCTGCAGTAGCCTCTGAAGCTAGGTCGTCTACTTTCGTTGCGGATCTCGTTGGCAGGCCGGTCTCTCGTTTGTTCGCATCGCGGACATTTAACCGTGACCATTGTCCGCAACGCCTTAAAATAACGGCCCATGAACGGCTGGCTAACAACTGCTGAGTGGTCAATCGGGGTCGTATCTCTCTGCCATCTAGGCATAACACGTCATCCATAAACCCTTAAAAAGGAAGGATAAAACATGTCAATTTCGGACTCAACCGAAAATTCGATCCTGAATTTAGTCTTCTCCGCCACGACCTGGGCGAACTATGCCGTCAATGCGACGGCCTCGCCCGAGACCAACATCCACGTCGCGCTGCAGACCGCTGACCCGACCGACAGCGGCACGATGTCGTCGAGCGAGACGACCTACACATCGTATGCCCGGGTCAACGTCGCGCGCTCGACCGGCTGGTCAACGGCGACCACCGGCGTCGTCAGCCCGGCGTCGAATATCGATTTCCCGGCCGGCACCGGCGGCAGCGGCACCATCTCATTCTTCTCCACCGGCAAGACCGGCGGCGGCACCACGGCCATCCTGTGGAGCGGCGCCGTCTCGCCGACCATCGCCGCGGGCAACGGCGTGACGCCGCGCCTCACCACGGCGACGACGATCTCGCTCGACTGAACGCGTGTATCACTCGCGCGAACTGGTCGCTTGCCTGGAGGCAGTCGACGTTGAGGGCATGCGCCGGCTGTGGGGCCAGGTGGCGCCGCAGTTTCCGCAGCACGACGACGCCGGCATGGTTGCGGCCATTCACCTGGCGCGCACCAAGTCGGAGCTGGTGCGCTTCAGACTGCGCGCCTACTCGCATGCCTGGCTGATCGATCACGGCTATCCGTCGTTGTTGCCGGATGAACTCAAACCGCGGGCGCAACGCATCTATCCGGTGATCGCATCGGGCGTCGGTATCTCGGTCAACTCGCGATACCCGGAGGTCAAATCCGCGGTGACGCTGGCGATGACCGGTGCGGTGCTCGAGGCCGAGGCGGACGGGCGGCTGACCGATGCGCCGTTCGTGCGGGGCCGCATGCAGGAAGCGCGGCGGTACGCGGTGAAAAAACTGTTCGGGCGATGACATGGGCATTGTCGAGCAGATCGCCGCCATCCGCGCCGGCAAGAAGGATGAGCGTGCGCAGACGTTAGAGATCTATGCGCTGAAGACCAACGCGCTGCTCGGTGTGATCCGCTGTGGTCATGCCGTCGCGCACAAGGACTACACCTTCCGTATTAACGACGCGCGCATGGTTGGCGAGGGACGCCTGTTCCTCGACGTGACATTCGTGCGTGGCCCGCAAGAAGTTACCCACCAGATCACCATCACCAACCCGCCGCTGCTGCCGCGCGAGAGGACCGGCAACGAGCGAGAGGACATGGCGACGGCCATCAGCGAGATGCTGGAAGGCTTCGTCTGATGGCTGTTTATAATATCATCTATGTTGCTTCAGACCATGCTGCGCGTGTCTCTGGTGATACGTCGTATGCCTCCGCCCGAAACCTTAGCGGCGTAACGTCTGAGGACGCCGCTTCCGAATTAAAGATGGGGCATGGGTTTAATTCGCCAAACTTTAGTTTGTGGCAGTCGTTTTTATCTTTCGATACGTCCGCCGTTATTGGATCGGTTTCCTCTTGGTCGCTTGAATTAAAGAGAAGCACCACTACTACCGCATTCATAGGCAGTGTTACTGGTGCCGCGGGTACGGCTGTCGCACAGACCATTGAGTGGTACGTTTATCCTTGGACTGGTCAAGCTGCCTCCAATTTAAGAACCGGCACGCAATTGGCAGCCATGACGCCAATTGGTTCTGGTACGCTCCCAGCAGCTGCCACCACGCGCTATTCTCTTTCGGGGGCTGGTCAGACCAGCCAGTTTTTTGCAGCGTCAAATTTCAATATCATGGTGGCTGCGGAGGGTCAGCGCACTAACACAGCGCCAAGTTCGGCCTCTCAAAACGGACCCGGCGGAACATATCCGGAAAATGCTACGGGAACGACGAACGATCCGTTCCTCTCGATCACTCTCGACACCGCATGGCAATTCCTCGGCGTCTCCAACGAAGTTGCAGTCGCCACCACCGCGCACGCGCTGGTCACCACCGGCATCAGCGGTACGCTGGCGGCGGGCGATCTGCTGGTTGCTTGCATCACGTCGCGCATCGCATCGACCACCTCGGTCACGCTGCCGACCGGCGGCGAGTGGACGCTGGTCGCAGAGCAGAAGAACAACAACACTCTAACCACCAGCTCCGCCCTGCCTTCGGGGCTGATGGCCTACTGTGTGCGGGGTGCGTCCAACCCGAACCTGACGTTCACCCATCCGGTTGCTCCCAGTCAGGCGCAGGGGCGGATCGTCGCCTATCGCAATGTCAACACGTCCTCGCCGAAGGACACGCAGACATCGTTCACCACGGCGACCGCTCAAACGGCAGTCACCGGCACCGGTCTGACGACGACGCAGATCGAAGACCTGATCGTCGCAATGGCGTGCGGCGGGCAGGAAGCGGCGTGGTCCGCGTTCAACGCGACCGATCCGGCGGGTGCGTCGGGTGCAACCGTCACCACCGCGCCAACGACGACGTGGTCCGAGCGCGCCGACTCTGCTGTCACAACGGGTGCTGACGGCTCACTCGCGATCTTCGACGCGGTCAAGCTGACCAGTGGCGCGACCGGCAACCTCACCGCCACGGCATCCGTCTCTGCCGGGCACGTCGTCATCGCGGGCGCGTTCAAGATCTATGCGCCGCCGGCCGGCGACGGTGTCGGCGACGCGGACGGTGTGGGTGCGGCCGCCGCCACGGGCGCGGCGATCACGTCGGCCGATGCGAGCACGGCGAGCGGCACCGGCTCGGCGAGTGCAACGGGCACCGGCATCGTCGACACGGTCGGCGATGCTGACGGCACCAGCACTGCGGCGGCGACCGGTTCGTCGATCACGATCCTCGAGGGCGTTGGTGATGCTGACGGCGTCGGCGCCGCGAGTGCGACCGGCACGGGTATTGCGACTGCAAACGCCAGCACGGCTGCGGGTGTTGGCGCGGCCTCTGCCACCGGTTTCGCCATTGCGGCGGGCGCGGGCACGGCTGCCGGTATTGGCGCCGCATCAGCCGCGGGCACAGGCATCGCGGTCAGTGTCGGCACTGCGGCTGGCATTGGCACAGCTACCGCGGAAGGCACGACCGTCGGCGTCACCTCGTCGGCGCAGGGAACGGCCACCGGCACCGGCGCCGCCGCTGCCACCGGCACCGGCATCAAGGCCGCCAACGCCAGCACGGCGAGCGGGATAGGCACTGCAACGGCCACCGCTACGGCGACTGCGGCATCGGCTGGCGATGCTGACGGGATCGGCACTGCCACCGGCGCAGGTCATACCGTCAGGGTCGGCGCGGGTGATGCCGACGGTCTGGGTACAGCGTCGGCCACGGGCGCGCTCACTGGCGCAAGCGTTGGCACTGCGGCCGGCATCGGCAGCGCGACTGCCACAGGCGGCGGCACCGGTTCCGGCATCGGCGACGCTGATGGCATCGGCGCGGCTACTGCGGCCGGCCGGGCAACCGGCGCGTCGGCGGGTGATGCAGACGGCGTTGGCACTGCGGCGGCAACGGCCACAGCGACGGCGGTCTCGGTCGGAACGGCCGAAGGCGATGGCACCGCACTCGCACTTTCGGATCCTGGGACGACCACCGGCGAGGCAACCGGACAAGGCACGGCGGCAGCAACCGGCCGGGCGATCACGGTTGGCGTCGGCGCTGCGTCTGGCGTTGGCACAGCCGCGGCAGTCGGTGGTGCCATCGCCACGGCGGTTGGATCGGCCGCTGGCCTCGGCAGTGCATCGGCAACCGGCGCCCGCATTGCAGCAGGCGTCGGCACCGCGAGCGGGATCGGCACGGCTGCGGCGGTCAGCGCGGAAGCTGGCGTTATCGCTGAAGGTGTCGGCACCGCGACCGGTGTCGGCGAAGCCATCGGCCGATCGCTCGAGGAGCAGTTGCCGATCGCCGGCGGCGGCGGTGTTGGAATTCGGTTCCGGCCGCGCCCGGCGGTTATCGAAGGTGTCGGCTACGCTGTCCTGCCCGAGCTCATTGGGTTCGCGATCGGCGAGGTTGGCTATCGTCCCAAGCTTATCGCCGGACGCGCCAAGGGTGTCGTTGCTCTCACTGGCCACGCTTCCGGCGACATTGGGGTCAAGGGCGCGGCCTACAGTATCGCGCGCCTGCCGCTGATGGCGTCCGCATCGATGGACGCGGGATCCGCCGGCCAGGCGCAAGTCAGTCTCTCGATCTGCAAGGGTGCCGCCATGGGCGATCACGATCCAGACGAGCATTTGATCATCGCCTTGATGTTGGCGGCATGACATGAGCAAGCCGCCGCTCATTCCGCCACCGACCTACACATTGTGGCAATGCATCGGGACCGCGCTCGCGCTGTCGCGGCGTGCCGTCGAGGAAGTGCGGGCGCTGTCACGCCTGCCCGGGCCGCAGGGCGAACAGGGACTGGTCGGACGGCAGGGACCAGCTGGTCCGGAGGGCGGCAGGGGCATCGCCGGCGTGCAGGGACCGCCCGGCCGCGATGCGATCCAGTTGGAAGACTTCGAGATCGAAGCCAAGGACGGCGGTCGCTTCTTCGTACTGATCCTCAAGCGCGGCGAGACCGAAATCCGCCGTGAGGTCCGCACCGACCTGATGATCAACCGCGGCGTCTGGCGCGAGGGCGCGTTCCTCAAGGGCGACTGCGTCACGCACGGCGGCTCGCTGTTTGTCGCCGAGGAAGACACCAGCGACAAGCCCGAGCAGGGCAAGGCATGGCGTCTCGCCATCAAGCGCGGGCGCGACGGCCGGGACGCCAAGGCAGACGAGAAGCGCACGCTCGAGCCGGTGCGGTTTCGATAGTGGCATCGTATTGGACTGTCCCGCATGAATGGCCGGGCGAGATGGTATTCATTGTGGCCGGCGGGCCATCGGTGCTCGGGCAGGATCTTGAAGCACTGCGCGGGCGCCGGGTGATTGCGATCAACTCCAGTGTCTTTACCGTGCCGTGGGCCGACATCCTGTTCTTCGGCGATTGGCGCTGGTGGAACGAACCCGAGAACCGTGCGGCGGTTGCAAGGTTTCCCGGCCGCGTCGTGACCACCTCGCGCACGGTGCCGGACAAGAAAGTGTATGTCTGCTGCAAGACCAAGCCGCCGGGGCTGGCGCTGGAACGCAACAGCCTGATGCAGCGATGGACCTCGCTGACGGCGGCGACCAACCTGGCGGCGCATCTTGTCGGGCCAGGCGGGACGATCGTGTGGCTTGGTGCCGACGGGCGGAAAGCCGCGGACGGCCGCACGCATCATCACCCGCCGCATCGCTGGGCGCACACACCCGGCTGCTACGATAAGCACCGCGCTGATCTTGCGACGATCGTTCCGTCGCTACGATCACTGAACATTGCAGCGTGTAACGCCTCGCCGGGCACAGCCTGGGCGGATCTGCTGCCGGTGATCGATCTGCAGGAAGCGCTCGGCGAGCGGTGCGCTGCTTGAGGACGATCATCCTCCGCGGAATGTGGGGATTCGGCGACAACATTTATGCGCGACCGTTCATGCGCGCAGCCGCATCGCAATACGATCTCTGGCTCGAGACACCCTGGCCGGAACTGTTCGAGGATCTCGATATCCGGTTTGTGCGCGGGTCGCGCCGGCTGCGCACGCAGTTAAACAATGTCGCGCTGCAGCCGGAGGATCGCTGGTCGCGGCCGCCACTCTCGACCCGCGAGGTGATCCTCAACTACGGCAACCTAGCCGCAAGTTCGATCATCCGGTCACTGGAGACACGCTGGAGCACAAAACTGAGCGTCCGGTTCGACCCGGCGCTGTTCGATCTGCCGGATATGGGTCCGTCGCCTGTCGTGTCGGATCGGCCGATTGCCGTGATCCGGCCGGTCACGTTGCGTTCCGAATGGAAAAACCCGGCGCGCAACCCGAAGCCGGAATACGTCAACGCGCTGGCGGGTGAACTGATGGCGACCCATACCGTGGTTGTGGTCGCCTCTCTCGCCGCGAACCAGGAATGGTTGGTCGGAGATCTGCCGCCAGCGCACCACCACTTTCTGTTCGGCGAACTCAAGATTCGCCAGCTGCTCGCGCTGGTGCGCGATGCGGATATCGTGGTCGGCGGCGTCGGCTGGATCGTGCCGGCCGCACTTGCGCTGAAGACGCGGACCTTCATCGTGCTCGGTGGTAACGGCGCCCACAACGCGCCCGACAAGATCACAGATCGGCGCCTTGATTTGAGCCGCATTGGCTTTGCCGTACCGGAGAGGTTCTGCCGATGTGCGAGCATGCTGCATGCCTGTGACAAGACGATCGCAGATCCGCTCGGCCAGTTTGCCAGTTGGTCCGCCAGCATCTCCGCTGCCTAGCGTGCTGCAGTCGTCGCTCGAAGTGTGGCCGATCGACTGGACTGGCCTGCCGACACGGTTCATGTCTCATGACAATTGCGATTTGGAAGTCTTGATCGCGCTGGTGCGCAGCGTCAGCCCGCGTCATGTCATCGAGTTTGGCGTCAACGTTGGGCGTACCGCCAAGGCGATCATGGCAAACGTGCCGGGCATCGAACGCTATACCGGCATCGATGTGCCGCTCGACTATGTGCCGATCCTGGCGCTGCAACTCGACAATGCCGTGCCGAACCCCGGCGAAATGGTTCTGTCCGATTCGCGCTTTCATCTGATCGTCAAGCCGCGCGGTTCGCTCGACCTGACCGTCGCGGATCTTGAGCCGTGCGATGCCGCATTCATTGACGGCGATCACGGCCGCGCAGCCGTGCTGCACGACACCATGCTGGCGCGCGCGCTGGTGCGTCCAGGCGGGATCATCGTCTGGCACGACTACCACGACATTGGAAACGTGGACGTGAAGGCCGTGCTGGACGAGATGCACCAGGCCGGTGCTGCAATTCAACGTGTCGACAATTCCTGGCTTGCGTTTGAACGGGTCGGCTGATGCACACATATGCTGCACAATTGCATGAAGGACATCACCGATCCGGTCGGACAGTTTTTCCGCTGGTTGAACAGTTCTCGGCAGGCCGCCTGACCTGGTGGCCGCAACTTGGCCTCGGCTGGTATCCGGTGACGGCCGGCGTCGAGCCATACGACCAGGAATACTTCGATCGGTTCGGCCGCGATGCGGCCACGCCGCTCGGGGGCGCGCTGATGCAGGGACGCCTCGCGTTCGTCGAGCAGCACTGGCAGAGCACGCTGGTCGATGTCGGCATCGGGTCGGGCGCCTTCGTCGAATTGCGGCGCGCGCACGGACAGACAACCTACGGCTACGACGTCAATCCGGCCGGTGTGCGCTGGCTCGATGAGCGCGGGTTGGCGATCGACCCGTATCGTGTCCCGACTCCGGCGATGACGCTGTGGGACGTGCTCGAGCACATTCCATATTACCCGGCGCTGCTCGCCAACGTGCGGCAGTGGCTGTTTGTCTCGACGCCGATCTATCGCGACGCTGAGCATGTGCTGCGCTCGAAGCATTTCCGGCCGACCGAGCACTGCTGGTACTGGACCCAGCCGGGCATCGTGTACGCGATGAAGTTGTGCGGTTTCGAACTGGTGGTGGAAAGCAATTTCGAGACCGAGCTCGGGCGCGAGGACATCGGGACGTTTGCGTTTCGGCGGGAGACCTGAATGCTGATCGTCACCGAACCTGCCGAAGATCTTCAGTTGCTGACCGAGGAAGAACTGCGGGTGGCGGCTGGGCTTGAGCCGGACGATGACAGCCAGGATGAAGCGCTTGCGATCCAGGGGCTGCGCGCTGCATCTGCTCTGGCTGCAGCCTGCGGCGTTGCGAAGGCCGGCTATGATGCATCGCTGGCACCGCTGCGCGGCGCGGCACCGCGCACGCTGCACGCCGAGACGCTGGTGGAAACGATGCGCGTCAGGCCGGGCTACCAGTATGGGTCGCTATTCCTCGCGCGCTGGCCGGTGCTTGAGATCATCTCGGTGACTGAGGGCTCGACCGCGCTGACGACTGACGGCTGGGAACTCGACATTCCCGAGGGATCGATCACGCGCCTGTCCAGTAATGAGATGTGTTACTGGGCACGTGGCCGGGTGATCGTTGAATACGTGGCCGGCTATGATCCCATTCCGGATGACCTGAAAGCGTATGCTACCCAGCTTGTGGGCGGTTACCACCAGGTCACGACGGGCACCGACCCGAATGCAAAGCACATTGAAATCCCCGGTGTGATCACGATTGACCGCTGGGTCGACCAGACCGCCACCGACAGCGTCGTACCGGACGACATCAAGTCTGCGCTGGTGCGTGACGGCTACCGCAGGCCGGTGCTGGCATGACGCTGGCTGCCGAGGCGCAGCAGCTCTATCGGGAAAACCTGCACGAGCCTGTCAGCATCCGCCGCATCAGCGGCACCGGCACCGGGCGGGTTGATACCAGCTATCCCACAGTCGGGCGCGTGTTTGATTCCCAGCGCAAGGAACTGACCGGCGGCATCGCGCAGCAGGATCGCACCGCGATCATCTATGCGGGCTATTTGTTCGACGCGGGCATGCCGTCCGATGTCGAGGTCGGTGACTATCTGATCGACCAGGGCGGGATTGAGCATTCGGTCTACGAGGTGAAGCATCGCCGGGTCGAAGGCGAGATGATCGCCTATGAACTGACTGTGCGGGCCTGATGGCGCTGCAGGCGAAGGTGCAACCGATCAGCCGTGAGTTTGAACTATTCATGGCGCAGGATCTCGGGCCGAAGGCGCGCTCGGCCATGCTCGCCGCATTCGCCGCCGAGACGATCGAGGAGGCCAAGCAGGCGAACAAGCAGGTGCTCGGCGTCGTGCCTCCGTATGACGTATTCGTCGACGGGCAAGAGGGCGCAGCACTCACCAGCGTCAAGCCGGACGGTGTCATCCGCGCCGAGTTCGAACTGGTGAACGAGGCGCTCGCCTGGATCTATCAGCAACTGGAAACGCACTCGCCGCGGCTGACCGGGCAGTACGCCAGCTCGCACGTTCTGTTCGCGGACGGGCAGGAAGCGAGCGTGACCAACCCACCGCCCGCGCAGGAATATGTTTTCGTCAACACCACGCCCTACGCGCGCAAGATCGAGGGCGACAAGAAATCGGGACGGCCGCCGTCATCGCCGCAGGCGCCCGACGGCGTCTATCAGGCGGTTGCCACGCTCGCGCGGAAATTCAGCAACGTTGCCAAGGTCACGTTCTCTTACCAGACCGTAATGGGTGGTGAACGCAACCCGGCGATCATCGTGAGGCTGCGCTAATGCCATCCGCCGTCGTCGAGGCTGCGTTCCAGGCGCGGCTGTACGAATACACATTGGGCGATCCGCCGGTCATCCCGGCGATCGCGTCCGGCCAGCCCTCCAAGGACCAGGACGCATTCATCGTGCTGCAGTACCCGGTGGTCAACGGCAACAAGCCGGTGATCGGGCGACACTACTTCGAGGAGGGTGCGGCACGCCTGGTGCTTAACGTGCGTCGCACCGCCGAGATGGAAGCCGCGCTCGATATCGCCGACAACCTGGCGAGCATCTTCCGCGACCGCAAGTTCCACGACATCGAGACGTTCACACCCTCGCCGCCGATCGTCAACGACACCAGCAACGACGGCAACTGGTTCAGCCTCTCGGTGATCGTGCCGTATCGCTACCAGTTCTACGATTGACTGAAACTTAACCCCTAACCCCAATCCGACAGCCCGCCAGCGCCCCTGGCGGGTTTTTCTTTTCCCGCTGCAGGGGCGGCAGCTTCAGGCGCGTCGCGAGGCGCCCATTCTCAAAGGAGATGCGCCATGGCTGGCGACATCCAAACCACGTCTGGAACCAAGTTCTACATCAGCAGCACTGCCGCAGCATCGACGGTGGACTCCCTTATCGAATACGAGGCTCTGACCTGGACAGAGGTCGCCGAGGTCGAGGATCTCGGCAACATCGGCGACGTATCGTCCGAAGTCACCGGTGCGGCGATCGGCGATAGTCGTGTTCGCAAGGCCAAGGGCGCACGCAACGCCGGCACCATGAATGTGATCTGTTTCGATACGGTGCCGCTCGACGCCGGACAGGAGGCCGTGATTGCGGCCGAGGCGTCCAATAGCAACTACGCATTCAAGATTGAATTGCCGGAACCGGCCGTAGGCACGGCTGGGACCATTTATTTTCGCGGACTCGTGATGTCGAACGAGTACAGGCTCGGCACCAACGACAACATCAGGCGGCGGGCCTTCAACATCGGGGTCAACAGTGCCTTGACGGAAGAGCCTGCCACGACTGCGTGATCCTTAGTCGAGGCAAACGTGCGGGGCGGCAGCGATGCCGCCCTTTTTCTTTTGGCGCAACAGACAATGGTTGTTTCATGAAACTAAGCGATCGCAGGATTGATTTGAAGAAGCGCGAGGAAGGCGACTGGGTTAAAGACATTCCCGAGTTCGGTGACCTTGAGCTTAAGGTTCGCGGCGTTGGCAACAAGGACTGGGCGCGCATGGAACAGAAGCTCATCGCCGCCGTTCCGCGCCAGCGCAGGCTCAACGGCCTCGAGCCAGAGGACCGGGTGCGCATCAACGCTATTCTTATTCGTGAAACATCGCTGCTCGATTGGCGCGGTATGGAGAATGGGAACGGTGAGCCTGAACCGTACAGCAAGGAAGCGGCTAACAAATACCTGACCGATCCGGAACTAGAGTCGTTTCTTTGGGCCTGCATGCAGGCGGCCACCTCAGTGGCCGAGCAGCGCCGGGAAGAGATCGAGCAAGACGCAAAAAACTGATTGACGCCCTGCGGTGGCAACACCAGTGGGGCGGCCAGATCAAGCACTGGCAGTTCATGATCGAGCGGGGCCGCGAGGCACCGGCGGAATTCTACGATTGCCCTGAGGTCGAGCCGCATCTGGTCTGGCTGTGGAATGCGTTCTGGGAATTGGGCACCGAACGCCAGCTTGGCATGTCGATCGGGCCGATCCCCGGATCGAAGATCCGCGAATACCTTCGCGACGAATTGGATCTGTATGGCGCCGACTACGACCGCGCCAAGGCGATCATCCGCAAGGCCGACGATGCCTATGTCGGAATGCTGAACCGCCGCAAGGATGACGAGCCGAAACTGTCGGACCAGGCCAAGGCCACCGACAGCGAAGGCGTCAAGCGCGTGTTGCGCGGACTGGGCAAGGCGAAGCCGGGAAAACGACAATGAACGGCAACGTTATTCGCACCATCACCATCAAGGGCACCAGTGAGGGGCTCGAGAAGCTCACCGCCGATGTCAACAAGCTTGCCGCGGCGGAACAGAATGTTGCCGGCATGTCCGCTAAAAGCGGCAAGTCGATGGAGGATCTGGTCGTCGTAACCGAGCGGTCGGCTAAGAGCGTCCTCTCGCTCGAAGATGCCTGGAAGAAGCAGACGTTGAAACTGGACGAGGCGGCGCGCGCGCAGGCGAACTACTCGCGCGAAGCCAAGATCGCCGACGCGGTGCTGCGCCAAAATCTTATCTCCCAGCAGGAGCACGCCGCGCGGCTCGACCTGATCGCCCAGAAATACAATCAGGGCTCGGCTGCACAGAAAGCCTTTGCAACGGCGACCTCGGGCGTGTCGGCCCAGCTTGTGGCGATGAGTGCCGGTGCTGGGCCGGTCGGCGTGTTCCTGTCGGCGCTCGGTCCGTGGGGCATGGCTGCGGCGGTCGGACTCGGTGCCGCTTCATCGGCATTCAACTATCTGATCGACGGTGCCAATCATCTCGGCGACAAGTCGATCGAGGTTCGCAAGTTTGCCGAAGTCACCGGTCTCACCGTCACGCAGATCAAGGCATTGACATCTGAGGGCGGCAAGCTCGGCATTGGCTCGGACCAGATCACGAGCGGCGTTGAAAAGTTCACCGTTGGTCTGGCCGAGGCTCGCAAGGGGACCGGCGCGCTGTTTGAACAGGTGCGCGCGATCAATCCGGTGCTTGCACAGCAGCTCGCCGCCACGACCAATGCGGCTGAGGGCTGGGATGTTCTCGGCCAGGCGATGAAAGCCACGACGGACCAGTCGCAGAAGGCGGCATTGGCGCGCGCGGCGTTCGGTCGTGGTGGTGTCGAGATCGGGCTGCTTGCCGGACAAACCGCGGACGCTGGCGGCATCGTCGCAATGGGCACAGCCATTGCCAGAAATACCGGGCTCACCGACGAGTGGGTGAAAAAGACCGCGCAACTGCGCGCAGAGAACCTTCAACTGGAAAAGCAGATCCAGACGATGAAGGAGTCGGTTTATGCAAAGGAAATCCTGCAGCGTCAGAACGATTTCTTAAAGACCGAAAAGGCAATCACCGAGGAATTCCTGCGGCGCCGATCCGTCATGGGCCGCGGTGGCCAGGGCGTCGGCGGGGACGATGATGCCGCCGCGGCTCGCGAAGCAGCCGCCAATCGTCTTGGTGGGCGCCGCGGTCGCGAGGCTGGAGCAATTAAAGCCGCACTCGATCCGGCCGTGATCGCGGGCTGGCAACAGCTCGACGATGCAATCGCAGCCGCGGCGGACCAGTCCGAAGTGGCCGCGCGGTCTCTCACCAAACTGCAAAATGAGTCAGCCGCGGCGTTGAACAAGGAGCGCGAGCGCATTGGTCTGCTCGGGGATGCGGCGACCGAACAGGAAAGACTTAACGTCAAAACACTTGAGTTGAATGCTGCGCTTCTGGCGAACAAGATTTCGCAAGAGGATTTCAACCGCGCGTTGGCGGCGCAGACAACAGCATCGGACCAGATGCTGAAAAATCTGCGGCAAGAGGGCGAGCTGATCCGTGCCGATACCCAGGAGGAAAGGGACCGCATCTCAGCGCGCCAGACATATCAGAGATTGATCGACAAGACCGTGGACAGCACCAAGGCCGCGGCTATTGCCAGTCAGCAGTTGAGCAACGCAAACGAAACGCGATGGAGGGCAGAGGAAAAAGCAGCGGACGATGCAGTCAAGAGCATCAAGTCTGCCGAGGATGCATGGAGAGCGTATGCGAGTGGCATCATCAGTTGGTCTGTTGCGAACGACGAAGCCGGCGCGGCAGCCCGACGGCTCAAGGTCGAGATCACCGGGATCACGCAAGCAATCAAGAACAACAATGCGGCATTGCTGGAAGCCACGAAATTTATTCCGTTTGGCACGACGTGGGCGGGCATGTCGCCGACCGGTCTCGGGACCGGCGACAGTCAGTTCAAGAGCAACCAGGGCGGCCTCTCGCAATTCAATCCTCAAGGCTATCAGTCAAACACCTCGCAGGGGCAGGCAGCTCTATTCGCGGCGGCAGCTGCGTATGGCGAGGGCGGCTTTGAGAAGGACAGCAGCAACCAGTTTTCGAACATGTTTGCGCAGTTCGTTCCTAACACGCAGGGGCTCGAGACGCAGGTCAATGCGTCGATGGCCGCCGGTTCTGCCAGCGCAATCAGCGGGCTCCTGACTGGCCTGACATCTGCCAACTCCAGCCTGGTGCAGAGCACGGCGGGGATACTATCGCGCCTGACCGCCATGTTGCCGGACGACCAGAAAGCCGGCGCCATCCAGCAGCAGCTCGATGCCCTGAAGGGTGCGCCGGCCACGCTCGCGCGCAGCGAACTTGTCCAGCAGTTGAACGAGCAGCTCAAGCAGTTGACCGAGGCCACGCAGGAGAACACGTCTGCCACATCGACAATGACCGATGTGCTGTCGCCCTACTACTCGTCCGATCCGCGCCGGACGCATTTGGGTTTCCGCGCTTTTGCCGGCGGCGGGATCATGAGCCAGTTCGGTGAACTGCCGATCCGGCATTACCAGGGCGGCGGTATGGCGACCTCGCCACAAGTTGCTGTGTTCGGCGAGGGTTCGACACCAGAAGCATATGTGCCGGTTCCGTCCGGCCGCATTCCGGTTGAGGTGAAGATGCCGGCCAACGCCAACCAGAAACAGCGGCCGGTGAACGTGAACATCGTCGTCCAGGGCAACGCTGACCAGAACACGGTGGCAGCGCTGCGCGCGACGGCATTCCAGCAGGCGCAGGCGATGCGCCGCGTGATGTCCTGATATGGCGTTCACCTATCGCCTGCCTTCCGACATCGAGGAAGGAGCCCAGGGCGGCCCCGAATTCTCGACGGTCATTCAGGAGGCCGTGTCCGGACAAGAGCAGCGCGTCAAGCTGTGGGCGAAGTGTCGGGCGCGATACGACATCGGCTATTCCGTTCTGCACTCGGATGATCCGGTCGGCAGCTACCAGGCCATCCTGGCGCTGTTCTATGCGCACAACGGTCGCTTCCGTCCCTTTCGGTTCAAGGACTGGGCGGACTACCAGGCGACCGACACGAAGTTCGGAACCGGCGACGGCTCGGACACAACCTTCCAACTGTCCAAGACATATGACCCAAGCCTGGTCCTGCTCAACACGCCGGGATCGCTGACATACACGCGCGAGATCTATCTGCTCGCGACGACGCCGACCATCAAGGTGAACGGCGTCACGCAGACACTCACCACGCACTACACGATTTCTGCAACCGGTCTGGTCACGTTCGTGTCGCCGCCGACGACCGGGCATGCGCTGACGTGGAGCGGCGAGTTCGACATTCCGGTGCGCTTCGACGTGGATTATTTGCCGGTGGCGATGAACGTGAACAGCATCGCGGAGATCGGCAGCATCTCGCTGCGTGAAGTCATCGGGTCGGCCGAGTTGGCCTGATGCGCGATTACAATATCGCGCTTGCATCCACGACGCTGTTCCTGGCGCGCGTCGTCAAGATCACCCGCCTTGACGGTGTGGTTCTGCGTATTGCCGAGGCCGAGGAAGCGATCGCCGCTTCGGCACAGACGTTCCTGCCGCTGCCGGGCGCCACGATCTCTGCCGTCAGGCACATCATCGGCGGCGAAGTCGGGTCGATGGAGATCACGTTTGCCCATAGTGCGGGCGGTACGCTCGACACGGCAGAACTCAACACCGGGTTTTGGGATGGCGCGACTGTCCAGATGTATCTGGTGGACAGGTCAAGTGCCACCACGCTCGGCGATCCGGTCTTCACCGGATTGATCGACATCGTTTCGCTTGACCCGATCGGCGGGTCCGGCTCGTTCGATATTCGCGGGCTTGCGGCGCAGGCCGAAGCATTCATTCAGACGTTCCAGCCGATGTGCCGGACGGACCTGTTCAGTCCGCTGTGTCAGCTCAACGAAACTGATTGGGATCACGCCGGAACGGTGGGCACGATCATCGACCGGTTTAACTTCACGGTCGCCGGGCTGGGCGCGCCGCCGGTTGATGGATGGTTCAACCAGGGCACGTTCGTCACCGCGTCCGGCTTCAAGGCCGTCACGGCGAACTGGGTCCAGAGTTCGCTGAAGATCACGACCTATCAACCGGTGTGCATAGCGCGTCTGACCGCGGGCGAGACGATCACGTTGTATCCTGGCTGCGACAAGACGGGCGCTATGTGCCGGGACCGCTTCAATAACAAGATCAACTTCCAGGGTGAGGACCACTTTCTTGGCATCAACTCCATCGTGGGCGTATAGCGATGGCGTGGCTCTACAAGCATCTGGATCGGTACGGCAACCGGCAGATCAGTACGTTCACGGGCGATCGTTCCATCAATACGCACTTTGAGTGGGTTGATGACGCGCCGACATCCGCGCCGACTTTATCCGCGCCGAACCCCACTCCGGTTTCCCCGACGTTCGATCCGAAGATCGAAGCGAATGCACTCTACGGAAAAGCGATGGGTCTCTATACGGGCGGTTATGCCCGCATGGGTGCCTCGCCTGCTCCGATCGTCGGGCCATACATCAACGGCAGCACGGTTGATTTCATTGTGTCGTTCGGTGTTCCGTCCAACCCGGAGGGCGACCGGAAAATCTACAACATCTGGCTCGACAATGAGTGGGCATGGACCTCGGCGAGCGGTGGCACACTGCCGGGCGATGGCACCTTCAAGGCTGAGGTATTCGACTTCGTCTTCAAACCGGGGCGGCTCGATCAAACCGTCTGCAGTCTCGAGACCGAGAAATTTTCCGGCGATGAGAACGCCTACCGCCCGCAGATGTTGCTGCAGATCCGCGGGTTGCCCTATGCGCGATTCATGTCGATTACCGGCAAGCCGGTCCCTTATGTTGCAGCAGATATCGGTGACGTGACTGACGGCGCCGATCCGCTTGACGGTATCAACCTCGGCGAAGGTCTGGAGCGCATCGCGTTCAGTCCGTGGATTGGCTGGACCTCGGCCAAGTTCGAGGCGTCGAACGTCACCGACGTTGTTGATGCGATCCTCATCAAAGACAATTTCACCATCATCCAGCTTTGCCAGAACGTGACCGGCGAATACCGCAACCTCGATCTGGTTGTTTCCGACAAGGTGCGGGTGAAGGATCGTGGAGCGGACGTCACGCCGGACCTGGTGCTCGACCGGGACACAATCATCGGCGACGACGATGCTGTCTCGGTCACGCGCGGCAGCGCCACAGGGCAGCGGCGCGAGCACGAGTTGATCGCGATCGATCCCGACCAGGACTACACGGCGGTTCCGTCGCTGTCGAAGATTCCGCGCAATCCGATGGTTATCTCTGCTGCGGTCGGCAAGGAAACCGTCACATCCCCGCTCGTCATAGATGCCGACACCCGGCAGGCGCTGGCAACCTTCTCGCAGAACTATCAGGAGAACGCGCGCCGCAGGGTTGCACTCAAGACCGGCGCTTCCGGATATGAGATCGAGCCGGGCGACCTGTTCGCCCTGACCGGCATTGCGGACGGCTTTGATAACGAAGTGTTCAAATGTACGGCGACCACGCACGGCGCCAACTGGGTCGTGGAGCTCGAGGGCGAGGCGATCCTGCGGTGCGCGATCTATGGTGGCGACCTTGATCCGTTCCTGATCTATGTGGTGCTGCTGCTAGGTTTTGAGGGCACCGACGCATCAACCACTATCACGGACGAAAGTCCGGCCGTGCATGGGAATGCCACCGTTGTCGGCGCGGCACAGATAGACACGGCACAATTCAAGTTCGGCGGCTCGTCTCTCAAGTTGGTGGACGCCGGCGACGCTGACGGTATTAGCTGGGCGACGGACACCGATTGGGACTTGTCTGATGCCAACAGCGATCAGTTCACTATCGAGGCATGGGTTAGACCCAGCGACAACACGCCGCTCGACTCCGCGATCATTGCCAACCATGGCGGCGGATCGCCGAATTTGTCGTGGATGGTCTACGTCAACACGACAGGCAACGGTGAGCTTGAGTTTCTCGGCACCACGACCGGCGGCACTTATGACTGGTCCGATCATCCCGTCTCATCTGGCCTCATATGGAATACCAGCACTTGGTACCACGTCGCGGTTGACAAGGACGCCACCGGGAAGGTTCGCCTGTATCGTGATGGTGTGATGCTCGACTCGGCAACGCCATCCAATAGCGCGCTCAGTGGCGGCGGCGGCGGCATTTCAGTCGGGGCTAATAGCGCTTCTGGCGGGCGTACATGGCCGGGATGGATCGATGAGGTCCGCGTGACAAAGGGAATAGCGCGATATGCTTCCGACTCTGGATATGTCGTGCCAACCGCAGCATTCCCGAGAACCTGAATGCCGCTCAATCTCGACTCATGCATTACGGGTGTATTCACACCCGGCAACATCGGCGCATCGTCTGGGCAGACACCCGTTCAACCAATCGTGCCTTCGTTTCTTGATCCAGAAGACTATGACCCCGATGTGGAATGGTCCCTAGATTATTCAAAGTTTTACAATAGTGCCTACCTACTCCTACTGATGGTGTGACATGGCTGACAACACTGCCATTAAAAACGCTGCCGGCTCTACCGTTAACGCATCAACCGAAGAGCAGACAGATGGCGCGTTTGCGCCGCGCATAGCAGGCACGAAAGACCATGACGCGGCCGATGACGGCTCGCCAGTCAAAGTAGGCGGCAGGGCGCGCAGCTCGGAAGTCACGGCGGTCGCCAACAACGACAGGACGGACTTCATCACCGACCTCGTCGGCAAGCTGATTACGCTGCCGTATGCCAACCCCGAGAACTTCGTATCGGGCGCGATCACCACGGCAATGACCGGCACGACCAGCACATCATTGATCGCTGCGCCGGCCTCGGGCTTGAGAAACTACATCACGCAGATCACGGTATCGAATGCCCACGGTACCGTCGGCACGGATGTCGTCATTCAGGACGGCTCTGGCGGAACAACTCTATATACAATCCCGGCTGCGGCACTTTACGGCGGGGCTGTGCTGACGTTCCCTGTGCCGCTGCGCCAACCAACGACGGCAACAGCGATCTATTGCGCCAATGTGACGACTGGCGCGAGCACGAAAGTTAGTGCCAGCGGTTATAAGGGCTCTTAAATGAATCGCCTTACGTTGCTGGGCGGCGGCGGTGGCGGTGCCGTCTCCTATACGTGGACGACTACGTTTTTACAAGCCCTTGACGCCAATGGCACCGGCTTCACAAATCGTAACGGAAGAACCTATATTAGTACTACACTGTTTTCAACCAGTGGAGTGCAGACGCGCCTGACTTTAAGCGCATCATCTACTGAAGATACGGATATAGTTGAATCTTGGATTGGTGATAACTCTGACGTTGACGGGGGGGTTGGATTTATTCCCGGTACCAAAGTTCAAGTAAAGGTTGGAGGTAATGGTACATTTACAATCCCAGCGGGGACTTCAGTTGTGACCGATGATCTTCCTTTTGTTTTCGATAAAACAAAAAGTAAGACGTTTTCATTTTGGGCTCCAGCTCATGATACCGTTAGGATGAAAACAGGCATTTCGTTTACCTCGACGTGGCACAAAGTCGGAACTAACGAGGCGAACGTTGACGCGCCGACAGGGTATTCTGAATTAGGGGCACGTGTATCCGTCCTTAGCAAGATAGAAGTCGCCAACTGATGAATGCCGCATTCCCCATCGGGAGTTGAGCCGGCGCCATGACCGAGCTCCGATCATGGTTCAGGGAAAACCAGACGCTGGTGGCGTTCTGATGGTCGATCAACTCAAATCGTTCTGGCAGCAGAACCACACCCTGATTGCATTCCTTGGGGCGCAGCTCGTGACCTTGGGCGCAGCGGCAGCCTGGATGATCAGTTACAGTGTTAAGTTGGAACAGCGCGTGATGACTCTTGAGACAAGGGGGGCAGAGTACAGCGTGGCCCGTCTTAACAATATCGATCAGAAGCTAACCGCGATGGAGGGAGGTCTCAAAGAACACGAGGCGCGTATCAACCGGATGCTCGCTGAAATCCTGAAAGACAGACGACCATGAGTTTCGATGAGAAAATCTACTTCGACATGGTGCGCAAATCGCTGTTCGGCGGTGAGCTGAACCAAGGGCAGGTCAACGGGCAGAAATTCATTCTGGCCTCGTGGACCAAAGACCCAACCACCACGGACCTGCGCTGGCTGGCTTACGCGCTCGCGACCACCAAGCACGAGACCGCATCAACGATGCTGCCGATCGAAGAGTACGGCAAGGGCAAGGGCATGCCCTACGGCAAGCCGGACCCGGAGACGAAGCAGACGTATTACGGGCGCGGGTTCGTGCAGCTGACCTGGCGCGACAACTACGCCAAAGCGACCAACGAGCTAAACCTCGAGGGTCCCGATGATCTGGAATGGCACGCCGAGCGTGCGCTCGATCCTGAGATCGCTGCCGACATCATGTTTCTCGGCATGGCCGAGGGCTGGTTCCGGGGCGACAAGAACGGCCGCCAGACGCTGCCGCGCTACTTCGATGACGACACCGACGATAGCTATGGCGCACGCGAGATCATCAACGGCGATAAGCACATCGTCCCGAGCTGGTCCGGCGGCAAGTCGATCGGCAAGCTGATCGCCGACTACCACACCGACTTTCTGAGCGCGCTGACCGCCGCCTATCTGCCGGACGAAATGCCGACGCTGCCGGAACCCGAACCGCTGGTCGTCACGGTGCGGATCACGGTGCCGCCCGGTGTCGTCGTGAAGGTGGAGCAAGATTGATGGATTGAGATCCGTGCTGCGAGGCACGGTGTTCCTGCCACTCTCGACTTAGCCGCCCGGTCCCCGCCGGGCGGCTCTTTTTTTGTGGCTTATCGATTCTCGATCAGTTGGGCCGAGGTGTTGTTGTAAACCCGACAGATCCATTGATAGCCGCCTTGGCGGCCGTTGAGATCTACCGAGATCATCACATTCCAGAATTCGAATTGTTTGTGCGCGCTGCGGAATTCGTATGAGGTGTTTGTCACGCGCAGACCATCTGCTTTCGGAAGCCGGCCGACCGCGGCGATCACGCAGCCATCTAGCAGCGAGTTGCTGTTACTGACGGGTGCCGGTGCGAGAGGCGTTCTGGTGAAGTTAGGTCCGGCCGGTTGGTCGGGTGGAGGCGGTGCATTCGGGTCGCCCGGTGTCGTCTTCGCGTAGTAGGGTTTCACCATCTCCCTGTAGTACTTGTACGGGTCGGCCAAGGTATCTTGTGCGGTTGCGCTTGTTGTGGCGATGGCGAGCGCGAGCAAGGCGAGCGTGATCTTCATGGGAGGGTTCCTCTCCGTAACGAGGGTGTACCGGACACGGCGTGGCCGGTTACGGCCGGCTGTTCAGGTTGGGAGCTACCCAACCCTAACCGCGTCCGGCGGGGAAACCTTGCACCGGCGCGCGCGGGACGCAAGGCCTGAATTTTGGACTGGCTTTCACGTGAAACCGCTCACGCCGCCATGCGGTAACGGCCGAATGAAACGATCTGGCCGGGGTTTGCTTCAGCCAAATCAGGGTTCGCTGGTTTGGCGGAAGCAAACCTCACGTTTCCGCCGTTTTCTCTAATGATTTCAGGCACCGAACGGCTTGCCGGGAACAGGTCGGCGCCGATCAATGCCTGCATCCGGTGATACGGCGTGAACTGGTACGGCGCGCGGTCCTCGGTCTTATGCACCACGATGGAGTCGATCAGGGTGCGGAACGCCTGCATGGCCTCGGCGTCGTGGCGGTTGGCCTCGAGGGCGGCGTGCAGCTTATCCATGCTGGCGCAATACGCGGTCATGGCGGTCGGGTGTAGGTCGACCACTTTGGTGTCGGCATCGAGCAGGCGCATGCGCTCGGCCACGCCGGTGCGCTCGGTTTCCAATGCCTGCAATCGGGTGATGATCAGTTCCTCGGGCATGGTTCCGCGCTCAAGGGCGCTCACGAAGCGGACGGTCGCCGCCTCGATGTCCCCGAGCCGCCGCTTGAGTGTCGCGTGCTCGGTCAGGCAATGCTTGCGCTGCTTTACCCATTCGGCATGAAACGCCTTGAGGGCTTCCTTGAGCAGCTCCGGCTCCGCGAGCCGCGTCCGCATGCATTCCAGGATGCCGCGCTCGAGCGTTTCCAGGTGATAGGTCTTGGTGTGCTCGCAGGTCGATCGATCCTTGGCGCCGGCGCAGGCCACGCGCGTCCCCTTGGTGGCTGACGTCACGTAGATCCGCATCTTGCCGCTGCACTCGCCGCAGCGCAGCAATCCGGCCAGCAAGTGTTCCTTGCGTGCGGGTGCCGAGGTCGTCCGCGTCACCTTGCCGGTGGGTCCGAATTTCTGAATGGCGCGCTGACTGCGTACGGCGTTGGCGACATCCCATAGCTTTTGCGGAACGATGCGGAGATGCGGAACGGGGACGAGCATGTGATCCTCGGCGGGCGTTGCGCGCCGCACCTCGAGCTCTGTGTCTGGATCCCTGTGAATGCGTGTCCGGTTCCAACGGATCTCGCCGATATAGAGCCGGTTACCGAGCATGCCTTGGCGCAGCCGGCCGCCGGTGAGGCATTGGTTTGACCATACTGCCGTGCCGCTCGGCGAGACGACGCCTTCGCGTGATAAGTCGGCGGCAATCGTTCGCGGCGATTTGCCGGTGGCATATTCGCGGAAGATACGGACGACGATCGCGGCTTGCTCGGGATCAATCTCACGTTCGCCCGGCTTGCCGGGAATGCACCGGTACCCATAGACGCGCGCGCCGGGAAACTTGCCTTCGCGCACGCGGCCGCTCGCGCCGCGTCGACACTTGTCGGCCAGGTCGCGTAGGAACATCGAGCCGACCATGCTGCGGAGTCCAACATGGATATGGCTCGCCTCACCTTCGTTCACCGTTTCGATGGCGACTTGGGAAAACACCAGGCGCTTGTGCAGCGCCGGCAGATCGGCCTGATCGCGCGAGAGGCGATCCAGGCTCTCCATCACGATCACATCGAAGTCGCCGCGTTTGGCGGCGTTCATCATCTCCCACAAGCCGTCACGGTTGTTCATGCTCGCGCCGCTCTTGGCGCGATCGACGAACGAGGTGACAATCTCAAAGTCCTTTCGGATTGCGTGGGCGCGGCAAAGCGCGAGCTGATCGTCGATGCTTCGATCTTTTTGCAAGTCGCTGCTGAATCTCGCGTAGAGTGCCGCTCTCTTTTTCGTCATGGTGGACTACCCCATAAGTCCGCTGAAATAGATCTCGCGCCGCCGCCCGCCCGATGGCTCTTGCCAGTTCTAGCCAAGCCTCGGATTCGGACTCACGCGACATTGCTATAGTTCCGGCGGTTAAGGAAGCGTTAACCAATTGACGCAGCGTCCATTTCGACGGTTCATTGCTCGTTTTCGCCGCGTTTGTGGGATGACAACGCGGCTTGAGCGGCATTCGCCGCGGCGCCGCCGACGAGTTCGAGAGAGGCAATCTTTTGAAGCACACTCGTCAGCCGATCGATCTCAGCATTCTTCTCGGTGACTGTCTTGTTGTTGTGCTCAACGGTGAGCTTCAGCGCTTCTAGAATGAAATCCACCTTCCCGGTGTTCACGTAGTCGGCCGCCAAGACGCAGCCTTCGTCATCACGAAGGTGCGGGTATGGCTCATATTCAATCGTGAGATTTTTCGGGGCTTTCATGTCTCACCTTTATTCGTGCTTAGTGCGGTCGCGTATTCCTCCGGTACGATTATTTTCACGACACCATACCGGACCTCGGTTGGCATTTGGTCCCTCCACCGGGGCTCCCATTTTCCGTAGCAGACGACATAGCCCTGCTCTTCGTCAGCCGTGCGGCAATCATGGATCGTCACGCCATCGAGCGTTACCGAACAGCGGATTGCAGCCGGGTGATAGCCGGGGTCATCTTGGTCAACGGACAGGCGCATCATTCGTCACCGCGTTTAGATGTGGACAGTGCGGTGCCGGTCAGCCATTCGAGAATGATGTCTCTGGTGTCGAAACCGCCGCACCAGATTTCGATCCTCTTCCCGACCGACGAGACGGTGGTGTCAAGCAACGCCTCGCGCAGCCGCTTGTTTTGCTGCGTCAGCCGCTCGATCTCGTCGGCGGCCTTGTCCATGAGTTCTTCTGCGTCGCGCACGTCTTCAGGGCTTCCAGTTCCAACGCCTCGGCGCAGCAAATGAGGGAAGTCAGTCATCGCATTTACCTGCGGTTAATGCGGCAATAACGGCGTTGGCCGTCTTCATGATGGTTGCGTGTGCCTCCGGGCCTAGATGCCCCCACCTATAGAAACTGATGTCGATATTGTTGCAGATCGTCTCGGCCACCAGCCGCCGCAACTCGGTGTGCTCGTCATCGCCCGGGACCGTTGGACGGGCTAGCGTCGCGATCCCGGGCGCGGTGGCGGTCGCGACCGCGCGTGGGGGGCTGTGACGCGACCGCAACGTCATCTCCTGCATCGCCAAGATTTGCCGCCACGAGTTATAACCTTGCGCTGTCCATGCCGGGCGCAGACATCGAGGCGCACCGCTCGCGTGCGCAGCCGGTGCCGAGGCGGGGGCTCTACCGCCTCGGGCACCGTGCCCGCCACCTCGCGCTCGCTCACGAGATAGCGGACTTGCGTTGCCGCCGGCATGTCGGCGATCGGCGACCACCGTCGGCGAAATGTGCTGTCGTCCATCCGGCGCATCGTCACGCCCTCGGTGATCACCGGCTTTGCGATCACTGGCGGTGCGGCTGGCGCCGGCCGTGACACCGCGGCGGCCCCAAACACCAGCAGCGGAACGCCGCCGAGTGCGAGCATCATGGTGTGTCGGCGCAAGAGCGCGCGTGTGCCCAACCAGGTCAGCTTCACGACTCGGCCTCAAACAAGTTTGTTTGCGCGGCCTTGACCCGGTAGTCCTCCGCGATCTGCTGCATGATCGCGATCCGCTGCTCTGCTGCGCCGATCGACAGTGAGCCGCGCGCGATCAGGCCGGGATAGACTTTGCGGCGCATGATGACCTCGCGCTCGATCTCCTTCAGCTTTTCCGCCGCCGAGTAGTTCATGGGCTTGCCCCGCTCGTTCTGCTCGGTCGTGCGCTCCCATTGGATTTTCTCTTCAGCTTGCGCTCCCTGACGGTGGGCGCGGCAATCTCGCAGGTGACGTAGGCGATCGCTTCCGCCACGACGCAGGTGTGACCCGGCTCTGACTTGGCCAGTTGCCGGGCGCGGACCAGCGCGCTCTTCTGGGTGGTGAACGCCTCCGCCGTAAAGTCCTTGTCGAGCGATGCTTGGTTGTTTTCACCCAATACAAAATATTCCCGACTCACCATGTCACCCTCATCTAGTGCACTGTCTGGATCGTCTCGATCGCCGCGGCGCACTCTGCCTGGTGCAGGCGAATGTCGTGCCTCATCTCCTCGGCGGCACGCTGCAGCGCGGCCTCCAGATCCAGCCCGGCGTCGACGTGGTCGGCCATGCGCGTGAACAGCTCGAGCATGATTTCCTGGCGCAGTGTCATGATTCCTCCGCCATGTAGCGTTGCGTTTTGAGATCCGGCTGCTTCAATTCCTGAATTCTGCGCGTGACCGACTCGAGCAACCGCGAGTGCGTGATGCGATCGGCCCAGTCGATATTGTTGCGCAGTGCCTTCTCGGCGTTCCATTTCATGGCGACCTCGTCGGACGACACGGCGTCCTCGAGGAAGATCATCCAGCGCTCGACGTAGTCGTCGCTCGATGGAACTTTGTTCTCGGGTGTTGTGGTCTTTGGTGGTGCAAGCGTGATGTCTTCCCGCACCGCATCGGGAATATCCTCGACCTCCGTCTCGTCGAGAAAGCCGAGGCCGCAGATCGAGAGCGTGACGCGGCGCTTGGCCTTGGTGACAGCCTTCATCACCGCATTGCTAGCGGCCTCGCCGCGCAGGCCGGCGATCGACACGACACCGAGATCCTCATCGGTGCGGCCGGTCTTGTCCGTCGCCTTGGCGTGAACGGTCAGCAGTCCGTCATGGACCGTTCGATCGGGGATCTGGATGTTGATGCCGTGCAACTTGCGCAACTGGTCGCAGGCGTCGCGCTTGGCATACAGGGTGAGTTTGCCGGAGAGCGTGATGTAGGCAAACGGCTGCGTGACGGGATTGAGCCCGAGGCTGCGGCAGACATTGTGATAGTGGACGACCCGTTGTTCGGCCGACAGGTTCGACAAGTCACCGCGGGCAATCACGTCGTCGACCGTCTGGGCAGTGGGCAGTTGCGGTGTGGCCTTCTCGATGGCGTTCATTGGGCTAGTTCCTCTCTGCTCGGCACGGCGGCGGGAACGTGACGCCGGCGCCGTGGCGCCATTCGAATACGGTGAAGTCGCCGCCGTCGGTGATGATCACGCGCTGGATCGTGCCCAGGAGCGCCGCAGGCCGGTCGGTGAGCGCCTTTGCTGCGTGCACTGCGGTTCCGGCATCGACAAAGCATGCGTCGCGGTAGGACAGACCGAGCTCGTCCCACCAGAAGACGGAAAATTCGGGCGCGCTCATTTCACCCGCACCGCTAGTGTCGGTTCCGCGTTCGATAGTTCCGCGCCGCTGATCGGTTCCCCGCGCGCGAGGTGTTCCTTGATCGCGATCTTGTCCGGTTCCCGTTTGATGCGGATGCAGTTTTCCGGTAGCGCGGCCTCGTCGGTGACGATCACCTTGGGCTGACCGGCGCGGATCGAGAGCGTCGCCTGCGCAAGCTCGAGTTTCCGAACGTCGGCCGCGGTCATGACCTTGAAAGCCAGTGTTCGCATGGCTTCGTACCGGTCATTGAACCGGTCGCGCCGTTCCTTCAGATCATTGAGCATCGCGTTGAGGCCCACGGCGAAAGCATCGGCGTCGCACATACGGGCAACTACGACGGCCAGGAATTCGTGCAAATGCGTCTCGCCTTCGAGTGAATCGGCGAGCAGAACCTCGTCATCCTCATCCCAGATATTCGGATAGCGCAGGCGCAGCAGCTCGATCTGCGCAAGGACGAAGGTCGGATCGAGGCGGCTGCTCATGCGCGGTTCCCGCTTGCCATACCGCGTTACCAAAGTTGCAGTTGGCGGAGTTGTCGCGTTGCGTCCGGGCAGGGTTTGCAGCATATTTCAATTTCGGAAAGGCGCAAGCCGCCAACTTGCTGAATTGGAAATTTTTCCCCACCATTCAGTGACGATCGCGGAACGGGGGACACGGGCTTACGTTGATGGAGATGTGTACAAAGGAAGTGCAAATGCGCAGCGAACGAGAACTGCGACGAGTGGCGCAACATATTGCAACGTTGCTGCCGGAAGACATGGGCGACGCAAAGCGCGTCTGTGATCTTGCGATGGAACTGCAGCAGTGGGCGGATAACGCGCCGGAAAATGATCCCGGCCAGGGGGAAAGGGTTTCAGTCCTCAGGCGGAAGTAATTTCACCGTCTCGGGCGACAACCCCTCGCGACTACCATACAAAATATACATGGCGGTGAGCCCGGTGGCGCGCGCGATGCGCCATGCCTCGACCGGGTGAATGCCGCCTTTCGTCTCGCCATTCAGCATCTTCGAGACTTGCGGCTCGGACTGGCCAATCTGTTCGCCGAGCCATTTTGCCTTCAGTCCTGCAGCATCGAGCCAAGCTCGCACACGCTGACCCTGCGCGGCTGGCAACATGCTCGGCGGCGGCGGCGCTTTCGTCACGGCGTTACGTTTACGCCTTATCCCCATTGGCTCGCCACATCCACTTTGGAAACCCTTGCTACTTTCCAGAATAGCAAGTTATACTACCTCGCATCCACTGATCAAGCGTTACAACATTACCACATGGCAAGGGTGCTGACGCGCTTCGACGACGTGATCAAGGCGCTCGGTGGGGTGACCGAGGCCGGACGGCTGATCGATCGCCAAGCCGCAAATATCTGCCAGTGGCGAGCCAAGTACGGCCGGTTCCCTGCGGGCTTGTACTTTCGGATCAACGAGGTGCTGGCGCAGCACGGCTGCGAGGCATCGGCGAGAGTGTTTCGGTTTGAAGAGAAGCGCGCCAAGCGCGGGTGACTACGTGGCCGTGGGCTAGCCGGCCGCTTCCTGACTGACGACCAACGATCAGAATGGAGAGCGCGGCCTATGCCACGCGCAAGCATCGATGATCCGAAACTACCGGCGCAGTACAGCGCAGCAAAGCGAGCTCTCGCCGTTGCGGTGAAGGTCGAGCAGGCCAAGCACGTGCACGACGTTGCGAGCACGATGGCGGTCTATGCCTACAAGGCCAAAGATCCGGACATGGCTGGCGACGCTGCCGAGATTGTGGCGCGCGCGACCCGCGTGATCGGCGAGATCAACGATGCGGAGAAGCGCGCCGGCAAGCAAGCAAAGGGAACGCGCGGGCGCATCATCGGACCAGGTCGAGGAAAGAAAACGGTGGGTCCGTCGGCGACCCGCCGTTTTGACGAAGAATCGTTGTTCAAGCGGGGCGTCGACAAGCATCTCGCCGATCGAGCTCGTCGACTCTTTGGGATGACGGAGCCTGCGTTCGAGCGAGAGGTCGCGAGAGTGCGGCGGCTGGCAGCGGCGGCGGCGCAAGGCGACCGCGAGATCGTGCAGGCCGCCAAAGCGGAGCGGCATGCCAAGGCCAGGGCGCGGCGTGCGGAGCGCGAGACTGCAGTCGCCGGCAAGATCGCAGCGCTTCCCGACAAAAGATATGGCGTGATCTACGCCGACCCAGAATGGAAGTTCGAAACCTATAACGACGACAGCGGCAAGCTCGAAGCGTCGGCCGACCTTCACTATACGACCTCGAGTCTGGATGAGATCAAGGCGCGCGATGTGCCCTCGATCAGCGCATCGGATTGCGTGCTGTTCCTTTGGGCAACGGTGCCAATGCTACCGCATGCGCTTGAGGTGATGGGCGCGTGGGGTTTCGATTACGTCTCACATCTCATTTGGAAAAAAGACAAGGGCGGCACTGGTTACTGGTTTCGCAATTGGCACGAGCTACTGCTGGTCGGTACCCGCGGCAGCATTCCTGCACCGGCGCAGGGATCGCAATGGGCGTCGGTAATCGAGGCACCGCGTGGTCGACACAGCGAGAAGCCGGATCGGTTTTATGAACTGATCGAGGAGTATTACCCGAACATACCGAAGATCGAATTAAACCAGCGCAAGGCGCGGCCTGGTTGGGATGGATGGGGATTCGAGGCACCTCTGTCGGAGGCGGCAGCATGAACAATCTCGCCTACGAGAAATACCGTGCAGTAAAAATTGAGAACGGGAAAGTTTATCAGGACTTCGTTGTCGATGCTTGCTGGAACCTGCTCGGGCTTGCGATCGTCCAGTATTCCAGCGTGCTTTATCAGCAGACTGTTGGGGAGAGTAAGACCGGCGCCGAGATCAAGCATGACGAGCAGTTTGCACGAACTGGCAATTTGTGGATTGAGGTCGAGGAGAAGGCCAGACCACGGCCAGGACCATACGTACCGTCAGGAATCTATCGCAGCGATAATACTTGGCTGTATATCATCGGCAATTACGACCATGTCTTCATTTTTCAAAAGACGTTGCTGCAAGCATTATATCAGTCCGGGAAGTGGCGGATAATCGAGAATAACACGAAGACTTCGCGCGGTTTTCTCTTATCCGAACAGGAGGCCAACAAATGGTCTGCGGCGATATTGCATCCGCTTGCTGCGGACAAGATCGCCAAGGTCATTGGAAACATGAGTAAGTTAGGCCACGAACTGCACGAAGCAACAAAGCGCAATCTGGCACAACTCGATTTGTTTCAGGACATTGCACATGGCTCACGCAGTGCATGACGACGACTACAACGCCGAAGACGATTTCAGTCGTTCGATCGACGAATGTTACCGCGTGATCCGCGAACGCGTAGCGCGCGGTGGGCCGACCTGGGAGCCACAAATACCGAAATCCGTGAAGGTTGACGAATGGCAGAACTTCCTGTCCTGCCGCTCAAAACCGATGCCCTCATTGCGGATACGACGCACATGACGGCGGAGGAGATGGGCGTTTATGTCCGGCTGCTGGTCGCCATGTGGCGCCACGGTGCGCGGCTGCCGGACGACCCGCGGGAACTTGCGCGGATCGGTGGCGTGTCACTCAAGCGATGGAACAAAATCAAGGAACCGGTGCTGCGGCCGATGACGGCAATCGGCGGTTTATTGACCCAGAAGCGGCTCTCTCAAACGTATTTGACGGTGCAAAAAGTGCGTCGGCTCCGAGCGGTTGCGGCGTTGAAAAGATGGGAGAAACCCAGAGCACATGGATATGCAAAACAATAGCAAACCTATGCATATGCAAAAGGCCCGTTTTGCATATGCTAACCAAATAAGAAGAAGATAACTTCTTCCTGAGTATGTAGCTCCGCGCGAGGAACTCCTGTGGATTAGTGTGGATAAGCGGAAAAACGAAGCCTAAAAGGGGTTGGCCGATAAAAGCGCAGGAACACACCGAGATGCCCGAAGACCGCACTCTGATGTGGTTTTGCATCATCTCGGCGATCACATCGTTGGCCGTGCTATACGTTTTGCTGCACTTTCCTCGATGGATGGCACCATGAGCCGCAGCCAGGCCACATTCGCCAAAATGCAGCGCGAAATCCGCAAGGCCGAAGCCGTCGCCCATGAAGCCAACCTGAAAAAACTGCGTGCGCAGGAAATCACCGGACCCGTACAAGATTCAGGAACCGGCCAAACGATCCTGAAGTTGCAACGGCATCAGCCGCCCCTGCGGACGCTCGTGGAAGCGAAAAAAATAGGTGCGGTGGAATTAGCCGCTGCCGACCAAATCGCACAGGCGGTCACGGCTGTTTGTTCTAGAGGCCATCTAGCGGCAGCTATGCTCGAGCGCGTCGCCCACGGCCGCCAGGGCGACAATCCATGGCCAGCCGAAATCGCCCTTGCTGTACGGAATTACCAACATTGGCAGAACCATTGGTCGGATGAATGGAAGCGCACCCGCAACCCGATGATGCAGGTGGTCTGGTCCGCGGTGATCGATGAACACCCGATTTCGGTCATTGCCAACGATATCGGCTACGGCAGAACCCGAACCTCCCGCGCCATCATCTGCGGTATTCGCCACTATGCCGCCTGGGCCAACATGGTTGTCGGAATTCAGCGCGCGGCATGGATCGCAGCAGCACAACAGGTATTCAACCGGACGGCTGCTGCTACCACTAATTGACAAGACCGCACAGTTATGTGCATTTTCGTGGTAGGTGCGATTTGCGCGTCCTAGCGCAAAGCATGTACCGAGTGCTTCCCTGCACCTCCTTGCCGCAACAAGGATAAACGCCACCAGCCCCAACTGGTGGCGTTTTGCGTTTCGCCTCGTCCCCATGAGGGAGGCTGGCTATGCTGGAAAGCCTGCTGATCGGGCTGCTGTACATCCTGCTGTATGCAGTGGTCGCATCGATCATCGTCTATGTGATCATCTATGCAGCAGCGGCATTCGGTTTCCCGTTGCCACATCCCATTCCCAAACTGCTTTGGGCCATTGTCGCCATCATCGTGCTGATCATGCTGATCTCACTCTTGATGGGTTGGAACCCGAGGTTTCGGGTTGATGCAGAGCCAGGTCGATCCATCGCAAATACCCTTGCCGCGCCCTCGCCCACCTGAGCTAGACCAACCCTCCATCTGTGTCCCGCCATGCTGAAGCCTGCCGTTCTGCACAAGCTGCGCCCTGGTCGAGCCAAGCTGAACCTCCCAGCTAAACGTGCTGCACCATTCTATCTCTCACCCGAATGGAAAGCGTTGATCGCTTCGATCAAGCAGAAGCGTGGTGCGTATTGCCAAGACCCACAGCACCCGGTGGGGGTGCCACGATGGAAGGGCCGCATGTTCGGTGACCACGTTGTGGAATTGAAAGACGGTGGTGCATCACTCGATCCGTCGAACATCATGCTGCGATGTGGTGCATGCCACACGCGCAAGACGATGCAGCAACGCGGGGTGCGCTATCACGGCGCCCGGGGGGTCTGAAAAGATATATGGGATCAAGGGGTTGGCTAC
>Ga0209593_10000137_pt1 | contig 38517 bp, 31 predicted proteins | sample PPLLaktember2015_3_FD_187260 | JGI IMG/M metagenome (GOLD analysis project Ga0209593, IMG submission 187260) | Freshwater sediment microbial communities from Prairie Pothole Lake near Jamestown, North Dakota, USA - PPLs Lake P7 Core (6) Depth... | ecosystem: Environmental > Aquatic > Freshwater...
AAAAATAAATGAACAATTATCAAGTAGTTTATTGGAAGAGAAGAAGTGAAGAAAAAAAAAGCCCACGAATGACACGAATTTTCACGAATGCTGTAGAGACGCAAGACAATTTTTTTGACTGTCCCCTTTTTTTGTGAAAGTGAAATTTGGGGTTGAGTTATTTCAAAACTCAATTTATAATTATCTTTTAAAACCAACGATGAATTTTTCTTTTTCGATACCCTGGAAAAGTACAGATATCAAGGTATCAAGGAGCATAACCCATGAGCGATACTAAAGAATCAAACGACTCGATCGAGATTCGGCGTTTTAAAATAGAAGACTATGACGCAGTTCTTGATATCTGGCAAAAGTGCAAACTCCCCTTTAAACCAAACGGACGCGACAGCCGGGAAAAAATAAGCAAAGAAATCACGAAAGACACAGCAATATTCCTGGTTGCAATACAGCATGACCGCATAATCGGCACCGTACTGGGAACCCACGACGGCCGGAAAGGGTGGATCAACCGCTTAGCTGTACTCCCGGGATTTCAACACAAAGGAATCGCCCGCCGACTGGTAGAAGAAGCAGAAAAAATCCTAGACCAATTGGGAATCGAAATCATCGCCTGCTTGATCGAAGACTATAACCACAGATCCATGGATTTCTTCCAGGGATCGGGATATACGCGTCGGCCCGATGTCTTTTATTTCACCAAACTCAAATACCCGGGTGTATGATCGCTTATTTGGGACCAAATTCGATCTTTGTCGGAGAAGTACCCTTTATAATCAACGAAAAACTAAATACACCGGGAGGCAGCGAAAACGGTTCAGTCTGGATATAACTCCCGGCCATCAAAGTAATGGAATCCCCTTGCTTTATGGTTTTAAGTGTCTGGGAAATGGTATTGACCCCGGGATTGATCACGACAGTGGTGGTAGGAGACGTGATTGAAAAGGCATTGCTCACCGCATTCAAATTCTTGTTGCTAACATCGCTGACCTTGACTTTACACTGTGCCGAAGGAGTATTGGGAACCAACCAGGGTCGATTACCGTCATTCTTGGCATTGGCATCGAAAAGAATCCAGGATTGGCCGTTATCGACAGAGTACTCCAGTTTAATATTATTGACCTTCCCGGTGCTGACCCAATTGATATGATACTCGATACCCGCTTCCCATTTTTCACCGCCCACAGGGGAAGTGATCGAAATAGTGGGTTTTTCGACGTCGCCGCCACTGCTGCTGGAGACATTTTTGGAAATGACTTCACCGCGTGCACCCAGACCGTAAACGCGATCTCCCAGGACGACATTGGTTAAAATCGTGCTGTAACACGCTTTATCGCCCGGGTTAAACTTGGACGGGGCTTTTTCTCTTTTCCATACGGTGCCATCTGGGCTGGTTAAAATCATGGAGCCCCAATCGGGGTAATTGTTGGAATCCCCCACACCCACGAACTCTTTGCCGGTATATACCAGGTCCATAAAGTAGTTTGTGGTGTTGGTGTCTCTCTTTTGCCAACTGGTCCCATTGGTAGAGGTATAACAGGCGCCGTGGGCGCCGCCCACGACCCAGGTTCCATTCCCGAAAGTAACGCTGTACAGGTTGTCGCCTGCGGGGTCAAATTTGGGGACATTGACCGCAGTCCAGTTTTCACCGTCCTTGGTGGAATAAATGATATTTCCAACTGCAGCCGCAACAAACAACCCGTTGGCAAAGTGGATCGCACTCATTTCCCGCAGGGATTTGCCGGTTAAATCCTTCCATACGGCACCGTCGACGCTGGTTTTTACAATACCCTGCACGCCCACAGCGACAAATTTTCCATTTCCATACGCGACTCCTTTAAAACTCAACGCAGTCGGTTTATAAGGAGAAGCTTCGATCCAGTTTACACCGTCCGAACTGGTGATAATAATACTGTGATAACCCACGACTGCGAATAAATTCAATTCGGGAGAGTAGGTGGCAGCATAAAGATTCCGGGTTTGACCGGAATTTTGCTTGATCCATGTGGTCCCATTACTGGAAGTTTTAAGTAAGCCTGAATCTCCAGCGGCAACGATGATCTTTCCATTCGACGCACTGGCCCGATAGGTAAACCCGGGTTCATGACAGTCCCACCTCCATACGGAAGATGAGCTTTCTGTTTTTGCCGATAATGTTTTTTTCGCTTTCACATTCACCTCCTGCAAAAAACATCTCCATTCTAACAACAAAAAAAAAATAAATCAACCCGCAATTTCCCCTATTTTCTTTTGATCGATTTCAAGGAAACCTTTTCGTGAAAAGGTTTCCTTGACCTTCCCAAAGCTTTTGGTTAAAATTTTATTTTTTTTCCCGGACCACCACAGATTTGATTCCAATCCCCAAAGCCCTGACATCGTTCCCTTTATTCAAATCCACAGGAGCTGCCGCTGTGGGGATATCGAACATGATATTCAACCCGGTTCCCCTAATTCTTTCCCTGGGAATCGTAATCGAATAAGAAGCAAAACGGGGGTTTGTCAAAACCAGCTTTTGAACTTTATAACCGTTGGCAAAAATGCTTAATTCCTGGGCGTCCAACACGCCGGCCAACAGGAAAGGCTTCATGACGATGGTTAAAATAATGTCGTGGGAAGGAGGATCGAGTGAGAAAGACAATTCCGCCTTTTTTTCCCTGGACCATGTAAAACCGGTTTGCTCCGGGGCGTGCCAACCGATACCCTGGTAAGGTACGCCTGCTCCTTTGCGATCAAAAAAAACCAGTGTGCCGTACCGGTATTTTGTTTTGGAAATTTCGGATCTCTTGATTCCCAATTCCTGCCATGAAGAGTCCGACCACGCATGGCCGAAAACCGCATATTCCCGCATCTGGTAAAGAAAATCATCGCCCCACCCGTTCCAATTATAATACCAATACCGCCGCTCCCTGCGGTCCGTTTTTTGAACTTCAAACATGGAATACCCGGGAATTTCCCGGTCTATACCCAAACTCGACACGACAGTACGCGGTAAATCCACGAGAGATACATCCACATCGGTGATTTTAAGTTCTTCATCGGCGGCACCGATGGGCTTAATCAACATGAGGGGAAGTCCCGCGGCGTGGATATGATCCGGGATTCTTTTTTTATAACCCTCTTTTTCTTTCAAACCCGCGGCTTCCAAATTAACCCCATAGGGATAATCGGCACATCCATGATCGCCCATCACCACGATCAGGGTTTGGTCGAAGATTTCCAATTGTTTTAATTTCGAGATAAGCAGCCGTGCGATTTCCAGCCCGGCTTTTCCCTGGGCTTTAAAACTGGAACGCCGGTTATACGGCATCTGCTTCACATATAAGTTTTCGTCCAGGTTTAAAGGGCGATGCAAGCCGTTCAGGTGATAATATTTAAATACCGGGGTTTCAAAATCGATGGACGAATTGGCCAAAAAATAGCTGATAAACCGGACATCCGGAATTTCGAGCGCTTCCGGCGAAAACCTCAAATCTTTCCTTAATTTGATCTTCGTTTGCTTAAAATCCACGGGCACAGCAAAAAGTTTTTTCAAAAACCATTTTTGGTCGTTGTAAATATAAGGCTTAATATAATGGGGAACCTGGCGAAATAACGAAATATCCACCAGGAAACCCAATTGCCCCCATACGACTCTCTGCGAGGAACGGCGTTTGATGTTGGACGCGACATCTTCACTAAAATAGATGGTTTTTTCCGTGGAAGGGTATGGGTACAACTCGACACGAAAACCATTATCTTTTAATACTTTCGGCAGGGAGGAACCGGAGAGGTATGCTTCTTCAAGAAAATCCTGCATAGGTACGGAGTTATCGTAAATATGAGCGGTTAAAAACGAGGGAACGGACGTATAGGTTTTGGGAGCGGCAGAGAGTGTATTCCTGAAATAAGTAAAGCCCCTGAACATCTCTTTATACCTGGGTTCTTCGTTGATGATTTCCTGGAAGATATCGGACTGGTAAGTATCCAACATCAGTACAACCGCGTTTTCCTGGGCAGAAAAAGAAAATTTCGTGGATTCATCGATATAATAATATTTAAAACTGGGTATTTTGGGTGCCTGGACAATGGCCAGTGTCAGCGACACGGCCTGGATTGCAATAAACGCCATACTGGCACGCCGGGCGTATTTGGCAAAAAAACCGGGTTTAACCTGCGATAAAACGATGGACAGTATCCACAATGCGCCATCCACCAAACCCAGCACCCATTTTTGACCCCAATGAATTTCCCGGCCGTCCAGGGGGCCGTAATTCCAGACCAGCAGGTTTCCTTGAATCCACGATAACAGGGCTATTACAAACAGGAGGGAAATCACCCGGTTAAAGTGTTTTTTTCGAAAAAGGAAAACCACGCCGCCCGTCAATAATATTAGAGCCAATGCAATACCTGCTAAATGGTAAATAATCCAGGAGAAAGAAAAATTGAACTCCAGGGAATTGGTATAATAAATATATGCAGGACCGAAAATCCAGGGTGTTAATAATAAAAACGATATCACCCAAACCGCTGTGTAAATTGAATTTTTGTTTTCCATTTGTTTTTAATTTTATGTGAATCGATCATCTATTGCAAAATATCGCGTGAAATAGTGAGGATTATTTTTAAGATTTTTTCTTTAATAAATAGAGCGTACGCAGTGAATCTTTGATTTCCTGTTTGTCTACTATTTCAAAATACTTCGAAAAATCGCGTTCGAAGGTTTCCCTGTTATAATTCGGGAAGATATCTTCCCGTCCGGATAGAAGGCGTTGAACCTGGGAGTCTTGTTTGGGGACGAATTCGATAATCAAGTAACGGCAGAGGGAGTGGAAGAAGGCTGCTGCATAGGCCAGGGGGACGTTATTGGAAATAGCCAGGTGATGGATCAGGGCCAGGGAGAGGATGAGGTCGACGGGTCCGCGTTCGGGAAAAGAAGCGCGTTCGTGATTATTCCAACCGATACCGGGGCTGGGGTTCGTGAGGTCGAGGAGTAACGGGAGAATATGAGTCTCTTTTTTTTCTTTGACCGCCAGGTAATTTTTTTCCACGGCCGAGGGGTCGATATCGAAAGCGATGGTGGGGATTCCTTTATCCGAGGAGATGCGGCTGAAAAGCCCGTTATTGGCGCCCAGGTCCCAGGTTTCCCGTGGAGAGACACGCTTGATGAAATCCTCCACGATGCTTTTTTTATGGTTAAAGCCTTCGGTAGAGTAATTGGTATCGTTATAATAGTCATTCCATTCCGTGCCTTCCGGGGTCCACGCCAGTTTCTTAACGGCCGATTCCAGGCTTTCGATGATTCCCCTGAAAGCCATACGGCTGAGTTTACGTTTGCCGGCAGGAGGAGTTTTCGTTTTCCCGGGTGTCGTATTCTCGTATCGTTTTTGGCTTTTGCTGTGGAGGAATAGGTGCATATAGAGGGACAATTTGAAACGTGCGGAAGAAGGAAGAAGGGAGGCAGCCAGGTCGAGGGGGATGCCGTCGATATACACACGGAGCAGTTGGCCCAGTCGTGGATCTTTTAAACTCATTAGGGCGAGCGGGGCAAGGAAATGTTGGCAGAATTGGCGGTAAGCCACCCACGGTTCTCCCTCTTTGTACTCTTCGAAAGAGAGGGTATCGATGAAAATCGGTTTTCCATTATAGAATTGGATATTATAGGCGCTGCTGTCTTTCAGGCACATTCCTTTTTCGAATGCTTTTTTTTGAATTTCCAGGGTGGCGAGGGCTGCGTCTTTTAATTGGCTGAAGCTCCATTCGTAGGGATACGAGATAAAAGGAACTTGTTCCGGTTCGATGATTTTATAGCCGTGATCCGGGTCGGCGAAGGGGATATCCGCTTCCCGGTGATTAATGAGGAGTTTGTTTTCCACCAGGGTTTGAAAAAGCCCGGAATTCATCGACAAGTCATAATGGTGTTGGTACGCCCGGTTGACCTGGCGGTAGAGTTTTTCGCCGCGATGAAAGAGAAACCCGCTGGGATCACGGAAAGAACCGGGATTAATGTGGTCCATCGACTAATGACTACTCTTTGGGAGAATCGTTTTTTTTGGAGAAGATTTTTCCAAAAAAATCCAGGATTCTTCTCCAGAAAATTCTAATCCCGAGGGAAACCGCAACAAAAGCGCCGATAAGGATTTGAATTACGTAACTACCGGTTCCCGGGTCGATATAACCGTAGGAGGGGGTAGTTAAAGCCAAAAACAGGAACAAAACCGCTGCTAGTCTGGTTGATTTAATCATTATTTTCTCATTCTTATATTGGTTTAGAGTTTAAGGTGCATTATATACTATATATTTGTAAAAATCAATTCCAACAGGTGCCCCAGTTAATTCTTATTTTAGGACTTCTAATGCCGATGGGAAGAATAATTCTCTTTGGCAGCCATATTTCTATCCCGATAAAATTTATTTACGCATCAACTCCTATTTTGCGCCCAGGATCTCTGAAATGAGATAAACTGATTCCAGTAAGAAAATAATTATACAAGAACTGCTGATTAAGTATAGAAGAGATTGTGAAGTTAAAAGCTTTTGTGCTACAATATTACCTTATGAAAACTGCAATCGACTTTACCCAGGTTCCCCGCAAAAAAACAGGCATCGGTATCCACGCCTTAAACCTCATCCGCGAACTCTCTTCAATGCTTCCTTCTAATCCGAACCCGACTCCATCTCTCCACCAAATATACCTCTTCACCCAGGACGACGACCCGGAATGGAAACAAGCCGCTAACGAAAATCCCAATATCCGCTTAATCCCCATCAAAAGCCGGTGGTTCAGATTCCTCCCCCTCCGCTTCCTCTTCGAACAACTCCTCCTCCCTCACTACTGCAAAAAACTGGGGATATCCATCATCTTCTCCTTCCACTATACCACGCCCTATTTAACCAAAATTCCCCGCATCGCCTGGTTCCCGGATATGACCTTCTACCTCTTCCCCTCCCTGCACCGGCTAATCAAACGAATCTACTTCAAAACCCTGATACCTTTATCCGCCCGGGTTTGCGAAATGATCCTCACAGTCTCCGAATCCACTCGAAACGATATACTGTCGCGGTTCACCGGCATAAACCCGGGTAAAATCCACGTCATCCACCTGGGCGTCACTCCACCACCTCCTTTAACCCGGGACCAAATCTCCCCCCTCCTCCAAAAATTCAACGTAACACCTAAAAAATATTTTCTCTACATCGGGACGCTGGAACCACGCAAAAACATCACAGCTATCATCGAAGCTTTTAACCACTTAACCCTAAATCCCCCCAATTCCCCGTCCAATACGGGTGATTTCAAATTGGTGATCGCGGGTTCCAAAGGATGGTTCTATCAAACTATTTTCGAAACAACTAAAAAATACGGGTTGGAAAAATCCATCGTTTTTACGGGTTATATCGACGAAGAAACCAAACAAGCTTTATTGGAAGGGGCTTTCCTGTTCGTGTACCCCTCCTTTTATGAAGGTTTCGGCTTGCCGGTCCTGGAAGCCATGTCCCACGGTATCCCCGTTATTACAGGCAATTGTTCTTCCTTGCCGGAAGTAGCCGGCGATGCAGCGATCCAAATCGATCCCTATAAATGGGAAGAGATCGCCGGCGCCATGCGCCGGTTAATGGAAAACGATTCCCTGTACGGGGAACTCTCCGAAAAAAGCTCAAAACGGGCCAAAGAATTCACCTGGTCCAAAAACGCGGAAAAAACCCTGGATATTCTTTCACTGGTATTTGAAAAAACGGTAAAAAAAAAATGAAACGACGCTTAACTATTTCTATTGTCACCCACAACAACGAAAAACAGATCGAAAAAGCCCTGGCCAGCATCTATAAATCCGACTTACCGCCGGGAACCTATTATATCAAGGTTATGGATAACGATTCCACGGATAAAACGATCGGAAAAGTCTCGCTGAAATCCCCCTACATTTCCCTGATAGTTTCGCCGAATATCGGTTTCGGCGGCGGGCACAACAAAGTGATCCGAAATATCAAGGGAAAATCCGAATACCACCTCGTTATGAACCCGGACGTCACCCTTAACCCGGACACACTGGGAAAACTATTGGATTTCATGGACAAAAACCCGGATGTCGGGTTAACCATGCCCAAAGTCCTCTACCCGGACGGCACCCTTCAGCACCTGTGCAAACGGTTACCCACACCTTTTGACCTGATCGGGAGACGGTTTATCCCGGGTTTCTTGAAATTTTTGTTTAAAAAACGGCTGGGGCGCTACGAATTAAGGGATAAAGATTATGAGCAGGTGATGGAAGTTCCATATTTATCGGGCTGCTTCATGTTTCTACGCGCGGATGTTTTCGATAAGGTGGGTTTTTTCGACGAACGCTTCTTCCTCTACCTCGAAGATGTGGACTTCTGCCGGCGAATCCATGCAAAGTTCAAAACCGTCTATTATCCCCACACCTTCATTTACCACGAATACCGCAAAGGCTCATATGAACAATTGATAAACCTGTTTTACCACATGCAGTCGGCAGTCAAATATTTCAATAAATGGGGGTGGTTCAAAGACCCAGAGCGGGAAAAAATCAACGATTTTTGATCTTGATTTTATCTCGTTTCCATGTTTAAATAATGTGTAAAATATAAAACAAAACAATAACTGAACGGAAACATGCACTATTCGATTGTCCTTATCCTGTTTTTTGTCGTTCTAATCGGGTTTTTCAGCTCGTTTTTTTCGCAGCGGATCATCCTGGAACTGGCAAAAAAATACCACATCTACGATCACTTCGATCACCGCAAACTGGCCAAAGATCCTAGGCCCAGGCTGGGAGGCATCGGTATATTCTTTGGGTTCATCCTCTCTTTCTACCTCCTGTTCTTCCTTATTTATATTCTCCAGGACACTGTTTACAGCATTTATATCGATTTTTCTCTTTTCCAGATCATGCTTTACATCTGCTCCACGATCGTATTTTTCTTCCTCGGTTTGTACGACGATTTCAAAGGTTTAAAAGCCCATGAAAAACTATTCGTGGAATTGATAATCGCCACCATCTTGTTTTTTATCGGTTTCAAAATCGAGTTGGTCACCCTCCCGTTTTTCAAAGAGAGTTTCCAGGTGGGGTGGATATCCTATCCGTTAACTATCTTGTGGATAATCGGGATTTCCAATGCCATCAATTTAATCGACGGTTTGGACGGCCTGGCCGGGGGTGTCATCGTCATTACATCCATCACGATTATTATTATATGCGTGTTGAATAAATTCATTTTTCCTGCGGTTATTATCAGCGCGCTGTTGGGCAGCACCGCCGGTTTTTTGCCGTACAATATTTATCCCTCGAAAATATTAATGGGAGACAGCGGAGCACTTTTCGCCGGCACGATCCTGGCCACCGTATCCCTTCGAACCGCCCACAAAGCGTCACTCGGTATCGCGTTGATGATCCCCCTCATTTTCCTCGCTGTCCCGATCCTGGATACGGTTCTCTCGTTTTTCCGGCGGCTGCTTTCCGGGAAAAACCCCTTCAAAGGCGATGATGATCACATCCACCACCGGTTATTGAAAAAAGGTTTCTCAGAGAAAAAATCCGCCAACATCCTGTTGGGTTTAACCGTGATATTTTCCATCTTGTCCGTGATTGTTTCCTATTTCCGTGGTACACCGAGGTTTATTGCACTTTTTGTTAGCCTTTTCCTGGGTTTTCTATTGATCCTCTACCTGGACTATATTAATATCGGTTTAAAGCGAAATAACAGCAGCCACAACTCGGACCTCGCCAACGGCACCGGTAATTCCCAGCCCGGTGAGGTTTAATCGACACAAACAAAAAAGACCGATGAAAATATTATTGATTCACAATTTTTACCGTTTTCGAGGTGGAGAAGACCGGTATGTTGAAATTTTAGACCGGCTTCTTCAAGCAGATGGGCACGGGGTGATTCGATTTTTTTCCGACAGCCGGGACATCGAGAGTTACAATTTTTTAAAAAAATGCCACATCCCCCTGGCTTTGATTCATTCCCGTTCCGCCGGCAAGAGATTGGAAGCCCTAATTCGTGCAGAAAAACCGGATGTTGCGGTGGTTCATAATTTATTCCCCCTGTTTTCGCTGTCGTTGTTGACGGTTTTGAAGCGTCATGCTATTCCCATTTTGAAACGGTTGGAAAACTACAAATTCCTGTGTTTGAACGGTCTTTTCTTGCGGAATAATTTTCGCACCTGTGAATCTTGCAAGTGCGGGAATTTCTGGCCCGGGATTTTCCGGCGCTGTTACCAGCGCAGTATTATTAACAGTACAGCCATTGCTTTTTCCGAATACGTTCATCGAAAAAGGGGAACCGCCAGGGATATCCCCGATCGATTCCTGGCATCGTCCCATTTTGTCAAATCCAAATTCGTAGAAGGGGGTTTCAGCGGCGATAAAATCGTGGTATATCCCAATTTCCTCGATTTCGATCCCCTCGAAGACCCTGAGCCTCCTGGGGATTACGCTGTTTACCTGGGCCGCCTTTCCGTCGAAAAAGGTTTAAAGACCTTGATGACCGCGTTTAAAGATTTTCGTCGGTTAAAACTCAAAATCGTGGGAGAGGGGCCGTTAAAAAGCGAATTAATGGAGTATGCCCGGGATAACGAGATGGACCATGTTACTTTTGAAGGTTTCCTCGACGGTCCGCAAAAAATCGAAGTTCTCAAAAAAGCCCTGGTGGCGATATTTCCTTCCCAATGTTACGAATCCTTCGGCAATACCATCATCGAAAGTTATGCGTGCGGTTTACCGGTAATTGCTTCCAATATCGGTGTGGCTTCCGAATTGGTCCGGGAGGGAGTGACCGGTTTTTTTTTCCAGCCCCGCAATTTTTTCGATTTGCAGGATAAATTGTCGCTAATCATGGCCGATATGGACCGGGTGAAAAGAATGAAGCAAAACGCATTGGACCAGGCCAAGCAGTTTTACACGTATGAAACCGGGTATAAATTTATCTCGGCGCTGCTTCAATACTTAACGGTGCCTATCCCATGAAGAAAGAAAAAATCCTGACCGTTTCGTTTTTGATGTTTCTTTCAATCCCCATGGTTTTTCTTTTTTTTAGTGGGAAAGAGCAGGTATCCGTAACCGAAAAGAGGGCTTTAGCTCAGCGGCCGAATTTGGAGTTTTCGTATATCTGGGATTTTCCCAAGAAATTCGAAAATTATTTTAACGATCATTTTGGTCTCCGGGGCAAGTATCTCCATTTGAGCAATTTAATCCACGTCAAGCTGTTCCGTGTATCGCCCGCCCCAAAAGTCATAGTCGGTAAAAACGGGTGGCTTTTCTACCGGTCGGAGCTGGAGGGGGATGGGTGTACGCTGGAAGATTACCAGGGCCGGGTCTTGTATTCTCCCGCCCAATTGAAGCAAATCCAGGCGAATATCGAAGCGGCGGTGGATTGGTGCAGCAGGAACGGGGCTTTTTTGCTCATTGTTTTCGCGCCCAACAAAGAAACCATTTATCCCGAATATATGCCCAGGTATTATAAAAAGGGGAAGATGACCCGTTTGGATCAATTGATGGGCTTTTTTGCCGATAAACCGCATTTGCCGGTGTTGGACACGACGCGAGCAATCTTGAAACAAAAATACAAACGGCTCCTCTATTACACGGGCGGGACCCATTGGAACCAGTACGGGGCGTATTATGCGTATCAAGCCATCATGAGGCGGCTTGCCCGGGAGTTCCCGGATTTGAAAGCGTTTCCTCTCGAAGCGTTCGATGCTGAAATCGTTGAGAATTCCCCGTTTGATAATTGGTATGGGTTTCGGGATCATCAACATATTGTGCTCACTTTAAAAAAAACCGTTTTAAAGGAAGCGCGAAAGGTCGGGAAGAAGTATAAGGTATTGGCTTTTCGCGATTCGTTTATCCAGTATTTCCCGCAATTTTACAGGGATAGTTTTCACCCGTTTACCGAGTGGTCGAACCGGGATTTTAATTATGATTTGATAAAAGAGAAGAAGCCGGATATAGTTTTGTGGGAGATAGTCGAGCGAACCGGCGATATTTTGCTTTATATGAAGTAGCACCACTCCAAATCGATAAATGTTAATCGAATATGCATATACTATTCGGATTATGTTTCCCTGGGGGCGGTTAAAATTTTAGGAATCTTTATAAACCCAATCCAGTCGTTGTGCTTTATAAAAAAGGTTCCAGGTGTTTGAACGCGATAACTGGATTTGGGTTTTTGAAAATTTTCAAAGAAATCGGCTATTGACAAAAAAATTTCACTCATTATAATTAAGTGTTATCCATCGATTTGAAAGACTTTTTCTCATTCATGGATTTTGCAATACTTATGGTAATGATTTATTTTTGATCCAGTGTCTGAAGTTGCTGGATAGAGGAGGAATTTATGAACATATCGAAACGCGGTATCGAGATACAGGAATCGCCGATACGAAAATTAGCGGGTATAGCCAATGAAACCAAAAAGCGTGGAATACGGGTTTACCATCTTAATATCGGGCAGCCGGACATCATAACCCCGGAGGTTTTTTATAAAAATATTTCGGAATATTCCGAAAAAGTTCTTTCGTATGGCCCTTCGGATGGGCTGCCGGAATTGAAAGAAGCCATGGTGGATTACTTTGCCCGGTTTAATATCCGGTTGGAGCCTTCCGATATTATTATTACCTGCGGGGGCAGTGAAGCTATTTCTTTCATCTTTTGTGTAATCTCCGATCCCGGCGGCGAAGTGATTGTGCCCGAGCCATTTTATACCAATTATAATGGGTATGCGTCGTTAACCAGCTTGAACGTCGTGCCGGTTCCCACCAAAGCAGAGGAAGGTTTCCATCTTCCCCCGGTATCGGAAATCGAAAAGAGGATTACACCGCGAACCCGTGCGATATTGATCTGCTCTCCCAACAACCCTACCGGGACTGTTTTTTCCCGGCAGGAGATTACGGCTTTGGGCGAATTGGCGAAAAAACATGATTTATTCCTCGTTGCCGACGAAGTGTATAAAGAATTTACTTATGACGGTGAAAAGCACTTCAGTATCCTGGAACTGGAAGGAATGGACGATCGAGTTATTGTCGTGGACTCCATTTCCAAACGGTATTCCGCATGTGGTGCCCGGATAGGAGCTGTCATCAGCAAAAATAAAACCCTTATGCAAGCGGTTTTGAAATTTGCCCAGGCCAGGCTTTGCCCTCCCACCCTGGAACAAATCGGTGCTATTGGTGCTTATCGCTTACCCATCGATTACTTTTCCGGGATTCTCAAAGAATATACGGACCGCCGCAATGTTCTCTTCGACGTCCTGACTTCCAATAAAGAAATCGTACTTCAAAAACCGAAAGGGGCTTTTTATATAATGGCTAAGTTGCCGGTGGACGATACCGATGAGTTTGCCCGGTGGATGCTGGAAACGTTCAATCACGACGGAGAAACCGTCATGGTGGCCCCAGGCGCAGGTTTCTATTCTACCCCGGGGAAAGGAAAACAAGAAGCGCGTATCGCTTACGTTCTCGAAACCCAAAAACTCAAAAAATCCGGCGAAATCCTTCTAAAGGCCATCGATGCATATCGCTCGAAGTAATATAAAACCTGTCTTCCCGGTTTGTACCAGGAACATAAATGTTTAGAGTTCTTTCGTGTTGAATTTTTTATTATTTGAATGAGGATAAAAGATGAAGATAGCAACAAAAGATTTTAATTTAAAAACTGAAATGCCGGATTTGGCAAGCGAATGGCACCCTACAAAAAATGGGGACCTGACCCCGGATAAAGTCGTTCCCGGGTCGGGTAAACGAGTGTGGTGGAAATGTAAGAACGGTCATGAATGGATTACAAATATTTACGGCCGCAGCCATGGCACTGAATGTCCTTATTGCCTCGGCATGCGCCCCTCAAAGGAATACAACCTTAAATCCCTGAAACCGGAAATAGCTGCCCAGTGGCATCCCACAAAAAACGGTAAATTGAAACCGGAAGATGTGACCCCTGGTTCTGAAAGAAGTGTTTGGTGGCAATGCAAAAAAGGGCATGAATGGAAAACCGTCGTTTACAATCGAAGAAAGTATGGGTGCCCCACCTGCTCTCACGATGCCAGGCTGGGAAAAAGAAAGATCATCTCGATCCGGGAATATAACCCGGAAGTCGCCGCCGAGTGGCACCCGACAAAAAATGGGGACCTCACCCCAGATAATGTTTCTTATGGCTCTAAAAAAGTACCCTGGTGGCGCTGCGAAGAAGGGCATGAGTGGCAGCAAGAAGTGAAAAGAAGAACAAAAGGTGTCGGATGCCCCTACTGCTCCGGCCAACTCCCCAGCAAAGATTATAATTTTAAGATTTCTAACCCGGAAGCCGCTAAAGAATGGCATCCAACTAAAAATGGAAACTTGAAACCGGAAGACGTTACCCCTGGATCCGATCGAAGAATCTGGTGGATGTGCAAAAACGGCCATGAGTGGCGCACCGAAGTCTGGTCCAGGAAAAGAGGTGGCAACTGCCCCTATTGCTTGAACCGAAATCCCATTAAAGGCCTAAACCTCAAATCTGTTTCCGATAAATTAGCCAAAGAATGGCACCCCTTTAAAAATGGAAAACTCAATTTTAATAAAATTCCAATAGGCTCCGAAAAAAAATACTGGTGGAAATGCAAAAACGATCACGAATGGCGCGCTACTTTGCAAGAACGAAAAGAGGGCTCTAAATGCCCCGAATGCCCTGTCCATCAACCCACTAAACAATATAATTTCAAAGCCCTTCACCCTATTACTGCCCTGGAATGGCACCCCACTAAAAACGATTTGAACCCGGAGGACGTTACGCCGGGTTCCGAACGCGATATCTGGTGGCTCTGCTCTAAAGGACACGAGTGGAGGACAAAAGTCTACTACCGCTCTAAAGGCTCTCAATGCCCCATTTGCCTAAAACTGAAGCGAAAGAAAAAACAACCCTGAAGATTAATAATCCCGACTTCTTTGGGGACACTCTTTCATAAGTATGCAAGTCGTGTTCTTTAAGGTCAAAAAATTTTCGATAAAAATGCCATAACGCTGCGGATGAGATGAGCGACGCGCTATTTCGTACATTTTCTTAAACGCCCATCTCTCTTCTTTGGTCGCTCGAAATAGCAAATATTTTAAAATACGGACCACTATCCCGATACCTTCCAAATCGATGTAGGTTTTCGGTATGGCCAGCCCCGCTTTCTTGTCCGATTTCTCAAAACATTCAAAAAAAATTTCAAACCGCTTCACAAAATTCCCCGGTTTGTATAATTCCCACAACAGCCAATAAGAACCTTCCCGGAGTTGGTCTAAAGTCATTTGCTTCGGTACGAAAGTCAGCGTATTTAATTCATTGATTTCATGTTCCCCCGGGTTCCCCTTTTTTTCCCAATCGATATAGCGCCCTTCCCGGATCATTCGCTCCTTTAATTGCGTACCGTCGGCGGCCTGGACCGGCAGCGCGTGTACCCCCGGGATCCCGCTCTCCATGAAGAAATCAAACTGCCGCTTAAAAATCGATATGTCATCGTGATCGAAACCCACCATGCATCCACCCAGGAGCAGGATACCATGCCGGTAGAAATTGCGGATATCTTCCATTATGTTTCTCCCTATATTATGGAATTTGCGGGACTCTTGCAGGCTCTCCGTGTTAGGCGTTTCTATCCCCACGAAAATCCTTGTTAATCCAGCTTCGGCGGCCAACCGGAGAAACTCGTCGTCTTGCGCGATGTCGATGGAAACCATCGTTATAAAAGGGACTTTCCGGGAACGTGCCCTGTTCCAATCCCGCAGCGCCCTCAATATTTCTTTCGCTTTATCGGCATCCGCTGAAAAATTATCATCCGCCAGCAATATCGATCGCGTTTGCCCCATTTTTGCCATCCCATCCAGCTCTTTCAATATCGTATCGATGGGTTTGTATCGCTTTTTACGCCCCATAAAATGAACCACATCGCAAAATTCGCAGTTAAATGGGCATCCTCTACTGGTTTGAACTATTCCACCCAGGTATTTTTTCCTCAGGGATTTCGGGAAAGCGGAAAAATCCGGCACAGGGCTGATGGATAAATCGAATCGCTCGGTTTCACGGTATTCTTTTTTAATATTGTTTTCGCAGAAGTCCTTTAAAAATTGCGGCCATGTACGTTCCGCTTCACCGATTATCAGCGTTGTGGCGAAAGGTCTCCACCGCTCGGGGCTCAGCGATACACTGGGCCCTCCGCACACCACCGCGACACCCCGTCGTAAAAATTCCATCGCAATTTTTCGTGCCCGATAAAAGTGGCTGATATAACCGGTAATACCTACGATATCCCACTTCTCATCGAAAGGAACCGGCTCGAGATTTTCATTTACTATCCGCAAATCAAAACGGCCTGGAGTTAATGCTGCCAGTGTTGCAAGGCTGGCATTCAACAATCCCCCCGGTTTTTTCGTTAAAAACACCACTTCCCGCCCGATATCCGAATAATTCGTGACTTTGCTGCGTGGATAAACCAGCAAGATTCGAATTTGTTTTTCTTCCTTCTCTTTTTTTTTCATTTCAACGCCTCAGTCTAAATAATTCATCAAACTCAATTTTATCCAACGATCCCGGTAGAAACCATAATGGCTCTCTATCGTGCAGGCTTTCAGGTCGAAAATGGATACGCTTCCTTCGATTACTTTTGCTTTTCTCCCGTAATACCACGGGTATTTTCCATTGGGGTTTAAAAAATCGATCAATTCTTTCGCTTTTTCGTACGTTATTCCTTCTTTATATCGGGGGTCTTCCAGCGCTTCCAGGATCAGGTTGTTTAATGTGTCGTAGCGCCACTGGAAGTCATCCGTTTTTTCTTTGAATAATAGGGCCAGCCACGGTGTCATAACCGTCCAGCGCATGCTTGGGTCAATAAACATATTGGTGGTCAGAACGATATTCGGATTCTCCTCCCGCTGCGGTGCAAAATAAAAGGTGAATGGGGTATTTTGTTCAATATCCACTTTTTTATTGTATTTATCGATGAAACCATGTTTTCCCATTGCTTCCGCGTAGAGTTTTTTGTTGAAAATATCGAACAGTTGGCCGTTTGAATCCAGGTATTCCTTCGTATAGATATCTGTCGCCCATCGAACCCGGAGGCCGCTGCTGTCGCAAACATTTTTTTCGAGGTCCGGGAATTTTTCATTAATCAGCGCCAAAGCGTCGCGAACCCTGTCGCGGAACCCGGTGATTTTTTCTTCACCGACTATTTGAAGTGTTTTTTCTGCTGCCGCGGTTACAGAGAAGTCATCGGAAAGTGAATCGCTCGGTGATTGCATCGCCATACATGCTTCCGCGATACAGGCTTTCCCGGTGCTGCCGTCGGCCAGGATGTAGTTCCAACTTACGCCGCGGGGGGCTTCCCGGATTTCCCTTAATCCGCCGTCTATGTCGCTCCCGTATTGGATGGCTTGCCGGCATAACATCAACGAATTGAAACCTATTCTTTTGGGATTTGCCCATGACGAAGGGGAGATATCCACTCCCACCCCCAAACCGCTGCGGTTTACACCTGCAATAATACCTACCATTCCCGGTGCGCCCACGCACACGAAGGGAAGTGCGTTTTTACCCGGTATATCGGGTTTATAAATCGTCATGCACGCGGCATATTGGAAGGCATTGGCGGTCGGAAACATAAAATCCCTCCCGAAAAGATGCCCCCTACCCGCTGCTGCTTCATTGGCAATGGAAAACCCGTTGCACATAAGCGGGATATTGAATAAACCCGGTGAAATGTCGGCGTTTTCATTTACCAGGTCCAAACCACGGTACATGTAAGCCAGTACTGCATCGATGCCGGCATTTAAAACAAATAGGTTCTTCAATTTAACTTTTGTACCCGGGTTGACTGCTTTGCATCCTTCATATATTCCATTGATTTCGTCAAGGTATTCTGTCGGGATATCTTGTTTTTCCCCTTTTGAAAAAAGAAATAAAATATCTACCACCACATTGTCCACAATTGTTCCCAATTTTTTAAAAAGCCATTGGATCGCATCCTCCAATTTACGACAGGGAGGGCATATTTTGCGTACCACCCACCACACCGTTTTTTTAATCCCAATGATTACTTTTAAAACTAGCCGGAGCAGCATATTTAAGCCTTTTCCATGAGGATACGAGTGCTTTTCCATCCCGAATTTAATGAAAGCCCACACGAAATTCTCCACGTATTCGCAGGACATAGTGGTGACATCGTCTTCCGCTAAGCGCCCCATCATGTAACCCATTTGTTTCGGCGTTCCTTCCAGGTAGAACACTCGTTTTTTTTTACCGGTAGTGCCTATTGCAGCAGCAATGCTTTCTGCGCGTATTGCTATTTTTTCCGAACCCGGCTCAACCGTATTATAGTAAAAAATCCCTGTGTTTTCGTCTACCGTATAACCGTCTTGTTTAAAAGCTTCAATAAGGTTTCGGATTCGATTATCGACTTTTCCTGTCTTATTTTCGTCGTTCATCATGTCACCTCCACTTCGCATTGAAATGCGGGAAATAATGATTTCATTTTTAAAATTTCTTTCTCATTATACATAATCCCCGAAAAAAAAGAAACGGCTGCTTTTTTTAAAAAAATGTCGCCTCGCTGAGATTATTTGACCTTAGAGTTGATATTGAGTTAAAAATATATTAATATATTCTAAACAATTAAAAGCCAAATGATAAAACGATTCTTCGAACTCCAGGAAAAAGTAGTAAGCTACTACAGCGAAGCCAATACCGAACTGCTTAAAAAGGCTTATTCGGTAGCGGCAGATGCCCACATCAATCAAAAACGCGCTTCCAACGAACCCTATATCATCCATCCACTCGAAGTCGCCGGGATTCTCGCCGATATGAAAATGGACGAAATATCCATCGCTGCGGGTTTACTCCATGATGTGGTGGAAGATTCCCACTATACTGCCGACGACATCCAATCTTTATTCGGGAAGGAAATCAGCGACCTTGTCCAGGGCGTTACCAAAATCTCGAAAATTTCTCAACTGGACCCGGAAGACGCAAAAGCCGAAACACTGAAAAAAATGATTATTGCCATGACCAATGATGTCAGGGTTATTCTCATCAAACTGGCAGACCGCTATCACAATATCCTTACCCTCGACGCCCTACCGGAAGAAAAAAGACGCCAGATTGCCAAAGAAACCCTGGAAATCTACGCCCCTATCGCTTACCGCCTGGGCATGGGAAAAATTAAAACCGACCTTGAAGATATGTCCTTCAAATACGCAAACCCCGAAGAATACGCGAAAATCGAAGCCAACCTCGTCGATAAAAAACCCTGGGCCAATTCAAAACTCTTGGAACTTCGGAAAGAAATCGAAAAAATTTTGGAGCAACTCCACATTTCCGGCGAAATTCAACACCGCATCAAACGTGAAATCTCCATTTATCGAAAATTAAAACGACAAGAGATCAACCTCGACCAGGTTTATGACTTTCTCGCTCTCAGGGTTATTACCGACAGCATCGAAAACTGCTACGCACTCATGGGCGAAATTCACCAACGATGGCCCCATATCCCCAGCCGGTTCAGGGACTTTATCGCCAACCAAAAATCCAACGGCTACCAATCCATCCATACTACTGTCATTACTCCTGAAGGCATCAAGTTTGAAATCCAGATTAGAACCCGGGAAATGCACAAAATGGCCGAAGAGGGGATCGCTGCCCATTGGAAATATAAAGAAGGTATCTCTTTTATCGAGGACGACCAACGCCTCCAATGGTTCAGGGACTTAATCGATACACATAAAGAAAGCCCGAACCCAAAAGATTTCCTGTCGCTCGTTAAAGGCGACCTGACACCCAATGAGATTTTTATCTTCTCCCCAAAAGGAAAAGTAGTAAATCTCAAAATCGGCGCTACTCCCATCGATTTTGCTTATGCGATCCATTCGGAAGTCGGGGAACACTGCCAGGGCGCCATCGTTAACGAACTCCTCGTTCCACTTAAAACCAAATTAAACTCAGGCGATGTGGTCGAGATACTCACCTCTAAAAATGCCCACCCCAGCATCGATTGGCTTAAAATCGTCGTGACCAATAAGGCCAAAAAGAAAATCATGGCCTATGTCCAACGTAAAGAACACGTCGAATACCTCGAAAAAGGCCAGAGATTATGGTCTAAAATCCTTCGCGAATATAAAAAACAACACCAATTAAAATTCACCGACGATGATATTGTTCACCGCATCCAGGAGATTTTCCACACCGACATGGAATCGTTTCTCCGTGCTATCGGCTCTAATTCCAAAATGCTTGATAAACGAGGGCTCAAACGCCTCTTCCCTGAAGCTGAAGCCCTCGAAATGAAACCCATCAATAAGCAAAAAACAAGGAAAAACGCTCAATTGTATAAACTGGTCAATGTCGACGGCTTCCAGGATGTGGATGTGACTTTTGCCAAATGCTGCGGACCCATTAAAGGCGAAAAAATCATGGGCTATATCGCCCAAAAACGCGGACTTGTCATCCACAAAGAAGATTGCTCAAGTATTAAAAACGCCGTCCCCTCCCGTTTGATCCACGTCGAATGGAACGATATCTGGGACTATTCTTACCGAGTCAAATTCGACCTCCTGGCCGAAGATAAACCCGGCCTTTTGAACGTTATATCCGGCATTACCGCCGACTTCAATTCCAATATCCTGAAAGTCGAAAGCGAAAAAGTCAGCCAATCCATGTCTAAAATCCGCCTCGTCTTCGAAGTGAAAGATGTGAGTCAATTGGAAAAAATATACTCGGAATTCAAAAAAATCAAAGGTCTCGTTTCTTTGGACCGGAAACGCTTGACCTTTTAACTCTCTCTCTCAGTTTTTTCTCCACCAGGGAAAATACACACCCACAATAGTCCTGGTGCTTAATTCCCATCTCCATCGATACCTTTTTTGAAACAGCAAAACCATTTTGCTTTTTAAAATTCTCAGGGAGAAAGCGAATACCGAATTCCCGGCTCAATTTCTCTCCTTCTTCATTGATCTGTTTTGTCACTTTATATGGACTGATGGACAACGTCGATGCTACCACGTCGAAATTTTTTTTTTCGGCATATTCGAAGACCTTCCTCAGTCTCTTATTAAAACAAATGGAACACCGCGCGCCCCGTTCCGGGTCTTTTTGACGGCCTTTCACTTCTTTGAACCATATATCCATTTCATAGGGGGGGTAAATAACCTCCCACCCGTTCATTTCAGCAATGCGCTCCAATTCTTTTTTTCGAAATTCATACTCGTGGACCGGCTGGATATTGGGGTTATAAAACAAACACGTCACCTTGTAATCCCTGGATAATAGTTGATAGACATAAACCGCACAGGGTGCACAGCATACATGGAGAAGTAATGTGGGTTTCATCCTGGTTCAAACTTGCTCGTTGATATCTTTTTATACTATTTGTATGAATTAATTTTTTTCGTCGAAAAATCCGATCTGGCCGTGTGTACCGTCGCAAAAGGGTTGATTTTTTGAACCGCCGCACCGGCATAATGTGTAATGCTCCGGCATCTGGGGTTTGCATCCCTGGTCATCTTGCAGGCTGATTCCCCCGGTGATTTCATAGGGTCCGTCCTGCGCGACTTTTATGGCCGGAGGACGGTCTAAACCCTCGTAGGTCTTGCCCCGGTAAGTATAACTCAGCGCCCCGGAGGGGCATTTGTGGATGGTATCCATTACTTCTTGCGGAGTGGCTCCATCCGGATCGATCCAGGGTCTTCTCCCTTTAATAAAAACAGTGGGAAGTTCCATTAAGCAGGCACCATCATGCGAACATACCCCGCGGTTATCATGGATGGTAATTTCTTTTCCCTTGAAACTATGCAGTTTATCTTTGACTCTGCCCGGTTTTTTTTCCCCATCGATTCCTTTTATATTATGGCGGCCGTCGCAGCACGGTTTTAGTAATGATTCGCCACACCGGCATAAGTGCATAACCGGCGATGTCTTTATTTTCTCACTCATGGAATTGGTGAAATTCTCAACGCCCCTTACCTTGTAGGGCATATTTATCTTTACTTCGATAAAGGGTTTCCCGGTTTGGTTTTCTTCACCGTTCATTCAAATCTCCTTTATGGTTTACCCGTGTCATTTATGCCGTAAAATATAGGGGCTGACAATGACCCGGATGGCAGCCGGGAGAACAGAAACTTCCAATTCGCTGTCCAAATGGCCGATTTCCCCATCGATCTGGAATTCGAACGGCTGGGGAGAGTGTATTTTAAAAAAATCTCCCTGCAGGATTTCAACTTTATCGTCCAGCAGGTGTTTCATACTTTTAATTTGTAGTGCAGTGCGCACCAGGTTTACGAACGTGACGGAGTTGAATATGCAGCAGTCCAATTTTCCATCCATAGGGCTGGCCAGGGGGCTGGGTTTAAATCGCCCGGCGAAATAGGACGTGTTATTAAAAATCAAAAGGGATGAGTCGATTTCCCGTGTTCCAATGGAGGATTCAAGTAAAAGATTCATGGGAACCGCCTTGGTTTTGAAGGAGTTATATATTCCTGCCAAACCCGAGGTGGCTTGTGCCAGTACATGGAATCGCTTGACAAAAGTATGACGTTTCATCCATTGGCTCACATACCGGTTAACTTCTACTCCCAAACCCAGGCTGGCTTGTGCAAGAAAATAATAAGGCTCGATTTTTTGACTGCTGGTTATAACGCCTACATCCAGGGCCCGGTAAGAGCATGAAGCAATAGCGTCGCAGGCAGTATCCAGTTTGTTAACCCCGATCCCGCGAGCCAAATCATTGGTTGATCCCTGGCTGATTATTCCCAGGATATTCCCTGTTTTTTGTCGAATAACCTGGTTGGCGATCATGTTGATGGTGGTATCGCCGCCAACGCCGATAATAATTTGATAATCCCGGCATGCCCTTGCAGCAATTTCGATCAAATTCGATTCGCTCTCAGTAACATATAGATCATACTGGACATTTCGGGAAGCCAGGCAACTTTCGACTTTCTTTTTTTTGCCCAATGCTTTTCCGCCGCGCGCGGATGGATTGTAGATGACTGCCATGCGTTCTGCCATCTTATATGTTCTCCTTCGCGTGTATTATTATAGCCCTCAAAAAGAATATATTTTTTCTCATTTGGAATAATATTGTAAAGATTTATGCAGATTTTTGCAAGCCATGTTTTCCTTTTGATTCCTTTTTCTATTAATTTTTAAAATTGCTTTTAACTCATTTTGGAGTTGTTGAAGTCGGATATTATTTTTTTATGGATAATTCCAGGCGGGTTTTGGTCCTGTGCTAATAAAGATTTCACTTTGCAAAAATTTTCCAACATGATCTTTCGTTCGTCGGGCTTCGTTAAAAGACGGCGTATTTCAGAACAGATGTTATCGATGGTATAATTTTCCTGGATTAACTCACGGACAACCTCTTTCCCGGCCAATATATTTACAATCGAATACAAATCGATTTTTACGAATCTCTTTCCCAGCAGGTAGGAATATCGATTCACCCGGTAAACTGCTGTAAAAGGAATACCGATCATTGCGATTTCGAGGTTCGATGTCCCGCAGGTGGTTAAAACCGCATCTGAAGCATTTATCAAATCATATCCTTGATCCTGGGGGATCACCCGGACGGGTAGAGATGTTTTCTCTAACATGGAAGAAAGCATATTATTTTCGATATTTTCGGCTTTTAATAAAAATACATGGAGTTTGAACTCCTTTGATAAACGCAGCATGGCTGCCAGCATATTGGGAAGAAGGAAAAGTATTTCCGATTTCCGGCTGCCCGGTAAGAGAGATACCAGGATTTCGTTTCCCGGAATGTCCCATTTTTTTCGTAATTCGTGACGAGTCCGATTGATTTTAACCTGGGGAATTAGCGGATGTCCGGTATAGGTAAATGGGATATTTTCTTTTTGATATATGGGAACTTCGAACGGGAAAATAATAAAGATGTGATCCACGACTTTTTTGATCACCTTCACGCGGGAGTATCGCCATGCCCAAACGGTAGGACCGATATAGTAATAGACCCGTATACCGGCTTTTTTTAATTTTTCAGCCAGGCGAAGGTTAAAATCCGGGTAATCGATGAGTAGTGCAGCATCGGCCCGGCGGTCGATCGCGGCTTTAAGAAGTGCGTTCATACAACGTTTCAGTTTGAAAATATGGGAAACCACTTCGATAATGCCCACAACAGCTAATTCCCGGTTGTGAAAAAGTAATTCTACATTAAGTTGGTTGAGTTTGTCGCCCCCGACCCCGAAGAATTGGGCATCGCTGTTATTTTTTTTAAATTCCTCCACGACTTGTGCCGCGTAGGTCTCTGCAGAGTTTTCAGCCGCGACAATGAGGATTTTTTTCATCTTGATGTGCGATCAACCGTTTCCGGGTTCTTCTTCCCCCGTGTTTTCCTCGTCTTCTTCGGACCTGCCCTTATTTTCGGTGCCCGTATTTTGAATTCCATTATCCCCGGTGTCTTCTTCTATTTCTTTTTCTCTTTCCGAATCGCCGGAATCATCTTTTTCTTTCGAATCATCCCCGGATTCTTCATCATCTACGGCCACGAATTTAAGTTTGGGCATACTTTTTTTGGGGTCATCGCCCAGGTAAACGGCCCATTCGCAGTATTTCTTTTTTTTCCGGTAAGAGCGGAATCCCTCGACTTTTGAAGTAGAACAAACGCCGACGATCATCGCTTCGGTGGAGTATTGGGCCAGCATTTCTTCAGGTACGATCAAGAGGCTGCCGTCGGTGGTTTTGTTTCCCTTCATAACCAGGTTCCATTTGCCTTCTTTGGTCATTGGGTCTTTAAAAGGTCTTCGAAGAAATTTTTTATCCATCAGTTCCTTTAAGTTTGGCGTGGATTGCCCGGGATTTTTTTTCTGGTATGCATCGATGGCGACGACATATTGACGGGCGCGGAAAAGCAATTCTTCTTCCAGGTCTCGTTGAATTTCGGTTTCCCACATATCCCGCGCTTTAAGGAGTAAAACCGAAAATATGATCACAACGATCATCGCTGCAAGGAGCGCATATCCTTTATTATTCATGAATCTCTCCTTACCAATCGCTGTATTTGGTTCCATCCAGGGCGTAATCCTGGGATAAACTCTTCACATCGATAATTCCTTCGGCTATTTCCGGGTCGAAATCTTCTTGCTCTTCCGGTTCATATCGAACCAATTCCCACTCAGCCACCTGGGAGATAGGGTCCATAGGGACTTTCCTGAGGTATTTGGCTGTTATCATTTCTTCCAGGGAAGTTGGGTACTTTTCTTTATCGTGGTAGTATTTGGTGATGGCATCTCGAACCTGGAATAGGTTTTCTTTGAGCACCGATTCCTTTGCGCGGATCACCGAGTTCCTGTAAATCGGGAGGGCGATCGACACCAGTATCCCGATCAGTACCAGGACTGTAATGACCTCGACCAGCGTAAAACCCTTATTTTTATTCATACATATATTATATCAAAAAAATGGCCCTAAAGAAAGTAATGCGAAATTCAAAAACTCAAAATTCCTTATTGTCGTCGCGGCAGCTCGGGGGATGAATCTCAGAACGCCGATTATAGATTTCCCATATGTGCTCGCATTGCTTCCGGAATTTTTTTGCTATAAAAAAAATCCAGGATAATACGAGAGGAAAATAATTTAAATCGATGTTTTCAAAGAAACAAGCCTGTGTCACCGTCCTAAACAATGGATATGATATCGATCGCTCCCCGGGGAGGTCTTCGCGTCCCGGTGAGTATTTTCCCGGTTTATATTGACTTTAGTCTAAAAATATATTATTAAATATACATGCAAGAACGAAGTTCAATAGGAATCAAACCATGAGAAATGAGCGAAAGTTAACCAGTTTCGATTGGGCTATGAAGCAACTGTTACGAAATAAAGCCAGCTTTGCCAGCTTTGAAGGATTTTTAAGCGAATTGCTGATGGATGACGTCACGATCAAAAGCCTGCTGGAAAGCGAAAGCAACCGAGAAACCAGGGACGACCGGTCCAACCGCGTATGGACACGAATTTTATTTGCGAAACTACAGGCCTGGATAAAGATGAAATCTCGAACCTTTTTTAAAACGCTAATCCCCACACAAAAATCTATGAATACGGGTATAATGATAATATGAAAATAGCAATGGTCTGTTCCAGCGGCGGCCACCTCTTGCTGCTGCACTTGTTAAAAAACTTTTGGGCCCAATATGACCGGTTCTGGGTGACGTTTAAGAAAGAAGACTCCATTTCCTTACTGGAAAATGAACGCCTTTATTGGGCTTACTTTCCCACAAATCGGAATATTTGGAATTTGTTCCGCAATACATTCCTGGCCCTGAAAATACTGTTTAAAGAAAAACCGGACATTATAATTTCCTCCGGCGCAGGCGTAGCGATTCCCTTCTTCTACATCGGGAAACTCATGGGCATAAAACTCGTTTTTATCGAAGCTTACGAGCGGTTGGACAACCCCTCCTTAACCGGCCGGTTGGTCTATCGCCTCTCCGACGCTTTTATCCTTCATTGGGAAGAGCAAAAACGTTTCTACCCAAAAGGAATATTACCGGGAGATTTATTATGATTTTCGTGACAGTGGGAACCCATGAACAGCCTTTCGACCGTTTGATTAAAGGAATCGACCGGTTAAAAGCGGAAAATCGCATCGACCATGAGGTGTTCATCCAGGCCGGCTATACGTCGTATAAACCGCAATCCTGCTTATACTCGGATTTTGTTCGTTTCGACGAAATTATAAAACGAATGACGGAAGCCGATATTATCATTACCCACGGCGGAACTGCCAGCATCATGTTGGCCCTGTATCGGAAAAAAATCCCGATTGTATTTCCACGCCAGGCAAAACATGGCGAACATATCGATGATCACCAGGTTCGCTTCACTAAAACGATGGAAGCGAAAGGAAAAATCCTGGCCGCTTACGAAGTGGAAGACCTGGAGCAAACCATAAAAAATTATTCCCAGGCTGTTCGGCGATTTAATGCGGAAAATCCCGGGAAAGAAACCGGGGATTCGAGGCAACTGGAAGAAAAAGCCGCAATATTTGCCGAAAAAATGCACCAAATTTGCCTGGGACTTGTAAAAACTGGAGGATAGAACGCCCATGATACACGGTATAAGAGGCACCTTCCTGGATTTTGTCGCCGATCCTTTTTTTAAAGAGGAGGAGGCGTGTACACGGTTCATCCCGGACGGCTTATTGATGATTGAAAATGGACTTATCCTGGAAATAGGAAACTACCCGGAACTCTCCCCGAAGTATGGACAATACCCGGTGGTTCATTACCCGGACCGGCTCATTTTACCGGGTTTTATCGATTCGCATGTCCATTACCCGCAAACAGGAATCATGGGAAGTTATGGGAAACAATTATTGGATTGGCTGGATACCTATGTATATCCCGAAGAGGAAAAATTCCGGGATTATGAATATGCACGGTCAGTGGCATCGCTGTTCCTGGAAGAACTACTTCGAAACGGCACTACGACGGCGGCAGTGTTTGCCACTGTATACCCGGGATCGGTCAGGGCTTTTTTTGAAGAATCGGAAAAACGGAACATGCGGATGATTGCAGGAAAAGTAATGATGGACCGAAACGCACCGGAATTTTTAAGGGATACGGCGGAACAATCCTACCGGGAGACCAGGGAACTGATACTGGAGTGGCACAATAAAGGCAGACAACTTTATGCCGTTACGCCGCGGTTCGCCATATCATGCACTCGACCGCAGCAGGACGCTGCCGGTTTATTGAAAAACGAATTCCCGGATGTTTATATTCATACACACCTGGCCGAAAATCGCGATGAAACCCAAATGACACTGCAACTCTTCCCGGGTTGCAGGGATTACGTGGAAGTTTATGAAAGATCGGGGTTATTGACAAACCGCTCTATATTCGCACACGGTATCCACCTTTCGGACTCGGAAATCAAACGGCTGTCCTACGCAGGTTCTACCATTGCTTTTTGCCCCACATCCAACCTATTTCTCGGAAGCGGTCTCTTCAATATGGAGAAAGTAAAAAACTCGCATCATCCTGTTCATGTGGGAATGGGAACAGATATCGGTGCAGGTACGAGTTTCTCGTTGGTTCACACGCTGGGGGAAGCTTATAAAGTGATGGAACTGCAAAATCAAAAATTATCCGCCTTAAAAGGGTTTTACCTTCTCACATTAGGAGGGGCCCGCGCGCTTTCCCTGGACCAAAAAATCGGGAGTTTCGATCCGGGAAAAGAAGCGGATTTCGTGGTACTGGATCCTATAGCGACCCCGCTTCTCAACGCAAGAAACTTCAATCGAAAATCATCTTCAAACGAGATCGAAGAAATTGCAGACCGGTTGTTTGCGATGATGTGTTTGGGGGATGACCGGGTGGTGACTCAAACGTATGTGGCGGGGAATTTACTCTATTCCTTTTGATTTTAAGTAATAACACGGGCTTTTAATTAAATCTTATAAAATTTATAGTCAAAAGCTTTTCTGGGGGTCCAGGGGGCGGCTTTTCTCGAAAAGAGCCCCTGGTCGTCGAAGATAATATTGGGCGGTGAATTTTAATTTTAGTTCGCTATTGCCATTACTCCCCGAATGTATTATATTATTGAGTGTACGATCGATATAAAAAAACGAGGTAAATCATGAGCAAACGATCTCTTGCTTATATAAAAAACTCAGTCATGGTAGGTCAGCCCCTGATCCAGGTCATATCCTTCGAAGAAAAACGAGTGGAAAATCATTTAAAAACTCTATTCCAACAGCTTCAGCGTGACCAGGCTTTTTTTTATTGGGATATAAACAACGGGTTGATGAAAGAAAACCAGGTTATCGGCGGGACCACCGACCCGGTTCAAGCCATCAACCATGTAATGAAAGAAAATTTACCGGGATTTTGTATTTTCCGCGATTTAAATAACTTCTTGAGAAATTCGGAAGCTGTCGTAAGAAAATTGCGAGAAGCTTACCGGAAATTCAAAGGAACCAAAACCACGATATTTTTAATGTCCCCGGATGAATTCATCGCAGATTCGCTTAAAAAGGAACTGGATATCGTGGAGTTTGAACTCCCGGATTACGAAGAACTGGCGGACCTGTTTAATCGGTTCCTGGTTTCGATGGAAAAATCCGGTAGAAAAGTACAATTAAACCAGGATGAGAAAAAGAACTTCATAATCGGTGTCCAGGGCTTAACACTGGATGAAGCCTATAAAGCCTTTTTAAAAGCTTTCCAGGGCCAAAGCATCATCAATGGTGAACTAATCAAGTTTGTTCATGAAGAGAAGAAACAGCTCATATTGAAAGAGAAAGTTTTGGAGTATTATCCTCACCGGTTTACAATGGATGATATGGGAGGACTGGAAAATCTAAAGGATTGGTTAAAAAAACGAAAAAGAGCTTTTTCAAAAGAAGCACAGGAATACGGGTTGGTTCGTCCGCGGGGGTTCCTGGCAATGGGAGTTTCCGGTTGTGGAAAGAGTTTGGCTGCCAAGGTAACGGCATCATTGTGGAACCTGCCCTTATTTCGTCTCGATATGAACCTGGTGTATTCGGGGATGGCGGGGTCGCCGGAATTGGTATTTTCCCGGGCGTTAAAAACCATGGATTCAGTTGCCCCGGCTGTATTATGGCTTGATGAAATTGAAAGCGGTATCAGCGATAAGCATGCAGACAGTGCATCATCCCGTATCCTCGGGTATTTTTTAACCTGGATGCAAGAGCACCAATCGGAAATTTTCATAACAGCCACCGCTAACCGGATCGATATGCTGCCTGCAGAATTGATGCGCCGGGGCCGTTTCGACCAGATTTTTTTTATCGATCTGCCGACCCGCATCGAGCGCGAAGAAATTTTCGGTATCCATTTGAAAGGAAAAGGAAACGACACAAAAGATTACAATGTCCCGCAGTTGGCACAAATCACCAAGGGGTGGTCGGGCAGTGAAATCGAGCAAGTCATTATTTCCGCTATGTATGAAGCTTTCAACGAAAACCGGCGAATGATCGAAGATGATTTATTTGTAATTTTCGGGTCCTCTGTTCCTCTTTCTACTACGATGGAAGAGCAAATCAAGCATATCCGGAGTTGGGCGCATAACCGAGCGGTTCGAGCTTCTTCCTCCATCGAATATTAAATATTCATCATGATTCTTTTGCCGGCGGCTTAAGGTTTCCTGTTTTCCTTCTTTAATAAATTGACTTTTATCTTAAAATCTGATATTAATATATCTATGACGACGGATAAAAAAATTATTGCCATCCTCGCTCAAGACAACGAAATGGGTAACTATTTGAAACAATATCTACCCGCTTATAAAAGCTTCCACGCAATCCAGGCTTCTTATTCCCTCCTCTTTTACTCCTCCTTACCGGAACTCATTAACGACATGAAAATTGCCCCAGGCTATGCCGGTTTTCTCATCGCTGTGAAAATGCTCTCAAATTCCGACCCCTTGGACCGGATCTTTCTAAACTATTTAATGGAAAACTTCCCCTATGCCCACATCTCTATCTCACGAGAAAAAAAAATTATCGGCTCCATCGACAGCATATCGATGGAAAGCGAACAATTTTTCGACGCCTTCTTCAAAGAAGTCGAAAACTTCGAAAAAGCCTCCGAAAAAATGAATATCGTTTTGATCGTCGACGATAAAGACAGCCAATTTCTATATGAATCCGAACTTTCCGTTTTTCCCCGTATTGCTGTTCAACACTTCCCGTCACCCCGCGATTTCCTTGAAAAAATATCTAAAGAAAACCGCTATAGGGGCTTTATTATCGATTTAAGAAGTATTATCCGGGCCAACCCGGCAGATAAAGTGTTTATTTACGAATTGATCGAGAGTTTCCCGGTTATACGAATTACCCATACCCCGGACCGGAAAGTCATCAAAGGAAATATCAGGGATAAAAATATCCAGGGCAAAGAATTGTTCGATTATTTTGTCGATGAAGCATGTCACCGGTTTTCTCCCCGCGGGATCCGCTCCAAAAAACGAAAAAATCTCTTTTTAAACGCCCAGGTGGAAATAGAAAAAAAGAACTCCCAAAAAGAGATTTTCAAAACCAATACGTTAAATGTATCCGAAGAGGGCCTTTTTATCATCAGTACCCTGGAAGTAAACGAAGGGGATGTCTTCAACCTGATCATCAGCGAATTCTCAGATAAGCAGCCGATACAATGCATCGTTAAATGGATTCAGCCCTGGGGCTCGACGGCAAAAAAATTACCCGGCTTCGGCGGCGCTTTCGCTTCCATCTCACCTACCCAACAAAAAGAACTGATGTCCTTCCTGGCTGGCCCCAGTATTAACCTTCAACCTTAATCCCACTCACTTACCAAAAGCTTTTGCGGGGGTCCAGGGGGCGGGTTTTCGCGAAAAGAGCCCCCTGGTGGAAAAAAAATCTACATACGCGAGCTGTAGTTTTTGTCGATCCACTCCCGGTATTGGCCGCTGCGGACATGGGCGATCCACTCCACCTGATCCAGGTACCACTGTACCGTCATCCGCAATCCGTCTTCAAACGAAACAGAAGGGCTCCAACCCAATTCACTTTTTATTTTATCGCAATTGATGGCATACCGACGGTCATGGCCGGGCCGGTCGGGGACAAAACCGATCAGGTCTTTGTAACGATTGATTTGACGCCCCGGATCACGGGGATAAGTGTTGTGTTTAAAAGGACACAACTGCTCAACCGTATCACAAATAAAATGAATCACGTGGAGATTGGGTTTTTCATTTTCCCCACCGATATTGTAGGTCTCTCCTGCTCTTCCTTTTCGAAGAATTTCCGAAATAGCCGCACAGTGATCCTCTACATAAAGCCAATCGCGCACATTCATCCCGTCACCATATACCGGGAGATTTTTCAATTCGATGGTATTTAAAATCATCAAAGGGATAAGTTTTTCCGGGAACTGGAACGGTCCGTAATTGTTGGAACAATTGGAAATAGTGATAGGAAGCCCGTAAGTATGGAAATAAGCTTTAACCAGGTGATCGGAAGAAGCTTTACTGGCGGAATATGGGCTCCGCGGATCATAAGGCGTGTTCTCATAAAAATACCCCTTGGAACCCAGGCTGCCGTAAACTTCATCGGTAGAGACATGGTGGTAAAGGTTTGAACCCGCCGGGTTGTTTTTCCAATGCTCCCGGGCAATCTCCAACAACGTGAAGGTTCCATTGATATTGGTTTGGATGAATTCTTTCGGACCTAGAATGGACCGGTCTACATGGGACTCCGCGGCAAAATGCACAACCGTATCGATGTGATGATCCATGAATATCTTTTCAACCGCATCGAAATCGCAGATATCCCCCTTGTAGAAAAAATAACGTTTCTCGCCTTTTTCCCCAAATTGAGAATCCACTTCTTCCAGGTTTTCCAGGTTCCCTGCATAGGTCAATTTATCGAAATTAATGATATTTCCCTGGAAATCGGGCTGGTTAAAAATATACCGGATGAAATTGCTGCCGATGAACCCGGCTCCTCCTGTTACAAGTATGGATTGCAGGCTGCGTTGATTAAGTTTCACTGCTGTCATTTTTTATTTTCCTCGTGTCGATTTTGTTAAGATTTTCTTTACTTTAATAAAAGTTTTGGGAAGTGTCGGGAACCCGTCCAGCCGCGATGGTTTACAAAAAGGGTGTCCATCCGTGATGGCTGACAAATTTAACGTACCGGGGCGGGATGAAGTCGCGGAATGGTTGGAAATGGTAAAAAAGCGGCTCCCGATACCCGCTTCGTTTCCCGCATTGTCTTTGACCATCCAGGCAATCGTATGGACCCCGTCGGCGTATTGCGTCGTATCCAGGGTAAAATACCCCACGGCCCCGTCGGAATTGGCATAACCCGGGAAAATCCCGGCAATATCGGACCTGGAAATATTATAAACCGGGTGACCCTTTTTCTCGCCGTCGATATAGACCCAAATCGTAGAGCCGTCCGCCGGGATTTCATTGGGCATCGGCGTTAAAGCCCAACCCCAGACAACATATTTCGTTCCCGAAACGCTGGCCCCCGGTTCCGGTGTATCCAGTGTCCCGAACGGTTTCACTGCTTCTGCGTTGTTGCATACGATGGTTTTTTCACCCAGCGCAAATTCAGTCCCCGACGGGTCCACTGCTTGGGCAACCAGTTTAAACGTCCCGTTTCCTTTACCCGGTAAGTAATTGGACAGGAGCATATATCCCCATCCTGCCCGTTGGTTTAACGGGTAATTCGGGTAAGCCGCTTCGATATCCGGCCTGGCCCCATCTACAAACGTGGCAGTGCCGATATACACCGGGGATTCCCCTTCCTCTGCCAATGGAGACCGGTATATTTTGACTGCCTGCACCCCTACATCGTCCAGTGCCCAACCCGTTAATGCGATACTGCCGCTTACCGTGGAATTATCCGTGGGAGTATCGAAGCTGCCGAAGGGCGCTTGATTATCGCCGGCATCTTTTACCGCCAGGTAAACATGGACCGATTGGGGGGAATCCAGGGCGGTGGAATCCGAAATCGTTACAACCCCATCATAGCTTCCCACAGCCAGGCTTGCCGGGTCTACCAGGACGTTTGCTTTGCCGTTTCCCTGGCCGGAAGAGGGAGTGCAAGAAAGCCAGGACGTGTTTTCTTCGATTTTCCAGTTCAACGAGCCGATCCCTTCGTTGAAAACCCGGAACTGCTGGGAAGGGGGATTCGTACCGCCGGTGATATAACCGAAATTCAAACGGGTAGTTGAAACGGCCAGGACAGGCTGCTGGGAATCGGGCGGTACCGCAACGGGAATGGTTTCGAATGGTCCTATTTGGCTGGCGCTGTTTACAGCGGCAATTTTATAGTAATTGGCGGTGCCTGGAATAACCCCGGAGTCGATGAAAGCGTAAGAAGAAGCGCTTTTCCGGGCGATGCGGTTACTGTCGGAAGGAACAAAATCCGGGGAAATACCGCGGAAGATAACATATTCTTTGAAATGTCCCCAGTCCGCCCATTCGTGATCCAGGTCCGGCCAGATTTTCTTGGACCAGGTCAGGTTGACATAACCTGTACTGGAATTATACACGCCGGCAAAACCTTCCACTCTTTTCGGTGTAAATACCGTGGTTATGGCTTTTCGTGCCACATCTTTAATGTCGTTAAAAAACTGTTTGGCTGCCACTTCCCGGTTATTCCCTTTGAAGCGGTACACGTGGGTATTTTCTTCGTGGTCTTTCCACCGGTAGACCCCGATGACATGAACTCCTGCGTCGTAAATTCGCATGATTTGATTATATAGGATGGTAATGGGGCTGATGGAGGCCGTAACCCCCGGGGGAATCACATCCGGGTTATATTCCAGGGCCGCCCAGTTGTCCGACAATGCGTCTACTGCTGCAATTCCGAATAAAGTTGTGCGGGCGTACCAGGTCCCGAAATTGATATCGTACAGGGTGATTCCTGTTCCCATATCCGGGTAAGTATAGGCCGTGCGGAGGGGCGAAGCGGAGCTGTAATACCTGGGGTTCAAAAAGGGAATCAAATCATTATTGGGCTGCGTATTGAACAGGTGATCCGCGGGAATTTGATGGGTAAAACATCGGTTTTTGGGGAACCCGCTCTGACGGGCGATTTTCGCCATATCTTTTACATAATGAGCCACAAGCTCTTCCCGGAAGAGATGCCATAAGTCGTAGAACGCATTGGTCCCCGGTTTCACCATGGTTCGCGGCGGGTCGAAACCCCCAGGAATATATTTTGAGCCGGCGCTGGGCATCATTTTACCGTAAGTATACTGAGAAACAAGGACAGCACGCGTATCCGGGTTTTTATCATCCGTGTAGTCCGTGTCTACCGGGTCGGAAAGGCTCCAGTTAAAATATTTCAAATTCCAGGATGTGAATGCCGTACCGAAATCCGCGTTAAAATTGGCCAGGCCGGTCGAGCCGCTGTACCGGGCTCCCCCTGCGGCATAACCTTCTCCTGCATATTTCCCTCCATCGGCATATAAACCTTCATGTTTGATCCAGTCCCGGAATTCCAGGACGGCAAAAGGGGAATAATCGCAAAAATATTGTTGGAGGGGTGTGCTGTGATTAATTCGGAAATAGCTGAGTTCCGCTTCTCCCGGGGCGCTAACCACGATCAGGATATCCGGGTTCGCATTTTGAACCTGTTTCAAGTACCAGTAAGTTGCCTTGACCTTCGCTTCCAGGTGTGCCCGTACTTTGCGTGCATACCTGGAAAGAGTAGTAAATACGAAACTATTGATGGTGGTGTCTTCTGCGGACAAGGCGGATAAGTCTGGTTTTGTTTCAGCCTCAGCGAAGTTGAGATCCGGGAAGCCCGATTCGTTTTCTTCTTCTTCGAAAGATAAGGAATCGCTTTCTTTTTGCGAAGGCAGCCTGAGGTTGTTGTCGTTGTACCATTGGGCATTTCGTATATCTTCTCTTTTGGCTGCCGCGTAAAAATTGACGTTGCGGGCGATGCCGTACGTCAGGGTCACATGAAGACCCACTTTATATTTTCGGGCGAAGGCAACCAGGCGGTCGATATAGGCCCGATATGCATCGATCCCGGAACCGATATGGTCGATATCCGTATTCCAGGGCATGTCTACGGCGACAAAAGTAGAAAAGCTGAGAATCGTATACAACCCGTGTCCGAATTCTTTTTTCAGGTAAACCGCTTCCCCGGCTTCGCTGCTTTTTATGAATTCGTACGTCCATGAGATAACCACGGAATTATCGTATGTCGGTTTCGGTAGTTCTTCGGATTTTAATGTCATAAACGATGACAGCAATACTATGAAAAACAGGAATAATCGTTTTAGAGTCATGTGTTAATTATAAACCAATCCTGAGAAAAAATCCATTATTTATTATGCAAAGCCGCATTAATAAAAGCTGTATATATCATCTTTATTATTTGCGTTGAAATTTTAGCGGATCATCCGATCGACATTTCTTTCAATATCTGCTTTACTCCATTAATAAAGACAATGTAACTCCGGGAGGTGTTTTTTTCCAGGTCCAAGAATGGGCCAATTTTCCTCGATCCACCGATTTTTTGATATTTGAAATCGGTTAAATTAATTAATTCTTCTGCGGCATTCGATAAAATATCCGGGTTTCTATATTTAGTTTTTTTTTGATGCCTGGATAAGTTGGTTAGCTTAAGACCTTTCTCAACCGCAGCCAGATCCCCAAGATACCAACTTTCGAGTTCATGGCATGCGATACGAACCAGAGTCTCCGGTTTACCGGAAAGTGCACATTTATGTTTCAGGTTGTTTTTTATCAGTTCGCAATTTCCGCTGTCTTTGTCCCTAAGGATAATAAAACGGGCATCCGGGTTATTCCATGTTCGCAGTTTCCGTTCGAGATTTTTTTCGAGGTCGGATTTTCCTTCAAAGACGATATAACGATAGAAAAGCGAAGGATCTACCAACCGGGGTAAAATACCTCCCAGCATTTCTTTTGCTGAGGGTTCTTCCAAAAAAAACACCAATTCTTTCATGGATCGACTCGATCAAAAAATCCTTGCTTCCAAAGGTAACCCATTTGATCGCCTTCGGCAATCAGTGCTTTTAATTGGTTATCATCGGCGGCTCGCTTGACCTGGGTATAGCCATCTTGCTTTATAAGCCATAGGACTTCATCGAGATTTACGGCATTCAAGAAATCAGGTGAATGAGTAGAAACAAATACTTGTTTTCCCCGGATCGAATATGCCCGGAATTCTTCGGCTAGTTCCCATAGTAATTTGGGGTAGAGTTGGTTTTCCGGTTCTTCGACGCACAGGAGGGGGTGTGGTTTGGGATCATAAAGAAGAACCAGGTAGGCAAACATTTTTATTGTTCCGTCCGATACGTTCCGTGCCAGGAAAGGATCTTCAAAAGAGCCGTCTTTAAATCTCAGTAGTACTCGGCCTTCTTCGGTGGTTTTGGATTCCACTTTAGATATACCCGGTACGCGCTTGGGTAAGCGTTCAAGGATGGCAGCAAATATTTCCGGGTGCTTTTTTGATAGATATTCAGTTACCAATGAAAGATTTTCTCCTTCCCTGGAGAGATGTTCTGCGTAACCGGATTCTTGTTCGGGACGGGCTCTTGTAATATGGAAATCGGATATATGCCAATTTTCGATTAAGTCTCCCAGTGCCTTAACGGCAGGGAATCTTTCAAATTGAGCCAGTCCTTTTATTGCTAGAATATCTTTTGCTTTAAGAACTTGTTCTTCTCTTTTAAGTTTGCTTACGTCTTTAACATCTTCCAGTTCGTTGGTTACGGCATACCCCCTCCCATTTTTAAAATCTAAGAAGTGCCAGGGCTGCCCGCTGCTTCCGCGACGGTATTCCAGGATTTCTCGGTCCAGGATCGGGTATCCATCTTCTTCTCCAATTGAAATATAGTATGTTACTAACGGATCCGCGGGTTTTTCCCTGAATTTGAGTTCAATTTCGATATTACTGTTTTGCGCCCGGCTGCGCACTTCTTGCATTCCTTTACTTCCTCCCAGCCTGGTAAAGGCAGTATGTAGGTTTGAATGAAATGCATCCTTTAAAAAACCGAAAAGTTGGAATAAAGATGATTTTCCGGTACCATTGGCCCCAACCAGAACGCAAAATCGGGGGATATTTTTTATTTCGACATCCTGGAAGGCTTTGAAGTTTTTAAGCCTGATGGATTCTATCTTCATTTACATTACCTCCTGCGTAGAAAGCCAATTCATCCTACATCATTACTAATCCACTTAAAAAATAGCTGCTGTCAAGACGATATTATAAGAGAAATCGATTTGTTTTTCAATAAGGCGCGTTTCTTGCTTGACTCCGCCTGACCCCTTTTCAAATTGCAATTTGCCTGGCGATGTGATATACTTGCTTCAGTGGTGAACGATCATGGATAAAAGTACAAGCATGGGTATAAAAAAACTCGCTGTCGGCGTCTCCGACTTTAGAGAAATAATCACCGGAAACTACTATTATGTCGATAAAACCCTTCTTATCAAAGAGGTTATCGATCGAGGCGATAAAATCCTTCTCCTTCCCCGGCCCAGGCGTTTCGGTAAAACCCTCAACATCTCTATGCTCAAATATTTCTACGACTGCTGCCCGGAGACGATGCCGGGAGAAACAGGAGACCTTTCAAATGCAAGTAACCCCCCGGGACCAGGCAGTAGAAATAAAAAACTATTCGATTTCCTGGCTATTCAAAACGCCGGACAGGAATACATCGACAAAATAGGTAAATTCCCGGTTATTTTTTTGACCTTCAAAAACGTTAAAGAACTTGACTGGGAATCTTGTTTCAGCAAGTTAAGGCAACTGGTTCAACGATTATATTTAAATCATGATTATCTACTGGACAGTAAGGCACTGAAAGTACAAGAAAAGGACTATTTCAGTAGGATTATCGATTTGAAGGGCGACAAGGGGGAATATGAAAGCAGCCTTGAAAACCTGCTCATTTTTTTAAACCGGTATTACGGCCAACGGGTAGTCATTTTGATCGATGAATACGACGCCCCGGTTCATGCGGGCTTTACAAGCAACTATTATGATGAAATCATCAACTTTATGCGAAATTTCCTGTGCGGTGGC
>Ga0209593_10000139_pt1 | contig 38222 bp, 7 predicted proteins | sample PPLLaktember2015_3_FD_187260 | JGI IMG/M metagenome (GOLD analysis project Ga0209593, IMG submission 187260) | Freshwater sediment microbial communities from Prairie Pothole Lake near Jamestown, North Dakota, USA - PPLs Lake P7 Core (6) Depth... | ecosystem: Environmental > Aquatic > Freshwater...
TTCGGAAGACGTGCAATCGCATTCGGAAGACGTGCAATCGCATTCGGAAGACGTGCAATCGCATTCGGAAGACGTGCAATCGTATTCGGAACCCTTCCTGCGGTTAAAATTTACACAAAATACTTGACACAACCTATTTATACACTCCCGAAAAGGCGAATATTTTTAAAACGCAAAATCCGCATCTTCGATTTCATTTTTTTGAGTATTTAACAAAAGAGAGACATGGCGGTGTTCATCGACAAAACGTGGGTTATCCAGTTCCACGAAAGAAGGCACAGCGTTTTTATGTAAGCTTTTCCACCGTTCATCGGAATTGTAAATTTCACCGACGGAATCGAGGTTGGTAATATTGAGTTGACGGCAGTGGTTTTTAAAGCGGCATAAACGGTCGTAAATTTCCTCGCGAGTGGGTTCAGCATTCAGCGTCCAGGTTTTTAAGAGGAGCATATCGGGAGCTTCCTCGGTATAAACCAGGCTTCTGCCGTATTTTTGAGCCCATTCATCGGTGCTTCCCTGGCCAGCATAAAAATAGCGGAAAGGATCGGCTTCAGCTTCATAGATTTCATCTTGCATTTCTGTAAGAAAGTCCAGGGTTTCCTGGAAATCTTCTTCGGTTTCACCCGGGTGTCCGACGGCCCAATAAGTAGTTGTTTTGATGCCGGCAGCAGCAAGGCAGGCCAAAGCCTGCTTACTTTGTTCAATCGTGATCCGTTTATCCATTAGATCGAGTACTTTTTGGGAGCCTGTCTCAATTCCCAACCTGGCGCGGTAAAAACCTCCTCTGCGCCATAAAAAAGTATATTCGGTATCACAGCAATATTTGTCCACTTTTAAATATACATCCCAATAAATATTCAGGTTTCGTCGGATCATTTCGTTGGATAGGTCTGTGACCACGGGGTTTATGAGGCAATCGGTCAGTACAAATAGCCGCCTGCGGTATTTCTGATTTGAGATCAAGAGATCATTGGCGATTTTCGGGGCTAGTTTTTTTCGATATTTTCCCCAAAAACTGGCTTCTGTGCAAAAACTACAATGATATACGCAACCGCGTGAGGTGTAAGCCGGGATTATGGGGTATTTCGACAATTCGAAATCCGAGAAGTCAGGATGTGGAAGTACATTCAAATCGACGATTTCCGAGTTAATGTCCGCGAGGGTGTATACTTTTTTATCAACGGGAAGTTCACCCTTCAAGAGTTTCAAAAATAATATTTCTCCTTCACCGATCAGCATATAATCTATATATGGAGTTTTCTCCAGGAGTAAATTAAAATTCGGGGTCCCGACAATCAATTCTTGAGAGAATATCGCCCCTCCCATAATGGTAGTGACGGAGGGATATTTTTCTTTGATTAAGCGGAAAGAATATAAAGAAATGGCATCGGTTCCGCGGTAAACAGATATTCCGACAATCGTGGGTTTTAACTTATCCATGAGTTTTAGGAGGAATTCCGTTACTATATCGAATAATTCCTTTACGACACTATGCAGTAGTTCTACCTGGTTATCGCTAATGTGAATGTAATAATTTTTATAGACAATATCTTCAACCGATATCGCGTATTTATGCCAGTCGGAATAATTAATGAATGCCATAAAGTGGTTCTTTAACACGTCGATTCCGACATTAAAAAAATAACCATGTTTAACTATGGGTATAAACGTTTTTAAAGTATCCAGGTATTTATATGCGGCTTCCTTTATTTCCAGTTCCGACATTACATCGACTGCCGTAACGTCAAAACCATTATTTCCGAGGTAACTTTTAAGGCAAGATATTCCCATTGGGGGACATAAAGGTGCCATATAAGGCATCACCATTAAGAGTATTTTTTCTTTGCCGGGATCAAATTTTTTTTTCATATTCATTTTTTATTACTCCTTCTTTTTTTTCAAGGGATTTTTAAAAATTAAAATCGACATCGCCCATTTCCTGGTGTCGATTAAGTATCAATTGGTGATAAATCGAGATATCTTTAATTTTAACGGTTCTATTTTCAACAACCTGTTCGAGAACATCACGGAACTGTTTTGAAATTATTTCGACGGTAGATTCTTTGAAGATATCGGTGGAGTACTCCAGCGACATATCGAGTTTTCCATGACTTTCAAACACTCTCAGGAGTAAATCGTATTTTGCGGAGTTAAAGTCCATATCGACACGTTCGATTCTCCACCCGCTGCCATTCGCTTCACCGGGCAGAACAGAAGTCGTTAAATTATTTCCGCCCATATCGATATTTCCCACATTCAAAACTACATCAAACAAAGGGTTTCTACCCGGATCTAATTTTAAATTCAATTGTCGAATCAATTCCTCGAATTGGTAATCCTGGTTTTCATATGCCGAGAGCGCATTTTTTTTAACTTCATGCAAGAAATCCTCGAAGGGTTTATGTTCATGAGGGAAGTTTTTCATAGCCAGCATATTGGCAAAAGTGCCGATGACATATTCGAGATCGGCATGATTTCTTCCGGTAATGGGTGTTCCAACGATGATTTCATCCTGCATGGCCAACTTTGCCAGTAAAATATTATAAGCGGCCAACAATACCATATACAAGGTGGTTCCTGTATGAAGGGTCAGTTCGTTTATTTTTCCTGTTAGCCCTGTCGAAAGGGAGAAATAATATATTTTCCCTTCATTCGATCGATATGTGGGTCGGGGATAATCGGTGGGTAAATTTAAAACCGCAGGGTTATTTTTAAAATGGTCCAACCAATAATCTTCCTGGGTTTTCACCCATCCGGCATCAAACAAACGGTTTTGCCACTCGGAGAAATCCTTATATTGGATTCTTAAGGGAGGCAATCCCCCCCCTCGATAGAGAATTCCAAACTCTTTCACCAGGAGGGCAACGGAAGTGCCGTCGGCAATTATATGATGAATATCGATCATCAGGATATGGTATGCTTCATCGATTTTAATCAATTCGACTCGAAACAGCGGAGCTTTTGACAAATCAAAAGGCCTCACAAACCGGCGGCATTTTTCCCTTGCTTCCATTTCCGGGCATTGGTCGTATTTCATATTGAACTGTACTTGTTCGATAGGGCAAATAACTTGAGCGGGTTTATCTCCTTTCAAAAGAAACGAGGTTCTTAGTGCTTCATGCCTGTTAATCAACTTCATGAACGTGTCTTCCATCCGCGCAGGGTCAACTTTTCCTTTTACTGCGATAATGGTGGGAATATTGTAGCTGATTGAACGTTCACCTTCTATTATGTTTAAAACAAAGAGGCGTTTTTGAGCTGAAGAGACTTCGTAATACTCTTTTTGCGGTACGATTTCGATAGAGTTGTACTTAGCCGTCATTTTTTGTTTTATATTGTCGGCCAATCTCCTGATAGTGGCAAACATGAAGATATCGGTTACAGGAACTTGGACGTCCAGGGCTTTATGAATTTTAGAAGCCACCACCGTGGCTTTTAGAGAATGTCCTCCCAGTCTAAAAAAATCGTCGTCGATGCCGATTTTCTCCGGTTCGAAACCCAACGTGTCGGCCCAAAAACCGGCTAATTTTTTTTCGACTTCACTGCGAGGTGCAGCGTAGGGTATATTTGCATCCGTGAGGATTTTGGGAGATGGAAGAGCTGCCTGGTTGATTTTCCCGGATGGAGTTAATGGAATATTTTCTACAGGAATAAAATGAGCCGGGACCATATAAAAAGGGAGTACATTTATCAAATCCTCTCTCAGCGAAGCGATATCGATCGAATAAGATGGGCGAGGAACTATGTAGGCACACAGGTTTTTTTCGCCTTTGTCATCCTGGCGTTCAATAACGACGGATTGCTTAATGGATTCGAACTTCAAGAGCTGGGCTTCAATTTCATGGAGCTCAATCCTGAATCCCCTGATTTTCACCTGTTGGTCCGATCGCCCCAGTATCTCAATAATACCATTGGGATGCCATTTTGCCAAATCGCCGGTGCGATATAATCGTTCCCCGGTAATGAACCAGTTTTCGATAAACGCTTTATGTGTCAGGTCGACGGAGTTGAGATAACCGGGACTTACCCCCGGGCCTGCTATGCATAATTCACCGGAAATCCCGGGAGGAACAGGTTTTAAATTTTTGTCGACCATATATATATGTGTATTGGCGATAGGAGTTCCAATTATAGTTGTGGCGGTTTCCGATATTCCATCGTAACCGGATGCAGTAACTGTTGCTTCGGTTGGGCCATATTCATTATATAGAAGGATATGAGGAGCTTTCTCCGTACTGAGTTTGATAAGGTCGGCACCGCTTTTTTCCCCGGCTAATACCACAAACCGGAGTGTGTTTAAGCGAGTATGCCGGGAGTTATCCAACAAGGCAAAATACATCTGGGGAACAAGGCTTACATTGGTAATACTTTTCAGTCGAATCAGCGAACCGATAAAATCGAAATCCATCCGTTTTTGATCGGGTACAAAAACGAGAGTACCGCCGGATAGAAGGGAGGAGTAAAAATTGGATCCGAACCCATCGAAACAATATGAGAGGGGTTGAAGGGTTACGTCCCTATGATTCAAGCGGTAAGAGTGAATCCGCCAAAGAGTATAATTAATGAGGCCGCGTTGTTCGATAAGCACACCTTTGGGTACCCCCGTTGTCCCGGAGGTAAATATCGCATATGCCAATCGATGTGGAATATGTGGCAATTCAATATGTAGGGCAGGAAGGGAATCGATAAACTTATCGCTTATAACGATCATATTCAATGAGATTAAAGATGCGAGTAAATCCTTGTGTTGCTCGAATTCAAGCGGAGTTGCCAGGAGAAAGGGAGCATTGCTGCTTTGAAAAAGTAGTTTTATTCGGGCTGGCGGATACGTGGGGTCTACAGGTAGATAAACTCCTCCTGCTTTGATTACCGCAAGGATGCATATGGCCATTTCAACAGAACTGTTCATCATTAACGCCGCGAGGTCATTTTCCTTGATCCCTTTGTTTTTTAAAAAATATGCCAGGGCATCGGAACGTTCATGAAGGAAACGATATGTCATATGTTCATCGTCAATAACGAGAGCTGTGTGGAAGGGATGGCTTTCCACCTGTTCCGCGAACAAATCGATAATGGTTTTATCATTAGGCCTATCAACTTCCGTTTTATTGAAGGCAAATAAGACTTTATTCCGCTCATCTTCCGGCATCAAATCAATATCTGAAAGCGGTATCGAAATATTTTCCATGACCTGGATCAAAACCCTGTTATACCGTTCCATTAAGCATCGAATAGTATCTTGGTTGAATAATGATGCATTATAGGTGGTTATGAATTCTAATTCCGCTTCATTTTTTCGGGCCACCAGGATCATATCGTTTTCATACTCCATAGGAATATCATCGATAAGGTTTTCTTGGTGAAGGCCGGCCATGATAAAAACCAAATGGAACAACGATAATTCATCCCCATATCCCAAACGTTCCAGCAGTTGATTCATAGGATAATGTTCATTCTTATACCCTTCTACTACGGTAGTTTTTACGTTTCCCAATAGTTCTCCGAAGGTCATCTCGGTGCGTATCTTATCCCTGAAAAAAACATATTTATTATGCTTCAGGTTAGTGGGTGAATAGACCGGCGAAGTGATAATCATATCTTCTTCCCCGGTGTATTTATTAATGAGAGCCTTAAAAGCCGACAATAGAATGATATATAAAGAAAGCATATTATCACGGCTGGCCTGGATTAATTTTAAAGTCGGTTCTTTTTCCAGGGTAAAATTGAACTGGGCTTTTTTATGCACATAAGGTTTTAATCGAATGGAATCCGTGTGTAATTTAGTTGCTTTCAACTCCCCGGATAATTTTTCCAGCCAATAGAGTCCTGCTTCTTTAAACTCATCCATCGAAGCCATAATAATCGTTTTCATTTAAACCTTCCTATATTTGTCCAAAATTCGAGTGCTATATATCAAATTCAACCTGGATACTATCGCGAGCCTTTTTAATTTCCGAACGAATCTCTTCCAATTCCAAACCGGGGAAAATTTCAATGTCTTTTAGTTTTTTATTTTTTTCTTCGACAACGTGTGAAACTATTTTTTTAAAACCGTCGATGAAATATTTAATTGTTTCTTCTTTAAATAAGCGGGTACAATATTTAAAGATTAAAAAAATCTTTCCATTTACTTCGGTACCCTGAAGGATAATGTCCTGTTTTGTTTTTTGATTTTCGCTGAATTGGGGAATGAGTTTCAAATCGGTTTTTTGTTTTGAATTAACATCGCTCAACCCGGGAGAGACATTTTCAAAAGTAAAGCCAATATCGCAAATGGGATGTCGGTTTAATTCTTTTTTTACCACTACGGTATCGACCAAATCCTCGAAAGGGTAATCACTGTTTTCAAAAGCTTCAAGGGTACGTTCTTTTACTTCTCCGAGGAAGTCGATAAATAATTTTTCCCGGTAGGGAAAGTTGCGTAGTACAATGTAATTGACAAAGAAACCGAGAATGGATTTCAAATCGGGGTGATTCCGGCCGCTTGTGACGGTACCCACCAGGATGTCGTCTTGATTGCTTAATTTCGATAACAAAACATAATAAATGGACAGCAGCAGCATAAAAATCGTTACATCTTCATCCAATGCGATTTGTTTTAATTCGGCAGTTTCTTTTGTGTCTAAAGTGAAGCTAACCTGGTTTGCATCAAATTGAAGTAGAGGTGGCCTGGGAAAATCGGTGGGGATATTAAGCTGCGGAATTCCATCCCGGAACATATTCAGCCAATATTTTTCTTGCGATTTTATTGCTTCCCGGGCATTTTTAAGATTCTGCCAGAGAGCAAAGTCTTTATATTGGAGCTTAAGAGGCGTGAGTTCATCTCCCGCGTACAGGGCAGAAAATTCCCATGTTAAAATATTTTGAGATATAGCATCCGTGATAATATGGTGAATATCGATAACCAATAGGCGATGATTCGGTTCGTTGTTTGATGTTATCATGCCCACTCTCAATAGCGGTTTCGTAGAAAGATCAAAAGGTCTGATGAAATCTCGAAGGATTTTTTTTACATTTTCTTCCCTTTCTTTTTTAGAATCCAGGCCAGTTAAAGAAAAGTGCTCGATTGAAAAATGAACTTCATGGGGAGGGTGAATGATTTGAACCGGTTCGTTCCCGATCACTTCAAAGGATGTTCTCAATGCTTCATGTCTTCGAATGAGGTTAAGTAAAGTTTCTTCTATCCGGGGAATTTCGATGGATTCTCCCACCAGGTATACAATAGGCATATTATAAATAATGCTGTCGGTTTCCATTAGTTGGGCCATGTACAGTCGTTTTTGTGCTGAAGAAAGCGGGTAATAGTCACGATCTTCTACAAGTTGGATCGCAGCATAACGGTCTTCCCTCGATTCGCCTACTATACGTGAAAGGTCTGCGATATAGGGGTTTTCAAATAATTTGGTCAACGGTATTTTAACATTTAATTCCTTATAAATACGAGCGATCACTTCGATTGCTTTCAAAGAATGACCGCCCAATTGAAAAAAATTGGAATGTATCCCGATTGAATTTTTTTCGACTCCCAATGCTTCCGACCAAATATCCACTAATTTTTTTTCAATCTCAGTCCTGGGAGAAATCGATCCCTCACCAGTAGAAATATGGGGTTTGGGCAGTGCTTTTCGGTCAACTTTGCCATTAATGGTGAGTGGAATTTTTTCCATAGGAATAAAATAAGAAGGTATCATAAAATCAGGTAGAGATTTTAATAAAAAATTTCTTAACTCAGTGGAAAGGAGCTCCCGCCTTGACATGATATATGCGCATAAATAGTGATCCTTAATATTATCTCCGTACGCAACAACAATAACATCTTCGATATCCGGGTGTGCTAACAGATTTTTTTCGATTTCGCCTAATTCTATTCGAAATCCCCGGACTTTTATTTGATGATCGATTCGCCCAAGGAATTCGATATTTCCATCCGAAAGCCATCGGGAGAGATCTCCGGTCTTGTAGAGAGTAGTCGTGTTGGTGTGCAGTGATAGTGAAGAAGAGCTTTCTTTCCATTTTTTCTTAGATACGCTTTCGGCAAGTGGCATTGGGTGAATAATGAACTTCTCAGCGGTTAGCTCCGGCCGGTTCAAATACCCCCGCGCTATTCCTACTCCGGCCACACACAATTCCCCGGGAACACCGATAGGTTGAAGTTTTAAATAAGCATCCAATATATATATTTGTGTATTAAATAAAGGTGTGCCAATAGGAATCGCATCGGTTTCCGTCCAATTTTCATTGGCTCGCCAGGCAGATGCACAGATCGTCACTTCAGTGGGGCCGTAGGCATTGATATAAACACATGTTTCTTTCCAATGTTTTACTAATCCAGGAATTGGAGAAGAGCCGGCAGTTACCAGGAGTCTTAATTGTTTGCACTCTCCGGGAATCAATTTAACTGCAAAGATGGGTGGTAAGGTAGCTACCGTAATATGAAAGCGGTTTAAAAACTCTTCAAATAGACGGTAGTTTCCTTTCACATCTTTATCTACCGGGCAAAGTGTCGCTCCATTTAACAGGGCCATAGAGACTTCCCACATTGAGGCATCGAAAGTAAAAGGAGCAAATTGAGCTACGCGATCCTTTTCACATATGCCAAAATATTCCTTATGATAGGTAATAAGGTTGATAATACCTTTATGTTCCACCATTACAGCTTTTGGTTTTCCTGTGGAACCGGATGTATAGATCACATAGGCCATATTCGCAGCCTGTGACTTTTTATTTGTGGATGGTCCCGGGAGTAAAGTAGTGGGAAAGTTTTTAGATTGAGTAGTCGTGCTCACGGTATCTATACAAATAATTTCCATATCGTTTTTACACTCCCACCTTAATTTTTTTTGATCCATATGAGTTGAGTTTTTATCGGTAATGAGTATTTTTGCTCCGCTGTCATTTATCATAAACTCACAACGTTCCTGCGGATAACCCGGATCAATAGGTAAATATGCTCCCCCTGCTTTTAATACTCCCAATATTCCCACTACCGTTTCCAGTGAGTTTTCTAATGAAATTGCCACTATTGTTTCTGCCGTTAAACCAGTTTTTATAAGCGTTTCGGCTAGATGATCGGACATACTGTCCAGGTGGCTATAAGTTATATGGAGTTCTCCCTGGACAATAGACGTACAATTAGGGTGTTTATTCGCTTGAAGTTCAAATAACCGATGAATGGTTTTATCCCCTGGAAAAGGTGTATAAGTATCATTAAAATTAAATAATATTTGCTTCTTTTCCGCTTCAGTAATGATCTCAATATGGCAAATTTTTTTGTCGGTTTTTTCAATAACCGAGTTAATAACATTGATAAAGTATTTTGCATACCTCTCAATAGTTTCCTTTTTAAAGATTCGAGTACAGTACTCAAAAGAAAATAATAATTTACTTGTTTTTTCAAAAGTGGAAAGAGTTAAATCAAAACGGGATGTATGCTGAGTATGTGAATAGGGTTTGGTTTTAAAACTTGTTGGGTATGAATCGTCATTTTTTTTCACGAAAGGAGCAGCGGTGATATCCTGGAATGCAAACATAACATCAAACACTGGATTACGGCTCATATCCCTCTCGATAACCACTTTTTCCACCAATTCTTCAAAGGGATATTGCTGGTTTTCAAATGCTTCGAGTACTTTTTCTTTTACTTGAAAAAGAAATTCAATAAATGTTGCTTTGGGATTGGAAATGTTCCGCAGGGCGAGGGTATTTACAAACATCCCGATGACCTGCTCTAATTCTATTTGAGTCCGTCCTGCTGTCGGGATACCTACTACAATATCCTCCTGGCCGCTCAACTTGCTTAAAAATACATGATATACGCTCAGCAACAACATAAAGAGAGTAATCCCTGTTTCATGGGCTATTTTGTTTAATTTTAAAAGATCCTCTTCAGTTAACTCAAAATCGAAAGAGTTTCCGTCAACATTTCTGACTGACGGCCTGGGATAGTCCAAAGGTAGATTTAATAGAGGTATTTCTCCGTCGAATTCGTGAAGCCAGAATTGCTCCTGGTTGCGAATAGCTGCAATAATTTCCGGGCGCTGCTGCCATACTGCATATTCCTTGTATTGGAAAGGAAGGGCATTTAAAGGTTTACCGGGAATCAAAGATTCAAAATCCTTAACCAATATGGCGTGAGATGTACCATCGGAAATAATGTGGTGCAAATCGATCATCAAAATGAACCTGTTTTTTGCTAATTTTATCAAACCAGCTCTGACAAGCGGGGGGATAGACAGATCAAATGGTTGAATAAAATTTCTTATTAGATATTCTTCTTTTTCACCTTCCCAATATTGTAAATGAAATCGAATGTTTTCGTGAATTGTTTGAACGATTCCGCTGTCGACAAATTTAAACGATGTTCTTAAACTTTCATGACGAAAAATCAACCGGCGGAAAATATTTTCAATTTTTTCCCGCTCAAGCTCTTCCTCAATCATTATAATACGAAACACATTATAAGCGGTACTTTTGGGATCCATTTGTTGAAGAATGTACAATCGCATTTGAGCAGAAGATAAAGGGTAATACTCCCTTTTTTCTACTTTTTCAATCGAGATGGATTTATTTTTACAGGAACGTGCGATCATTTCAGCTTGCATCTTTATGGTAGAATTGTCAAAAATATTTTTGATGGAAATATTAGTCTCAAATTCATTATTAATATGTGAGATAAGAGAAACAAGCCGGAAGGAGTTTCCTCCCAATTGAAAAAAGTTTTCATTTATTCCGATTCTGTCAATTCCCAACAAACTAGACCAGGCTTTTTGCAGCTTTTTTTCAACATCGCTTTGGGGCGGTATATATTCCGTATCTTCTCTGTAAAATAATTTTACTAGTGAAGCAAAGTCTACTTTTCCATTAGGATTCCTTGGAATTCTATCGACGAGAATGATATTTGAGGGTATCATATAGTCCGGTAATCGCAGAGTTAAATATTTCCTGATATCATGAATAATACTATCAGTATTTACTTCCTTTTCCTCCTTAACCGTAACATAAGCGCATAAAATTTCATTACCGCTGGCGATTTCTTGTTTGATTACGACAACTTCCTTCAACAGTGGGTGCCTGTTAAGGGTATTTTCAATTTCTTCCAATTCGATTCTTATTCCATATAACTTAACCTGCCGATCCTCTCTGCCTAGTAATTCGATATTTCCGTCCGGTAAATACATTCCGATATCACCTGTGTCATACAAGAGGTCTCCATTATACTCGCTGTATAATGTCGGGATAAATCTGTGGGTATTCAATCCCGGTTCATTATAATACCCGAAAGTTCTATATGGAGTTTGGATGAAAATTCTTCCTTTAATAAGAATATCGCAGAGTTGTTTCTGTTCATCTAAAATTAATAACCGGCTTCCTTTCATAGGCTTACCAATAGGTATCCTTTCAAGAAGAGTATCTTCCGGGTTAATAAAATAATGAGTCTTTATCATGGTAGTTTCTGTAGGACCATAAAAATTTACAAGTTGGATACGTTTCCCAAAAATTGAATACCAATTTGAGATATACATCGGGTTGATTCTTTCCCCAGAAAGCAGTATATATTTGAGCATTTTAAAGTAATCCGCAGCTTGAGAACCGGAAACAATTAACCGGAATAAACTGGGAACACAATGTATTAAATTTATTCGCGATACATCTATCCAATCGATCAATGTATGGGGATCCAACAAGATATCTCTTTTTTTAGGGATACAAGACACTCCACCAGAGCATAAAGGGACAAAGATATCTCTCAAAAAGGCGTCAAATCCAAAAGAAGTAAACTGGCTTACCCGGAAAGTTTCATCGATTCCAAATGTCTCAATCTCCCATTCGATAAAATGCAAAAGGCTTTTATTTTTGCCCACAATGGCTTTTGGAGTTCCTGTAGTGCCGGATGTAAAATAAATATAAATTTTATCTCCAGGAGAGAAAGAAGCATCCGGTACTCGCAAAAACCATGAAGGTTCGGAATTTAATAATATGCCCTCCATGATTATTAATTCGCTTTCAATTTTTTTCAAACCGGCAAAGTTGACAAAGTTGGATTTATCGCAAAGAACATTGGTAACACTGGTATATTGGATCATGAATTCCAGGCGTTCTTTGGGCAGCGAGTCATCTAATGGTACGAATATACATCCGGCTTTTAAAATTCCAATTACTGCGGTAATGAAATCAACCCTGTTACTCATCAATATTCCTATGATAGACTCTTTTTTAATTCCACGTGAATAAAGCCAATTTGCAATACAATTTGACCTTTTATCGACTTCAGAATAAGTGAGGAAAAGATTACCATATTCAACAGCCAAATTATCTTTGAATTTTTCCATGGATTTTTGGAGTTTTTCCTGGAAAATTTTATTTCCCTTTTCAATAAAAGTGATTTCTTCTGAAAGAGTCGTTTGTAAATGATCAAGGAATTTTTTTCGACGTTCCGACGCATCTTTCAGAATATCGAGCAATAATTGATCCGGATTCTTCACTATCGATGTTCCGATTTCTTTAAAGTAAGTGGCCAGCCAATTGATGGTGTTTTCTTTGAAAAGCTTCGCACTATATTTTATGTGGGTAATAATTGACTCACCGGATTCCAGGCAAGTTAAAGTAATATCAAATTTTGAAGCAGAAGGTTTAAACTCATATGGTTTCATCTTTAATCCCGGGAGTTGAATTTTTGATAGCTCCCCAGTATTAAATGCCAATCCCTGGAACTCAAACATCACGTCGAATAAGGGATTGCGAGTCATATCCCTATTTTTTACTACTTCATCTACGATATCTTCAAATTGATAATCTTGGTTCTCCAATGCTATTAACGTTTTTTCTTTGACTTCGGTTAAAAAATCTCGGAACTTTTTTTCCTTTGAAAGAAAAGCCCTTAACGGTAATGTATTGACAAACATCCCTGTGATATGCTGCAAGTCCACATGGTTCCTACCGGCTGTAACGATCCCTACAATCAGGTCATCCTGGCCACTCACTTTGGCCAATAATAGGTAAAAGATGGAGATCAAAACCATAAAAAGAGTGGCATCTTCTTCCCTGGCTATTATTTTCAATGATTCGGTTTCCGCTTTATTTATCGCAAAACTTACAGTGCCTCCTTCATACCTCTGGGCCAAGGGTCTTGGAAAGTTCGTAGGAAGATCCAATATGGGAATATCGTTCCCAATTTCTTTTAACCAATATTGTTTTTGCTTTTCAAGGGATATTTTTTGGAATGTGCTATTTTTCCATTGAGAGAAATCTTTATATTGGAGGTTTAATGGAGGTAGCAATTGTTCTGCATAGAAAGCAGAAAAGTCTTTTACAAATATTTCTACCGAAAGTGCATCGGATATAATATGATGCATATCGATCAGCAATATATGATTGCTTTCTCCGAGTTTAGCTAATCCTATTCTTAGTAAAGGTGCTTCCATCATATTGAAGGGCTTAATAAAATTTAAAATAATCAACTTTGGGTCTTTAATATCAGGAAAATACTCGATTTTGAATTCAAATTTTTTATGAATTCGTTGAACTGGAGTTTCATTGACTATTTGGAAAGAAGTTCTTAAACTCTCATGCCGGTTAATCAAGTGAAATATAGCTTCTTCCATCCTAATTCGATCAAGCTCGCCTTCTAAAAGCAGGACATTGGGTTGATTATAGCTGATATTCGATGGATCCATTTGTTGCAGGATATATAATCGCATTTGGGCAGAAAATAGTGGATAGTATTCTCTTTCTTCCACTGCGTCAATTACTTCATGCAGACGCTTTATACCCTTCTGGTTTACATATACTGCGAGCTTTTCAATGGTGGGATTTTTAAAAAATTCTTCGACTGGAATTTCGACATGCAGTATTTTGTTGATTTTTGAAATCAAGATCAGTGCTTTTAATGAATCCCCTCCTAATTCAAAAAAGTCGTCCACAATGCCTATCGGCTCTATTTTAAACAATGATTGCCATAAATCGGTCAGCGCTTTTTCTACCTCGGATTTTGGTTCAACGTAGGGATTATTAAGTTCAGGCCGTGAGTACATTGTGGTGATAATCAACTTGTTTTCTACGGCCTCCATTATATCGCCTGATTGGTAGGTATTGGATTTTTTTATAAAAGTTTTTAAATCGACTGTCGAAATCGCTACTTGTACTGTTGGATCAGCAAGTATATGAGAAAAAACGTCTACAGCTTCAGATAAGGTCATCCCGCCTTTTAAATCTTCACCGGACAGCCTTCGGTGAAGTTCTTCAGCGTCCTTTGCAATTCCAATATTAATCCATCGATCCCAATCGATGGACATAGTAAAAAATTTATCAAAGTTTGAAAGATGCCAGTGCGACATTGCATCTAAAAAAGTATTCGCTGCACAATAGGCAGCCTGTCCAAGGGCTGGTACGATCGAACTTAAACTAGAACAAAAAATTAAAAAATCCAGGTTAATGTTAAGATGATACTTTTTCAAAAGTTGGTAAAGAACCACAGTCCCTTTTATTTTAGATTCCAGGACGTTGTTGGATACATCTCTATTTCTTCGCTGAATTATTGCACCATCAGGTAAACCGGCAGAATGAATGACACCGTTTAATTCCCCAAATCGATCAATGGTTTGAGTAATCACATCATTCATTTGTTCCTGGTTTGAAATATCTGCGCAGCATACCAATACATCAATTCCCATCGATTCTAATTTTTTTAATTTAAGGATTTTGTGGGTGATATTGTCATTCCCTTCTTTTTCATGGAGGGCTACCCATTCATCCCATTTTTCCTGTGGGGGTAAAATCGAACGGCTGGTTAATACTAAGCGGGCCTGTGTTGTTAATGCGAGATGCTCTGCAAGAGCAAATCCAATACCTCCAAGACCGCCAATTATCATATAAACTCCATTGTGTTTTAAAAGTTTTGGGGTACCATCAAGTGTTTTTACCTGGAATGGTTCAACGGTTTGCTCCCACCAAATACCACATCTCAATGCTGTGACTTGATCAATGGACTCATGAAAAAAAGCATTTGATAATTGCTCTATGAGTAGATTATCTTTAAAAAACTCTTGCTCTTCTATGAACAAATCAATACTGCTGCAGCGGAGGTTTGAAAATTCCTTAGGAATGACCTTAACTGGACCCAAAAGCGTGGTTTTTTGAGGATTTCTTCCATCATTACCCACAACATCCTGCATATTATTTGAGATGACGAAAAGATGGATTTGTTTTTTTATCCCCTGTTTTCCAATGGCACGCGAAATATCGATTAAACTATGAAACCCGGTATCCTGTGCTCTTTCGACTTCAACAATATCTACATCCCGGATATCTTTTAAAGTAATATTCCAAAAATGAATTATTTTCCCTGGAATAAGTTCCATCCGGATCAGTTCACCGAATAACAAATTATAATCATCATCATGCCCTGCAAGCGGATTTATTGTAAATTCGTATTCATTTATTTTTTGAAATTTTTTTCCAATTTTTACGTTTATCACTTGTTGACCGAAGTTTTCAAGGAAGATCGACAACCGCCTGCCTAAACCGCATTCATCGCTGAAAATAAGCCAACATTTTTTTTTTGACCAATCGGGAATTGCCTTATTTTCAAATATTTTACGGGCCTGTCTCCACGTCGGATAATAAAACCATTCGGAAAGGGATGTTTTTTTCTCATTCAGAGACTTTTCTTCCAGGGCTTTTGCTCCGATTTTAAATGGATTTCCTTCAATCCAATATTTTTTCTTTTCAAAGGGGTAAGTGGGAAGTGGAGTGCGAAATCTGTTTGTATCCGAATTAAATTTTTCCCAATGGATGTGTACGCCATACAACCAAATGTGTCCAATTTTGTCCACCAGATATGCAATGTCAGGTACAATCTTACCAGGGTTTCTCATGGTAGTAATGGTTTTTATATTCGAAGGATTTGTAATGAAACGCCCTAAAAGAGTTGTTAAGTCTCGTCCTGGACCTACTTCCACGAATATTGCGTTCTTTTTTTCAATCAATCGATTTATTCCTTCGGCAAATTTAACCGTATTCCTTAAATGGTTTACCCAGTAACGAGGAGTTACGACCTCATCGCTGCATATCCAATTCCCAGTAACGTTCGATATGTAAGGGATCTTTGGATAATTAAATTTAAGCGTGCTTAAGAAAGTTTCTAATTCTCTTAAAATTGGATCCATCATGGATGAATGTATAGCATAGGAATTGGGCACAGGGATACATAAAATTCTTTCTGCTTTCATTCTTTTTTCAAAAGTTGTTACAGGTTCGATCGATCCTGCAATTATACATGAATAACCATTATCAATAGCCAAAGACAGGTTATTGTCTTCATTTAAATAGGGGGCTAATTGCTCTTTTGAAAGCGGGACACTCAACATGAGTCCTTTTGCTATTCTGTGGATCAGTTGACCTCTAAATATGATAAGCTTTAATATATCTTGGAGAGAAAGAACTCCCGCTATACAAGCAGAGGAGTATTCTCCAAAACTATATCCAATCATAGCATCGGGATTAATCCCCCAATGAATCAATAGTTTAGCTAAAGCGTACTCAATGCAAAAAATCACCAACTGGGAAATTTGAAAATCATCGATAGATTCTCCTGGAGAATAATCGATATCGGATGGTTTTTCAGATGGATAAAGAAGTTCTTTTATATCAAATCCATGAAAGAGCTTTATAGTATTAAAACAATTATTCATATGCTCTTTGAAAATGGGATTATTTGCGTAAAGTCCCCATCCCATATTTATGTATTGAGAACCCAGACCGGGGAACATAAAAATAATCGGTCGCTTGTCTTGAGTCGATACAAATGATCGCACTTGGTTTGACAAGTTTGAAAGAGCATGAACAGCGTCTTCGACATTTGTGCATACCAACATTCTGCGGTTTAAAAAATGGTGACGCCCCACTTGCATGGTATATGCTATATCTTCGAGATTTACATCTGTTTTTATTTTCAAGAATTCCACGAGGTTTTGTGTAGCCTTTTCCAACGCTGTTTGTGTTTTAGCTGATAATAAGAGTAAATATGGAGTGTTGTTAGAAGATTCGGTTTTCAGCAAATGTGGTGTTTTTTTCGACCATTCTTCAAGGATAATATGTGCATTCGTACCCCCGATTCCAAATGAACTAACACCCGCCCGAAGTGGATGAAGATCATTTTTCCATGGTGTTAACGAAACATTAACATAAAATGGAGTGTCTTTAAAATTGATCTTGGGATTTGGGTTTTCATAGTGTAAACTTGGGGGAATGAGCCGATATTTCAGGGCCAAAACTGTTTTAATAAAGCCAGCGACACCAGCAGCCGCATCAAGGTGCCCCACATTCGTTTTCACTGAACCGATAGGGCAAAAACCTGTGCGGGTTGAGCCAAAAGCGTTTTTTAATCCTTCAATTTCAATAGGGTCACCAAGAACAGTTCCTGTGCCATGAGTTTCAATATAGCTTATGCTATCGGGTGAAACGCGAGATATTTCTAATACCATCCGAATAACCTCAGCTTGTGCAGTGATACTGGGAGCAGCGTATCCGACTTTGCGTTTCCCATCATTATTGATGGCAGAACCTTTAACGACGGCAATAATATTATCTTTATCGGTAATAGCTTTTTTCAATCTTTTTAAAACAACAACGCCAACACCTTCTCCTCCTACTGTTCCGCGAGCTTTTTCATCAAATGACCTGCAATGACCATCCGGTGATATCACCATTCCTTCTTGATACAAGTACCCACCCACACGAGGAAAACTGATGGAAATTCCTCCAGCAAGGGCAATTGTGCATTCACCAGAAAGGACTGCCCTGCAAGCCAAATGAATTGACACAAGAGAAGTAGAACATGCAGTTTGAACAATTACGCTGGGGCCTGTCAAATTCAATTTATACGATATAGTGGTGCTTAAAAAATCTTTATTGGTTAGACTCCCGGATGCCAATTGGCCAAAATTGTTACTCTTACCGGTTATAATTGAAAGTCCTTCCCAAAACAAGCTGGAAGATGTTCCTACATAATTCCCAATTGATCCAGTATAATTTAAAGGGTCATACCCGGCATTTTCTAATGCCTCCCATCCGCATTCAAGGTAAATACGAAACAGAGGATTCAATAATTCGGCTTCACCAGGGGAATATTCAAAGAATGATGCATCAAAATATTCAACATCTTCTATAATACCCCTGGCTTTAACATAATTGGGATTTTTTAAAAGCGCGGGATCTACACCAGCATCTAGTAATTCTTCATTTGAAAAAAACGTAATGGATTCTTTCCCTTGCTTCAGATTTTCCCAAAATTCATCGATATTAGCAGCGCCAGGGAATTTCCCAGCCATGCCGATTACGGCAACTTCCAATCCAGTTCGTTTTTCATCCATCTCATTATGGTTCATTGTCATCTCCCGCTAACAATCGCATGGTCTCTTCCATCATACAAACGCTTTCCTTTAATTGCTCCATGAAGGTTTCTTCTTTAGCATTCACACTATTCAATGAAGATACAAAAGAGTTGACAGTCGGATATCGAAATAATTCAATGATTGGAACATCGATGGCAAGTTCCTCTTTTATCTTGCTGTGGGCCTTAACTATATTGAGTGAATTTCCACCAAGGTCAAAAAAATTATCATGGATACCCACCTGTTTTTTTTCTAGCACTTCCTGCCATATATTGACGATTTTTCTTTCAATTTCACTGGTAGGAGCCATATATAGGATTTCTGACTTGGGGCGGCTTCCAGTTGGGGAAGGTAATGATTTCCTATCGATTTTTCCAGTGGAAGTTAGCGGAATCTTATCAATCTGGACAAAATAGGAAGGTATCATATGTTGGGGTAGTTTTGAAGATAAATATCTTTTTAATTCCTGAATAAAAATTTCTTTTGTTGATACAAAATAAGCACACAAATATTTTTCACCGAGTTCATTATCGTTGGCAATAACCGCAACATCGTCAATGTCCTCATATAACGATAATTGATTCTCGATTTCAGCGATTTCAATACGAAATCCCCGTATTTTTACTTGGTGATCGATTCGTCCGAGATATTCTATCTCTCCTTCATATGATAGTTTGCCTTGATCGCCGGAACGATATAAGCATTCTCCCGCTTTATATGCGTTTTCAACAAATTTTTCAAAGGTCAAGTCCGGTTGATTCAGATATCCACGTCCAACCCCATTTCCTCCTACACACAATTCTCCAACAACTCCTATTGGAAGGAGTTTCGAGTTTTTATCCATTACATACATACTTAATGTTGGGAGAGCCATCCCAATATTACTGAGTGTTGCGTTTACTTCATTTTCTTGGATCTCTTTAAACGTAGCGTGAACGGTGATTTCTGTAATTCCATACATATTGATCAGTTTGATTTGCGGATACCGGGTTTTCCACTCTTTGAGTCGAGATGGAATCAACATTTCACCGCCAAATATGATATATCTTAGATATAACTCTTTTGGAGGCTGTTTTAGTTCTTGGTTAAGCAAATTATAAAAAGCGGAAGGTGTTTGGTTCAATACAGTAATTTTCTCTTCTCTCAAAATTTTTAAAAATTCTATAGTGTCTTTTGTTACCAATTTTGGTACCAAAACTAAAGCACCACCGAATAACAGTGCTCCATACATTTCCCATACGGAAAAATCAAAACTGAAAGAATGAAATAATGTCCATATATCATTTTCTGAAAAATCGAACAAAAAACGATCGTTAAACATCAATCCAACTACATTGCGATGTTCGATCATCACCCCTTTAGGTTTACCAGTAGTCCCTGATGTGTAAATTATATAACAAAGGTCAGATGGTTGAATGGAAGTAAAACCTTCTGCCAGAGGTATTTGGGGATTCATCATGATTTTATTTACATCTAAAATATCTATGTTTTCGTTGATTTCGTTCATCGCTGGCCTATCGCTTAGTACAAATTTTGCGCTGCTGTCGGCAAGCATATATCGGGTTCTTATGGATGGATAATCAGGGTCAATCGGCAAATAAGCACACCCTGCTTTTAAAACTCCTAGTATACATGCAATCATTTCTAATGAACGTTCCATAATTATAGCAATAATAGTATTGGCCCTCACTCCCTTAGCTCGTAATATAGCAGCTATATGCCCGGATTTCTCATTCAAATCCCGGTAAGAAGTTTCATGCCGAGAATAACATGGATTTACTTCGTCACCACTATACGAAACAACTGCAGGATTTCCCGGGAACTTCATCGCTTGATCATCAAAAAAATCAGCGATAACTTTTTCGCTGGGGTAACTCACATCGCTAAAATTAAAACCGAAGAGAAGTTGCCTTTTTTCCTGTTCCGATAAAATATCGATATTTGAAATTTTTTGTTGATTATCTTTGATAATAGTTGTAATGATTTGTTTGAAGTAACGTATAAATCGTTGAATAGTGGTTTCTCGAAAGAGTTGTGTGCAGTATTCAAACCTGAAATATAAGTTGGATACTCTTTCTGTTGCACTCAGGGTCAAATCGAATTTAGAAGTTTTATTCTCAAAAGAATAGGGCATAAGTATTGTGTCTCCGATTTTTTCTGCTCTATTCTCTTTCGATAAGTCGAAAAAATTTTGTAGGACCAATACGGTATCAAACAAAGGATTACGGCTTAAATCCCTTTTTATTACTAATTTTTCAATAATGTCTTCGAAATAGTAATCCTGGTTTTCAAAGGCCTTAAGATTTTTTTCTTTTAACTCGCTGAGAAATTGCGTGAAAATTTTTTCTCCATTCGGATAGTTGCGAAGAGGTAGCGTATTTATGAACATACCAATGATGTTTTGTAAATCATCATGCCTGCGTCCTGTAATAGGTACACCCACAACGATATCTTCCTGGTTACTTAATTTTGTTAATAAAATATTATATACAGCCAGTAGTACCATAAATAAGGTGCTATCTTCTTTTCGTGCAATATCAAAAATACCTCTTGTTTCTTCTGAAGATAGTTCAAAGCTAGTGGAATTTCCCTCGAAGGTTTGAATTGAGGGCCTGGCAAAATCTTGAGGTAAAATCAAAGGAGAAATTTCGATTTCAAACTCTTTTAGCCAATATTCTTCCTGGCTTTTAATGGTGCCAGTTTGCAATTGTTTTTGCTGCCAGTCCGCATAGTCTTTATAACTGATTTTTAATTCCGGTAGTTGCCGACCTTCATAAATCTCAACAAAGTCATTAATCAATTTAATATGTGAGATTCCATCTGAAATGATATGATGCATATCCACCATCAATAGATGAGTATCGGATTCGAAATTAATCAACCCGGCCTTTATTAGAGGGACACAGGATAAATCAAAGGGCTTGATGAATTTATTTATAATTTCATTAAATGCTTCATGGAGATCAACTGGGTTACCAATCCCAAATGATTCTATATTAAATTCGATACTGGAAGGATTATGAATCCGCTGAATAGGCTGTCCATTCAACATATGAAATGAGGTTCTTAAGCTTTCATGCCTTGCAATCAAAGCTTTAAATGTTTTCTCAAGCTTAGTTTTTTCAGGTTTGCCTTTCAGCATAAGCATCTGAGGTAAATTATATGCTGTGTTCTTTGAATCCATTTGCTGGAGTATGTACAACCGATGTTGAGAAGAAGATAATAAATAATAGTCTTTCTCTTCTATGGCTTCTATGGGTGCAAAGATTGTGTGTGATAACTGTTTGATATATTTTGCTAAATCGCGAAGGGTGGGCCTCAAAAAAATTTCACCCAATTGAACATCGATATGAAGAATGCGGTGAATTTTGGCAACTACTTTGGTAGCTATCAAAGAATGGCCACCCAGTTCGAAGAAATTGGAATCCATTTGAATTGAGTTAATTTCTATCTGGAGTTCATTGGCCCATATTTCGGAAAGTTTTTTTTCTAATTCATCTTTGGGTGTATGGTGTTGATCAGCCGTGTTCCCTTGTGATAAAGGCAAGGCTTTAATATCAAGTTTTCCAGTCGGAGTTAATGGCATTTTCGCTAATGAAACAAAATGAGTTGGGATCATATAGAAAGGTAATTTTTTTGCCAGCATTTTTCTTAATTCTGACACTTCAACTTTTATTTCGCTTAAAGGTACAAAACATGCGTATAAAAGTGTATCACCTTTTTCATCCTTATTTGCTATTACTCTGACTTCTTTTAATAACTGAAGGTCTGACAAATTCTTCTCAATTTCATTTAATTCAACCCTGTAACCCCTGATCTTAACTTGATTATCCTTTCTACCCAGGAATTCTATAAAACCACCAGGAAGCCACCTGGCAAGATCACCGGTTTTATACATTAATACGCCTGGGAAAAAAGGATTCGGCACAAATTGTTGTGCAGTTAATCGAGGGTGATTTAAATATCCTCTTGAGAGGCTTGAGCCAGAAATACATAATTCTCCAGGGATTCCCAGAGGTCTGGATTGATGGTTATTATCCATGATAAACAATTGATTTTTTCTTACAGGTTTCCCAATAATGGTAGTGTTTTTTGAATTCATTCCTCTATAAAAAGCAGCAGCCACAGTGCTTTCAGTAGGCCCATATTCATTTACAAACTCAACGTTTGGTATGACCTGGGAACTAATATCAAACAAACGGTGATCGGCTTTTTCACCCCCTAAAATAACAATACGAAGAGTCTTGAGATTCGCTGGAAAAACATTATCTATGATAGCTTTAAATAGAGAAGGAACCATACTGAATATTGTAATTTTCTCTTCATGGATGATTTTCTGGAGAAAATCAATGTCACGACTTCCATCCTGGTCCATTAAAACTACTTTCCCTCCTGATAAAAGAGATGGGTAAAGATTCGAAGCAAAAGCATCGAAGGAGAATGAGATTACTTGTAAATTTATATCTGTGGGAACATAGCAAAATTCATCGATCCTCCAAAATATATAATTAAGTATATTTTGATGTTCTACCATTACACCTTTTGGATTTCCAGTAGAACCGGATGTATAGATAATATAAGCAAGATCGCTAACTTTATTAATATTTTCCAGGTTAGTGGTATCACCTTTAAATAATAATTCATCTTCTAAATCAACTATTTCTCCATCAAAAATTCCCGGCTCAAATAGATGTTTCCTTGTAATAACAAGGGAAGCTCGACTGTCTTTTAACATTGTACTCATACGATCTTGTGGGGAATCGATATCGAAAGGAAGATAAGCAGCGCCAGCTTTTAAAATTCCCAGTATCCCTATTATCATTTCAATAGAAGGTTCAACCATAATTCCAACAACATGGTCAGGGGACGCGCCCTTTTCTCTTAACCGTCTCGCCAACTGATTCGCTCTCTCGTTTAGTTCTTTGTAGTTTATGGTGTTAATATTGTAAATTGCTTGCTTACCTTTTATAGCAGAAAGAGCGACATTGGATGGAAGTTTATCCACCGTTTGCTCAAAATGAAAAGGGAGAGATTTACCTTTTAAATAGAAACCTTGATTGACGTCGATATCCTTTTTACTTTTCAAACCGTTGAATTCATATAACAGTAGTTTCCTTTCTTTTTCTGATAAAATATCTAATTGAAAAATAGGTATGTCGATCATTTCGATAGCTTTTTCCAGTAAATTGGATAAGTGTTCGGAGATTCGTTCAACAGTTATCTCATTATATCGCATTTTATTATATTCCAGCTCAAGCACGCCACTTTCTTCGAATCTTTCGAGGGAAAAGATAAGTGAAGGTCTAACAGGTTGAATGTACTTCTTATCATGGATGTTTTTTATTAAAACAGCTATATCAAAAAGTGAGGATGCTTGCTCTGAATATGGAATACCTAGGTCATAAAATAAAGTATCAATTGGGAAATTCTGATTTTCATATGAGGAAAGGATAGTATTTCTTACATTGGTTAATAAGCTCTTTAAGGAAGTATTCTCGTCGATTTTATTTCTTAAAGGTATAATCGTATTAATATAATCGCCTTCGACTTCCTGGCGATATATGGGAGATCCAATAATGATATCCTTTAAATCGGAATACTTGTAAAGCAATGCCATAACTCCAGCCACTAATATCATGAAAATCTTCGTATCCGAACCCTTTGACAGTTTCATAATACTCGAAAACAGAATACCTGGAATTTGGCTCTTCACTAATCCAGTAGTCCATTGTGACATCTGTTCATCGTCAATAAAGTAATCATAATGAAAACAGCTCTTTTCAATTTCTCCTGATAATTGATTTAGCCAATAGTTTCTCTCTTTTAATGATTGGCTGGCAGCAATTCTAATTTTTGTTTGATCTACTGTTTCTTCCATTTTTTTCTCCATTTTTGGGGTTCTTATTTTTAGAATTCAAAATTGCCATCTTCAACAATTGGATTCTTTGCATGTAACGATTCTTTCTTTTCTCCGAACTTTACACTATCCAAAAAAACATGGAACATATTCCTGTTAATTTTATCATCGATATTTTCTACTTTTTCAAGGTCAAGATATAATTGGGTAGTAGGTTTAGATACGCGCATATCGGATTTTTGAATTTCCCATTCAAAAAAAATCAATTGGGATAAATCCAAATCCAAGATATTCTCTTTTCTACATCGCATCAATAATTCATCTCGGACTTCATTGAGATGGAATTGATTAGTATTGCGCTGGGATATCTCAGCATTTGTTATATAATCAAGGATAAATTCTGGAGTGTTTGTTTTTTTCAATATATAGGAGACAGATTTTCTAAAAAAAAGGAATAGATAATTCAAAAGCAGTATCTTTCGATGAACATTAATATTCTCCTGGTTGGATATATATTGGGGTTTAAATAAAGTTAAATCGGCGGGTTGTCCTTCTTTTTCAACATAATTCTCCCGGATATGTTCAATATAATCATTAAATGTGCGAACGTTTATGTCCATATTGTATTTCCCGGGATTAAAAAAAATCAGCGAACCAGGGTCTGTTGAAAAATTGGCATACTCGATCTCAACTATACCGTAATATTTGATTATAAGCCGAAGAATATAATCGATCGTATTCATGATCATTTCTTCCGTATCTCCTGCGACATAGTAACCGAAAAATAATTGTACTTTTATATTGTTCTTCATAGAGATGAAATCTAAACAATCTTCCAATTGTTTGTTGGTGTAACAGATACGGGGATCTTTATTTTTTGAGCGGAGTTCTTCATTGGAAGTTTCGGGAGATATTTCAAAAACTACCTGTTGGCAAGCTGTAGATATTTCGTCTACAAGATTGTTGGGCGGGATTCGCCAACATCCATAACCATAATTGATGAGGAGGTTTTCTTTTCTTATTTTTTGAAAAAGTTCAATATACCATTGATTACTCTCTTCTGATTCCATACAGGAATAAAAGGTTCGATAGCCGAAAGAAAAAGCTTTTAAAATAGATTCTATCACTGAATCTACAGATCTGAATATTGTTTGGGTACGGTTACTGATTTTTTTCTGGGCAACACAGTTACCACCACAAAATGTGCAATAGTATTGGCAACCTCTTCCCACTTCCAAAAGAAACATGGGGGTAGAATTAATAGGAGTAAAATGAGAGTAAAAAAGAGATGCGGTTCTATAATAATCATAATTTCGGAGTAGTTCAAAGGCTGCAAAATCAAGTGATTCCATTTTTTCCTGCGTACCTATATAGGATATATCATTTAAAATAATCTCATTATTTTCTTTTCTCCAGGTTAAATTCTGTACAGCCGAGAAATGATCGCGATATGTTTGCATTCCTTTATTTTTATAAGTTTTAAGAATATTGCATAATTCCACGATAGGTACTTCCCCGTCTCCCCTAATAACAGCATCTATTTGAGGATGATTGGCCAGAATTTCTTCGGCAAATAAACTGGCAGTATATCCCCCCAAAAAAATAAAAGCATTGGGGTTTAATTTTTTCAACAGCTTTGCTGTGCTTAGCACTACAAAACTCTGATTGGCCCAATGACAATCAAAACCTAAGGCATCTATTCTTTCAATATCCAGAATTTCTTCAAGGGTTTTATTCTTATTTGCTTCTAGGTCCAGGTGAACTATTTCTGTATTATATCCACTTTTTGTTAAAGCATCAGCCAGCGCAAACACACCCATCGGCATAAAAAAAATATTTTTTTGCCCACGGTCTCCTGGTTCAGTAAAGTTTATATTTCCACAATGGATTAATTTTATCTTAAAAGAGTTGCTTGGATTCATTTATTTCAATATCTCCTTTTACTTTAACACAATCCGTAAAATTAAATTAAAATTCAAAATCTTCTTCATCCTGGCATGCTGTTTCTGCCCTCATCCGTTCCTTTGTAAATTTGTTTTCTTCAATGTATTCTGTTCTTTTTATCAGTTCCAAGAGGGATGGAACTGAATTTTTGTGCAATCTTTTCCAACGCTCATCGGATTTATTCACACTCTGCATTGACCATGGAGTAGATACACCTATTTTGTTACAGAATTCAACAAACTTAAATATTCGTTCAAATAATACTTCCCTGCTAGGAAGGTCATTAACTATCCAGGTTTGACAAATTAATAATTCTTTGGCCCATTCCGGGTATAAAAGTATTCTTTTATCACTCCAGGAATCTGCTTTCGATTGGCCGGAATAAAGGTAAGTAAACGGGTTACATTCCGCCTCCCATATGTCATTTTTCATTTCTGCAAGAAATTCCAACGTTTGTTGAAAATCCTCATCTGTTTCACCTGGATGTCCAATAACAATATATGCGGTAGTTTTTATTCCGGCACTGGCAAGATTGGAGAGACTGTTTTTGGTTTGCTCAATAGTAATCCCTTTTTCCATTAAATTTAAAATATTTTGAGAACCGCTTTCAATTCCCATCCTTGCCCGATAAAATCCTCCTCGTCTCCATAGATGAGCCATTTCTTCCGTAATATTTTTATCAACTCGTAAATACCCATCCCAATAAATCGATATGTTCCTTTTAATGAACTCAAGAGACAACTCCGTAATAAAATCATTGACAAGGGCGTCCAGCATATAAAATAATTGACCTTTGTACTTATTATATATGAATATCATTTCATCCGCCAATAGCCGCACATCTTTTCTTTTGTATTTTCCATAAAAGGAAGCTACATTGCAAAAACTACACTGGTTTGGACAGCTTGAACTCCCCTGTGCACCTGAATAATGATAACTATATGGATCAAAATCTGAAAAATCAATTGTTTCAATTGGAACAAAGCCCATAGGGTCTCCTCCAATATCTTTCTTGGTAAATAATTTTTGATCCTCTGGAAGTTCACCATCCAGGATTTTTTTTAATAGTAATTCCCCTTCTCCTATGATTATTTTATCAACAATATTTTCTGTTCGCTGGATGAAATATTCTAAATTGGGAGAGTTGAGAGTAAGTTGAACGGAAAAGATACTTCCCCCCATCACTGTCATTATATTAGGATTGATTTTTTTAGCCAATCGAAAAGCAAAAAGAGAAGCAGGTAGGGTATCCCTGTAAACGCTAAGCCCCAAAACGTCAGGTTTCTCATTTTCCAGCAATTCACGAAAATAGATTTCCAGGGTTGTATAAAATTCAGTCAATATTTCGTTTAACCGATTTACCTGAAATTCGTCAAGAGAGTGAAAAAAAATCTTATAAACCAGTATTTTCACTAATTCATTATATTTTTGGTCATCATCATAATTGATATGGGCCATCATATGTTCGCGCCATACATCATTTCCAATATTGTAAAAATTTCCATGCTTTTTAGCAGGTAAACACTCACGTAGAACGTTAAAATAAATATCATACAAACGCTTAAATCGAGTCTCTAAATTTACATCAACCGTTTTCACATGGTATCCATATTTTTGGAGATATCCCTTAATCTGGGAAATACCTTGAGGAGGAATGAGGGGCGTCCAAAAGGGCAGTAATAACAAGAGAATTTTTTTCTTTCCCGTTTTAATTCTTTCTTCATTGAAACTATTTTGATTAAAGCTCATCCGATAATACTCCCAATTTAAAACTCAAATTCACTCTCATCTTCAACATTGGTTTCAACCACTGCTTTTAATAAACCATGAGAAATAAAAATTTCGTTTATTTTAATATTAATGTTGTTTACTACTTGCTCCAAAATGTGAATATAATGATTGACCATTCCTTCTATAGTAGATCGCCTAAATAAGAATATCGAAAATGCCGCTTCCATCCTAATTGTTTCATCTGCGCCCACCACACTGAAAATAATATCAAACGGGCATGCCTTGGTTTCTTGTTTATATGGTTTAGCTTTAAATGGGAAATCGCCATCGGTAGACAGGTTTGGTATACCATCATTGCTATTGCCTCCAGTATCGATATTTTGTACAGTAAAAACCACATTAAACAATGGATTTCGTTTGTTTCTTGGTAAATCCAACATTCGAACCAACTCCTCAAATTGAAAATCCTGGTTCTCAAAAGCATCTATGGAGTTCGCTTTCACTTCTTTTAAAAAGTCATAGAAGGTTTTATCACTTGAAGGTTGATTCCTCATCACCAACATATTGACAAACATCCCTATAATTCCCTGTAATTCATCATAACGTCTGCCGGTTACAGGGGAACCCACCAGTACATCTTCTTGCTGTGTATATTTCGCCATTAAAATATTAAAAACAGATAATAAAAACATATAAAGAGTTGTATCTGTTTTTTTTAACATATCATAGACCCGTGTTGTTAATTCTTTCGATATTGAAAAATCAATATAGTTGCTTTCGGTGCTTTTTTGATTCGACTCCTCACTGAAATCGAAAGGTAAATTAAGCATCGGGATATTACCTTTAAATCTATTATTCCAGTATTCTTCTTGCTTTTTAATGAAATCCGTCATGACCATCCGACATTGCCATTCTGAGAAATCATGGTATTGAATCGTTGGGGGAGATAATTTTTTGCCGGAATAAAATGACATAAACTCCTTGACCAAGATCCATTGAGACAAACCGTCGGTAATTATATGATGCATATCCACCATCAAAATATAATGGTTCTTTCTTTCCTTTACAAGCCCAATCCGTAATAAAGGGACTTGTGAAAGAATAAAGGGTTTTATGAAATTTCCAACAATTTCTTTTAAATTATCGCCATTATAATCATGATCCCCATTTTCTCCAGGGTAATATCCGATTTCAAAATTTACTTCGTTATGGATGCGCTGTACTGGTTCGTCATTAACTATTTCAATTGAAGTACGTAAGCTGCCATGTCTTTCTATGAGATTTTTGAACGTAGTTTCCAATATTTTTTCATCCACTTCACCTTCAAGAATAACGGCAATCGGAACATTGTAGATAGTACTGTCCAATCTTACCAATTGAGCAAGATATAAGCGGTATTGAGCGGAAGACAATCGATAATATTCTTTTTTTTCTGAGGCTTCAATGGCAATATATGCTTTTTTATTTGTGTTATCTATATAGGTTGACAATCCTTTAATCGTAGGATTATTGAATATTTCTGCTATAGGTACTTTAACTTCCATCGTTTTAAATATCTTTGACAGCAATGTCATAGCTTTCACGGAATCCCCGCCTATTTCAAAAAAATTGTCATTGATATCCACATGGTCAAACCCGAACAATTGTTGCCATAAAACAGTCAATTTTTTCGCGGTTTCACTCCAATCATTCCCTGTTTTATCAGTAAATTCTAAAATATTTGGCGGCTCATGAGTTTGCTGCCTGCATTCATTTATCTCCGACGTAGATACGATGACTTGAGGATGGGAAATATCCGGTATCCGGTCGAATAAATCATCAATTTCGGTGAATGCTAAAGATGAACTGCCTGATTGGCATACCCTATCCCATTTTAGGGAAATGGTTAATGATGTATGAGCAGATTTTGAATTCATATAATATGCATAATGATCAAGAAATGCACCGATAGATGATTGAACAACCTGGCCATACTTGACATCCGGCGAGGCAAGTGAGGAATTAAAAGCAACAATATCCAATTGTTCTTCCTTCATTATTATATCTAATACCCTTACTCCCTTTATCCATGAAATCAGTGTATTTTCAGTTTTTTCATTCGGGATGTCCCGGATATATCCATCAAACGAATCCCCAATCCAATAGAAAATTCCATTAACCTTCTCAAATCGCAGTTTTACGCAGGATAGAACGTGCTTCATTGCTTCAATATCGGTAATATCGTCATTGAAAACGAATACTTCTGCACCTGCTTTTTTGAGATCATGGATTTTTTCAGAACTTTGTTCGTGAGAAAAATCTTTTCCTTCCAATAGGACCAAACGAGCATTTAATTGTTTTGCGAGATACGTTGAGAGAACAAAACCAAATCCGGTTAATCCACCTATTATCCAATAAACTCCTCCCTTTATTAATTTTTCACCCTCGGCAGTGCGTTTTAGTAAGTGAAGGTGTTCGAATGTCTTTACCCATCGATAATTTCCTCGATAGGCGATAAAGGTATCCTTACATTCAGATGTTATCTCATCAACCAACCTATCTATAAGTTGACTATCACTGCGGATATCCAGGCTGGATATAAAAACATCGATGGTACGGCAGAGTATATTGGGATATTCGGCGTTTATCTCCTCGATAACGCCGGTTAATAAAGCTTTTTCCGGGTAAATTAGATCGCCTCCGATTACTTCTTGCATTCGATCTGTGGTGACAATTAATCGGGTTGGATTATCATTTGAGTTTTTCCCGGCAGCTCGTGCAAAAAAGATCAGGCTGAAAAAGCTATCATAAATTTTTTCACCGATATCTCTCGTGTTATCATTTATTTTTTCTTGAACATCCCCGGAGATGTTGAATAAATGGAGAACCATGTCAGGTGATTTTCCTTGTTGCTTCAAGGTATCTAAAAGTGAATGGTAATCTTCTTCGTTCCTGGGATTTATAATATAAGCATTCTCTCCAATATTTTCAAAACCCATACCTTTCTCGGCTGTTACGACTTCATTGCCTTTTTGTTTCAATCTTTCTATCAAAAGGCTCCCCAGCCCGCTCTGGTCAAGCAGTACTAGCCAACGACAATGATGTTCGGATGGATGGGATTCGTGGAGAGGAACTACCGAACGTTTCCATAGAGGAATATTAAACCAATCGGCAATATCTTTTCTTTTTAACGGCGCCTTATTTTTTTGAAAAGCTTCCGAGTTTATCTTTATAGAGGAGTTATCTACCCAATAATATTTTCTTTCAAATGGATATGTTGGCAAATGAAGGCGATACCTTTTCTCGCCTTCATAAAAAGCATTCCAATTCAATTCATTTCCTAAAAGATACATTTGGCCTACGCTGTTTAATAAATAATTGGAATCGGTGATTTCTTCTTTTGGGTGTCTTATGAGGTTTACACAATGATGTACTTCTTTTTTTTCTCGATGTTGTCTAACGAAACCGCTCAATGTGCGACCAGGGCCTACTTCGATGAAGAGGTAATCTGCTCGATTCAATAATAACGATATACCATCGGAAAACCTTACAGTACGGCGAATATGATCTGCCCAATACCGAGGAGTTTGGGCTTCATAATCATTTATCCAATCACCCGTTACATTTGATACAAAAGGGATCATTGGCTCTTTTAAGGTAATTTTTCCTACTGCTTCCTCAAATTCATCTAATATAGGCTCCATCATCCGGGAGTGAAATGCATGAGATGTGTGAAGGCTTTTTATTTCGTATCCCTTATTTTGTATTTGATTCGAAAAAGCTTCGATTGCTTCGACTTTTCCGGAAACTACACATCCAAACGTAGTATTAATGGCAGCCATATCCAGTTGATCGTTTGAAAGAGATATGAATTCGTGTTCTTCCAATGGTATGCTTACCATAGAACCACGCGGAAGTTGTTGAATTAACTTTCCCCTTAGGGATACCAATCTCAACGCATCTTCAAGAGAAAAAATTCCAGATAAACATGCTGCAACATATTCACCGATGCTGTGACCGATCATCGCATCCGGCATTATTCCCCATTTCATTAATAATTTCGCAAGAGCATACTCGATTACAAACAAAATCGGTTGTGTAAATTCTGTTTGATCAATGTTTTGTGATTGACAATCGAATGAATTATCATTCGGGTAAATTATTTTTTTCGGATCTACACTCATTAATGGACGAAGTATATCGAAACACCGATCTACTTCTTCCCTGAATGTTTTTTCGGTTTTATATAATCCCAATCCCATATTTATATATTGAGATCCTTGACCTGGAAACATAAAAATCACTGGTGAATTTTCATTTTTTGTATAGAAGTCGTGAACTTTGCTTGACTCACAGGAATTCAATTCCTGGATGGCTTCTTCTATAGTTGTGCACACAAGGAAGCGTCGATGAGAAAAAGTTTTTCTCCCTATTTGTAATGTATAAGCTACATCATCCAGGTTGATTGAAGAATTGTTTTTTAAGTAGCCTGTTAAGTTTACTGATATTTTTTCACGAGCAGTAGGGGTATTAGCAGATAGTAAAATAAGTTTTTCCATTCGTGTAGAGTTATCGCTTGTTCTATTCGGAACAGGTTGGGCTTCTTCCAAAACAATATGGGCATTTGTGCCGCCAAATCCGAACGAACTTACGCCTGCTCTTAATGGTCCTTTGATTGATTTCCATTCTTTAAGAGTAGTATTTACATAGAAGGGGCTATTGGAAAAATTAAATTCAGGATTCGCATGATTAAAATGAAGGCTAGGGGGAATTAACTTATGTTTTAGTGCCATAACGGTTTTTATAAAACTTGCCGCACCCGCGGCTGCATTTAAATGACCTATATTTGTTTTCACTGATCCGACAGCGCATGAATTGGGATTTCCTCTATAAAAAACCAAATTTAGCGCCTCAAGTTCGATTGGATCTCCCAGTTTTGTAGCTGTCCCGTGAGTTTCAATATAGCTAATACTCGCAGGTTCGACGCCGGCGTTGAATAATGCATCTCTGATCACTTCAGCCTGTCCGTCAATACTGGGTGCTGTATACCCTACTTTTTGAAATCCGTCATTGTTTACTGCCGAACCTTTTATTACCGCATCGATACAATCACCATCTGCAGAAGCATTTGCTAATCTTTTCAATAATACTATTCCGGCACCATCTCCGAACACTGTACCGCTTGCATCGGCATCAAATGCCCGCACATGCCCATCCACAGAAAAAATCATTCCTTCCTGGTAAATGTAACCCGATTTTTTAGGGAGAGATATGGATACTCCACCTGCCAGGGCCATATCGCATTCATTATTCAATAATGCCTTACAGGCTAAGTGTATCGCAACGAGAGAAGTGGAGCATGCTGTTTTAATGTAAATACTCGGACCTCTTAGGTTCAAATTATATGATACCCTTGTACTAAAATGTGAATTCAAGATAAGTGCATCAAATTGCCCCAGGGGATCATCTATTAACTGGAAGAAAATGGAGAATACCCAATGATAATTGGGCAAATTGCCGGCAAAAAGGCCGATTTTCCCATTAAAATCCCTGGAATTATATCCTGCTATTTCCAGGGCTTCCCATGCACATTCATGTAACAGCCGGAGTTGGGGATCCATTAGTTCAGCTTCTTTTGGAGTGTAATTAAAAAAAGAAGCATCAAAATATTCGATAGTTTCAAGAGCACCTTTAACCCTTCTATAATTAGGATTGGATATAATATTTTTATCAATCCCTGACTCCACCAATTCTTCCTCAGTAAAAAATGCTAATGCCTCTAATCCATTCTTTAAATTCTCCCAGAACCGATCAACATTTTCAGCACCGGGAAATCTTCCTGCCATGCCTATTACCGCAATTTCATTTCCTGGTATTACTCTTTTTTGCTCATTTTCTTTCGATACCTGGAATTTGTTAGCGATATCCCAGGTACCAGCTTGCCGAACCAAATGATCGGACAATTGGCTAATAGAAGAGTACTTGAAAAGTTCTATAATAGAAATATTGCGGTAAAGCAATTCGTTCAATTTGTGGTTAATTTTTATAATATCGAAGGAATTCCCTCCCAGGTCAAACAGGTTATCATGTATACTCACTTCATCAATACCCAGTACTTCCTTCCAAACATCAGCAATAATTCGTTCCATTTTGGTTTTTGGTTCTATATAAGAGACATTTCGCTTCATCGGTTTTTCTTCCATTGCAGCGAGAGTCTTTCGGTCCAGTTTGCCACTCTGTGTTAAAGGCATTTGGTCCAATTGAACAAAATATGATGGGATCATGTAATCTGGTAATTCAGCAGCCAGGTATTCTCTTAATTTTGTCACATCTATTCGTTTTTTGGCAGTGAGATAACCCCAAAGATATAGGGAGGATTTCCCCTCTGTTTCTTTTGTCACAACTGCTGCTTCTATGATGTCGGGGCAGCGAAGTAGAGTGGTTTCTATTTCTCCCAATTCCACTCTAAAACCTCTTATCTTTACCTGGAAATCTTTTCGGCCCATAAATTCAATGTTTCCATCGGGTAACAAACGTCCCAGGTCACCCGTCCAATAAATGTGCCCCAGATCGGGGTCCATTCCAAAATTGGGGGAAGGGGACTCCGCATTCCAGTAGCCAGGGGAAATGTGGGGGCAGGCTACAACTATTTCTCCTATATTAAGAGGTTCCACTTCATTGCCTTCTTCGTCTATCAATAACACCCGGGTATTATCCAGGGGATCCCCTATGATGAATTTATTGATAGTATCGTCGGCGTGAATGGTCCAGATCGAATTCACTGAAGATTCCGTCTGGCCGTATACATTGGCTAATATCGCACTGGGAAAATGCTTTTTAAACATTTCGATTTCATATCCCCTGAAAGGTTCCCCACCCAGAAGGATATAATTCAAATGCTCAAATTTTTCGAGGCCGCTAAGGCTATTTACAAAAAAATTAAATAACGACGGGACTGAGTGCCAGATCGTGATTTTTTCCGATATGATAAATTGAGCAACCTGGATATCACTCCTGCTCCTGAGATCAAAAGGGTAAAGCGCAGCTCCGTTTAACAATGCTCCAAACATATCCTGGACAGACCCATCATGGCAAAAAGAAGAAAAAAGAGTCATACGGTCGAATTCGTTGATGTTAAAACGCTGCGTCCAATTTTTTATATAATACAATACATTGAAGTGGTTTTGTACTACACCTTTCGGTTTACCTGTCGATCCCGATGTATACATAATGTAAGCCGGCTTTTCTCCATCGATGGTTCGCTGGATTATTGAGATATTTTCAGGATCTTCCTGTATTGGTAACGTTTCGGGTTCATCAATACAAACAAGAGAAAATCCATTTTCCCTGGCCAATTTTTCAAGTTTTCCTTTACATGCCGAATTGGTCAACACCAGGGACGCCCTTGAATGTTCCAATATGTATGAAATTCTTTTGAATGGATAATCGGTTGAAAGTGGTATATATACTTTGCATGCTTTTAGTGTACCCAGTATAGCTGCTATTATATCGATTCCGTGTTCAAAAAATAATCCCACATGTTCAAATAAAAAATCCGCCCTCCAATTCCGTTGGATAAGTAGAGCAATACTATTTGCATACTGGTTCAGCTCCTGGTATGTTAAGTATCTATCCAATTTTTTTACTGCAATATTACCCGGTGTTTTTCTTACCTGTTCTTCAAATTCTTTAATCAACATGAATAATTTCCTCTTTGCTAATTGGTTCGTTTTATTACGCGTTTATTCTTTCTCATCAGGTTCTTATAATCCTGTAGACCATGATGAACGTCGCTGACAAAAAAATCGATAAGCTTATGGTATTCCCCCACAATATATTCGATACTGGCAAAATCAAACAATGATTTTCTAAATCTCCAATCCAGGGAAATCCCGTTCTTATATTCAGTGATATATAGCTCGATGTCAAATTTAACATCCTGGATGGTTCCATTTTTCCCGATTTTTGCGCTTTCAATATCAAGAGAGAGCGTTTGCTCCTGGATATTCAAAAAATTAAACGATGTCGGTACATCCGGGTATTTGATTTTTAATTCTTTAAAAACCAATTCAATTGGGTAATCCTGGTATTTAAATGTTTCCAATACTTCACGGTTTATCCTTGCCAGGTAATCGCTGAATTTTTCGGTTGAAACTACATTAGTTCTGAATAGGATAGAGTTTAAAAACATTCCTACGATGTTATGAAGGGCGAAGTGTTCCCGCCCTGCTGAAATAATGGAGCAAATCACATCTTCCTGGTTGGATAACCTGGAAAGCAGCATCAAATATATTGAAAACATCATCATAAACAACGTATTATTGTTTTCCTTACCAAGGCGGTTTAATTTTTCTTTTATTTCAAGGGAAATTTGGGATCGATACCCGGCCCCTGTTCTATCCTCTTTATTTCCATGAATATGAACAGGTAAAAGAAGGGGAACGATGTTTATTAGTTTTTCTGCCCAGAATCGATGTGCTTCTTCTTTTAATTCTGTGTTTTGCTGTTGGAAATTCTGCCAGGCTGCAAAATCCTTATATTGAAACGACAATGCTGGTATTTCAACTTTATTCCCGTTTTTCTTCTCGTTATAAAATTTTAAAAATTCCTGTGTCAATATTTCCATAGACCACCCATCGGTGATGATATGATGAATATTAAATATGAAATCGTAATGCAAATCGCCACGTTTCAGAAGAACAGCACGAAAAAGGGGAATTTCTCTTAAGTCAAATGCAGTCGACTGCTCTTCCTGGATTAGCTTTTCCAGCTTTTCCTGTTTCTCTTCTTCATCATGAATTGATATATCGATGATCCGAAGAGGTGTTATTACCGATGGCGCTATCCATTGAACCGGTTCATTATCTACTATTTTAAAGCCGGTTCTTAAACTTTCGTGCCTCATCATAAGTTTCTGTAGAGCTACTTTTACTTGAGTTTCATCCACTTTATGCGTCCATTCGATGTACCCTGTTAAATTAAAAGAAGAACTGTCGGGTTGAAGTTGAGAAAGGAGCCAAAGTCGTTTTTGATTGAAGGAAAGAGTATAATACTCCTTTTCTTCAGCGTTTTCCAGTTTAAAATCCCTCAACTTTCCTGTTTCGATTACTGCACTGAGTGCGGTAGCAAATTCCCGGATAGTAGGTTTAGAAAAAATATCCATCAGGGGTAGTTTTACGTTAAATTCATTGTAAACTTTGTTTATCACTAAAGAAGCCTTCAATGAATGACCACCCAATTTAAAGAAATTGTCATTTACCCCAATATCCGCAACTCCATTCGGAAATACTCCGCCCTGGTTGCCGAATAACGTTTCTCTCCATATCTCAACGAGTTTCTTTTCAATCGGGTTGATTGGCGACATAAAATCACGATTTAAATTCCTCATTTCGGGTTGTGGTAATGCTTTTCTATCGACTTTTCCATTGGGGTTTAACGGCAAATTATCCAGCACTACAAAATATGAAGGAACCATATAATCGGGCAAATCCCGCGATAAATGCTCTCGCAGTTGTTCTTCGAAGAAAGTAACCTGCGGGTGCAAAACAAGATAAGCACAGATATATTTTTCTGCACTTTCATCTCCCCACGGTACCGCAATGGTCTCTTTAATACCCGGGAATTTCATGACCCGGTTTTCAATCTCACCGATTTCAATCCTGAAACCACGAATCTTGACCTGGTGATCCATTCTCCCAAGGTATTCGATGTTCCCATCCTCCAACCACCGCGCTAAATCGCCGGTTTTGTAAAGAATGCCTCCGGCGGCCAGGAAACCCTTTCGTGAAAGGGTTTCCTGGACCTTCCCAAAGCTTTTGATATGGTTATTATTAAACAAAAATTTTGCGGGGTCCAGGGGCGGTTTTTTAAAAGAGCCCCCGGTTAATTCCGGGTTATTGATATAGCCGCGGGAGAGCCCTTCGCCGCCGATGTATAATTCACCGGGAATATTCACGGGACATAAATTGAAATAATTATCCAGGATGAACAAATTGGTGTTCCCTGCTGGAATTCCAATGGGTACACTGGTAAGATAACGAAAAGATTCATAATTATTGCGATCGATTTCCAACACCGCAGAGATGATGGTGGCTTCGGTAGGACCATACATGTTATAGACACGGCATCGATCCGAGACGGAATCGAAACTGCGTTTCACCAGGTCATAAGTCAACTTCTCCGCACCGATAAACAGGTGCTTGAGAGTTATGGGGCGTTCGGGCGCATGCGAGATGTATTGATACTGCGTAGGCGTCACATGCAGCACGGTTAAAGCATGCGTCAGAATATAATCCACACAGGCTGCGGGATTTATTAAAATA
>Ga0209593_10000140_pt1 | contig 38056 bp, 34 predicted proteins | sample PPLLaktember2015_3_FD_187260 | JGI IMG/M metagenome (GOLD analysis project Ga0209593, IMG submission 187260) | Freshwater sediment microbial communities from Prairie Pothole Lake near Jamestown, North Dakota, USA - PPLs Lake P7 Core (6) Depth... | ecosystem: Environmental > Aquatic > Freshwater...
ACTTCTGATTGCTTATTATATGGGTTCACCCATGCTATACGGAAGCGCTTTTATACCACCTGCTTTGTCCACTTCCGTTTCCTTCACGTCATTGGGGATTGTTTTGTTGATTGATGCCTCCAGGATCCTGTGGACTTTTTCATTACCTGTTGAAAGAGCGGACAAAAGGACCTTATATTACCTGATCGGTACCTTTATCTTCCTTTCCGGAGGGATTGTCATGGCAGGCTATTACTACTACAGGAACTACGAACAAAGATACGAAACCCAGATAGAACGGCAGTTATCTGCTATCGCTGATTTGAAAGTAGGACAAATAATCAAATGGAAGAATGAACGCCATGCCGATGCGTTTGATCTTTTTAACAACATAGCTTTCAGCGCATTGGTAGAAGAATTCATTCAGAAAGGCAAGGTGGCTCCTTACCAGACACTTTCGCAGTGGCTAAGGCATATTCAATTGGCAAATAATTACGACAGGATTCGTTTACTTGATATTACAGGCAAAACCCTGATTAAAGTGCCGGAAATCGCCGACCCGTCCCAATATATTCGGAAACAATGGATTTCGGAAGCAGTTACGGGCAAAAAAATATTCTTTCATGATTTATATCGTGATACAGTTGATGGCCGTATTTATATGAATGTCTTTATACCTATCCTCGGGGATCAGGGGCCAATAGGTGTTTTGGGAATTATTGAACTCCGAATCGATCCATGGGAGTATTTATATCCAATGATCGACAACTGGCCTTTTCCGACCATAACGGCAGAGAACCTGATTGTCCGCCGGGAAGGAGATGATGTCCTATTTCTGAGTGAAATGCGGTTTATGAAGAATACGGCTTTGCTACTAAGAAATCCGCTTTCCGATACGACAATATTTTCCGTAAAAGCAATCAAAGGAGAAGGAGGAATTTTTGAAGGCATTGATTATCAAGGTGAACATGTTATTGGTTATTCCAGTCCGGTAAAAGGTACCCCCTGGCATCTTATTTCCAAAATTAATAAGGCAGAAGTATATTCCCAGGTCAGAAACCGGTTTTGGGGCACTGTGATATTCATCGGTGCATTGTTAATCTGCTTTGGAACCATAATTGCCTATGCCTGGAGTAAACAGCAAAACAAAAACTACAAGGAAAAGTATGAAACGCAAAGGGCTTTAAATGCAAGTATTGAAAAATTCATCAAGGCATTTCATACAAAATCAGTATTCATGTCGATCATGCAAACCAATGGAATTTTCCTCGAGGTAAATGATTTTGTATTGCCTTTCCTGGGATTCAGGCCAGAGGAAATTATAGGTAAAAATCCCGAAATACTGGGTTTGTTTGCTGACGCGGACACAATGCTGAGAATTGGGGAAAACATGCATCAGCACGGATTTATTCATAATATGGAAGTCCGGCTTAAAAGCAGGGATGGACAGATCCGTTTCGGAAATATGTCTGTAGAAATTCTTGAATCACAGAAAGATATATACTGGCTCGCAGTGATGACGGATGTTACATCTTTCAAGGAAGCGCAGGCGAAGGTCCAGAAATTAAACCGGGTTTACGCTGTTTTAAGCGATATTAACGAGTCAATTGTTCGTATCCGTGACCCAAAGGAGCTTTATTTCAAGGCATGCCGTATAGCCGTTGAAAAAGGAAAGCTGCCGCTTACATGGATTGGTCTCCTGGATGACAATTCCGGAAAACTTATTCCTGTAGCGTATGCCGGAAGATCATTAGGATATCTGGATAAAATAAGTTTTTCCATTCACGATAAGCCATGTGAAGCCTGTCCGATTGATTCTGCTATTCGCGACGGAAATTATCATGGATGCAACATTTCAAACCGGGGTTCCGAAATCCAACCATGCAGAATGATTGCGGCATCCTATGATTTCAAGTCCGTGATTTCCTTTCCTTTAAAAGTGTCAGGGAAAATCAAAGGCACGGTGAATTTTTATGCAAACGAACAGGATTTTTTCAATGACGAAGAAATCCGTCTTCTGCAGGAACTTTCCGGAGACATCTCCTTTTTCATGGAATTTAATGAAAAGGAGATTGAACGCGTGAAAATGGGGGAGGAAATGCAGAAAATGAACATACTCCTTGAAGAGCGGGTAAAAGAGCGCACGGCCGAACTGAATTTTATCAACAAGGAACTTGAATCTTTCTCATATTCCGTTTCCCATGATCTGAGAACGCCATTGAGGGCAATCAGCGGATTTGCAGCCATCCTTCAGGAAGATTTTGTTTCCGGGCTTGACCCTGAAGGATTGCATTTATTGACCGGAATAAGAAACAATGCGAAAAGAATGGATCAGCTGATCAATGATATACTTGCTATTTCTAAAATCAGCAGAAAAGAAATCAATATCCAGCAGATCGATATGAAAGCGCAGGTATTTTCTGTTTTTCAGGAATTAACGGATAAAGTGCCTGTGCAAAAGATACGTTTCTCTGTTGATGAGCTCCCGGATATTTATGCCGATCCGGTTCTGACCAAGCAAATCTGGACTAATCTGATCTCTAATGCGATAAAATATACATCAAAAAAGGAAAGCCCGCAGATTGAAATTAGCGGGAAATCAGAAAACGGTAAAATTGTATATATGATCCGGGATAATGGGGCAGGCTTCAACCAGGAATATTCAGGGAAATTGTTCAATCTGTTCCAGAGATTACACCATCAGGAAGAATTTGAAGGAACAGGGGTTGGGCTTGCAATAGTTAAACGAATCGTTCACCGTTTTGGTGGAGAAGTATTTGCAAAAGGTAATCCGGGCAAAGGCGCAGTTTTTTGTTTTTCGCTGCCTGCTCTCAATAATATCAGCTGATAAAAATCAAAGGAATAATTTTCCCAGGCCCAGAAATACGGCCAGCCATATCAATCCCTTGATAAGAAAGAAAAGAAAGCCCAAAATACCGATTCTTCTTAGCCAGGTCCTGAACGTTTTCATTACTCTGCAATTACCTTAAATGTCGTAAATACACTGTGTATAGGAGGTTTGATTATTCAAAATTAAGCCCCGGATAAGCCTGCGACAATCCCAATTCGTTGGTATTTTGTTCAACTTCCGGTATTAGGGATATATAATGGTTAAGTTGTTGAACAAAAAATCAGGGCATCTGTTTAAAACATTCACTTATCCTAGAGTGCCAAAGTTGTTGTTATCATTTCATTTTCTTAAACTTATAAAAGGAACCATTATGAAATACATTATGAAAATCTCGATGCCGACTGAGAAAAGTAATGAAAGGATCAAGGATCCGCAATTCGGAAAGGTTTTGAACGAAATTCTATCAGAAATTAAGGCAGAAGCCGCGTATTTCACAACTGTTTGCGGTAACAGGGGTGGCTATATTGTGGTTAACCTCACTGATGCATCACAAATACCTGCAATCGCGGAACCATTCTTTCTCAGATTTAATGCAGAGGTTACTTTTATTCCCGTTATGACGCCCGAGGATCTCGGCAAAGCGGATGCATCAATCCAGGCTGCAGTCAAAAAATGGGGGTGAGGGCATCAGCTATTCATACCGTAGAGCTTCCACAGGGTTCCTGGAGGCAACACCCCAAGTCCTGAAACTGACCGTCAATATTGCAACAAGGATCGCAAAGGCCGGACCGGCCAGAAATGCCCAAACAGGCATAGCTGCGTGAAAAAAGAACCTGGATAGGAAGTATTGTCCCAAAGTGAATGCAACAGGCAAAGCCAGAATAAATGCGATAACCAGCCACTTAAGATAACTGGTCAGCAGGAGGCCCATTATCGAAAGTGTTGTAGCACCATTTGTTTTTCTTATTCCGATCTCCTTGATCCGGCGTTCACAGCTAAACGAAGCCAGTCCGAACAAACCCATGCATCCCAGTAATAATCCAATAATAAAGGACAGGCCTATCAGATTCGAAGGAAGACTTAAATTACTGTTAGCAGGCAGATCCTGAAACAGGGCTGGTTCAAATGATGCATCAGGATTATGATGTTTAAGCACTTTCAGGATCTGTTCCTTAACCGAAGCATAATTCCCTGATGAAAACCGGATCATTACAATTGGTCTTTCTTCAGATTTTATGCGCATAATGACAGGTACCAAAGGCCCGGCCAGGTCAATCGCATGAAAATCCTTAATAATACCAATGATCGTTCCTTTATTGCCTTCAAGTGTTAATGATGCACCAACCGGATTAGTATACCTCATTACACGGGCTGCCACATCATTTATAACATAGCAGTCCGAATCCGATGAAAAGGAAGGACTGAAAAATCTGCCCTCCATCATTTTTATTTTTACCACCTGGTTATAGTCAAAATCTGAATTGATACACCAGAAATGAAGCTTTTCGGAAGCGTCTTTGCCTTCCCAGCTTACTTCGTTTGATACCCTTGCGTTGCGTGTAGGGATACAGTTCGTATAACTTACCCCTTCAATTCCCGGAATGGCTAGTAAATCGGCTTTTAATCTTCCCGTTTTATCCGGTATTTCACTAATATTTTCCACGACGATTACCTTGTCCTTATCCACACCGGCATCATATTCACGCATATACCTGTCCTGGGTTTTGATTATCAGCATGCATATTATCAGTGCAATGGGAATTGTAAATTGAAATACGATCAGGCTTTGTCTGAAAATACTGTAACTGTGGCTGGTAATGATTTTTCCTTTCAAAACGCTGATGGGGTTGGAGGATGCCAGGTACAGGGCGGGAATTAACCCGGAGATCAAACCGGTAAACAGGGCAATCATCAGGAAATATGCTATAATCTTGGAACTTAGCGCTCCAAGATGAATATTGCTGTTGAGAATTAAATTGAAATTATCCGGAAGTAAGGCAACCAGGACGATAGCACTGACCATGCCTGCGAGTATTATAATGGAAGTTTCGGATAGGAACTGGCTGATAATGAATGCTTTTTTTGAACCGACCACTTTTTTAATGCCCGCTTCACGATATCTCCTTATGTTTATTGCAATAGCCAGATTTATAAAATTGAAACAGGCTATTAACAAAATGACCAAACCGACAGCCCCAACAATCATGACATTTTGCATACCACTCCAAACTCGTTTCCCATCGGCATACCTATACAGGATTTTGTCTTTGAGGGGAAAGAGGAACAATTCATGGTTTAAACTGGATTCATGATTTACGATCAGGTTTTTAATCTTCTCATTGACCTGCCTCCAATCCGCTGCGCTTCTCAGCATTATCCACGTTGTATTGGCGGTAGCTCCCGTCTCAAGAGCCCATGCGTTACCTGTCAGAAACTTTGAAAATGGAATAATAAAATCAAATTGCAGGAGAGATTGATTGGGAACTTGACGGAAAATGCCCGATATCCTGTAAGCTTCCCGGTTGCTGCCATTATTCATTACAAGGATCTTTCCGGTACAATCGGCGTTTTCAAAGAAATTCAATGCCATGGATTCTGAAATCACAATTGAATTAATATCGTTGAGGATATCACGGCTGTTACCGTAGATAACCGGAAAGGAAAAAACATCAAAGAAATTGTTGTCCGCATAGAATCCATTTCCGGCATATGTCTTATCCTCATGAACGAATGAATAACTTCTCTCGGTCATCCTGACAACTTCCTCTATCTCCGGAGCATGCTTTTTCAACATATCAGGAAGTGAAGCTGTAAGATATTCCTTCGGGAAGCGATCACCGTTAAAAAAAGTTACGTATGCCTCAACCGAATAGAGCCTTCTGTAGTTAGAATGGAATTTATCATAATCAAAAATGTTGAGAATATAAAGTGAGGCTATAATTGCGCACGTAAACCCAAAGGTCAGGCAGGCATAATTCAGGCCGCTGTAAGTTTTGTTACGCCATAAAAAGCGTATCACAATTTTGAGAAAATATTTGATCATATGTCATTCAATTTCATTGATTACTGTTTTGTCAAATCCGCTAGCATTTCTGATTATGGAAAAAGATACCTTTTCATTCTTGAAACGGAATAAATTTTTTACGAATAATTGAGAACGGGATATTGCTCTTCCGATTTGATCCGTCCGTCAAACAAGTTAATAATGCGGTTTGCATATCCTGAATCCCTTTCAGAGTGAGTTACCATAATGATCGTTGTGCCCTCTTTGTTCAATTCGAGCAATAAGTTCATTACTTCAATACCGTTTTTTGAATCAAGGTTACCTGTAGGTTCATCCGCAAGGATTAACTTTGGGGTTGTTACCACAGCCCGCGCTATTGCAACACGCTGTTGCTGGCCTCCTGATAACTGCTGCATGAAATGACGCCTGCGATGGCCTACCTTCATTCGCTCCAAAATGGCAAACACCCTCTTTTTACGCTCGGATTCCCTGATACCCATGTATACAAGGGGAAGTTCGACATTTTCAAAAACCGTCATATCATCAATGAGGTTAAAACTCTGAAATACAAACCCGATATTGCCCCTGCGCATTGCAGTGCGCTGACTCTCCTTCAGCATTGATACATTCTCGCCATCAAGAAAATATTGTCCTTTTGTAGGATTGTCAAGAAGGCCCAAAATATTCAGCAATGTAGATTTACCGCAACCTGAAGGTCCCATAACAGCTACAAACTCACCTTGTTTAACCTTAAATGTTACATTATCCAGTGCTGTGGTCTCTACCTCATCGGTTCGAAAAACCCTGGTCAGTTCTTTTGTACTTATCATGTTTACCGGATAAACAATTTATGAAATTAAATATTCACACGGTCTAAATTTGATTCAATTCCAATGCCATATATGTATGTATCACATTATTAAATATTTAAAATTGGAATTGAATTGAAAGTGTAAAAAAATTGGCCATTTTAGGTAAAAAAATTGGACACTTTAATCCAACTCTGTTCAAAGTTCTATACCTTTAAACACCAGCAAAACTGAATATATGCGGACTGGCCGGATTTTGATCGTTGATGATAACAAAAGCGTACTCAGTGCCCTCAAATTGTTTTTGCAGGATGAATTTGAACTGGTAGAAGTCATAACGAATCCCAACCTCATCAGGGCTACCCTTTGTAAATACGATTTTGACCTTGTATTGTTGGATATGAATTTTTCCACGGGAATCAGTACCGGAAACGAAGGTTTATTCTGGTTGAATGAAATACAAAAAGTGTCGCCTACGACTGAAGTTGTGATGATTACTGCTTATGGGGATGTTGAACTGGCTGTTAAAGCATTGAAACAAGGAGCTGCGGACTTCATCATAAAACCCTGGGAAAATGAAAAGCTTCTCGCAACGCTTAAATCCGCCATGAAGCTCAGGAGGTCAAAAATTCAGGTCGAAGAACTTAAACAAAGGGAGAGGAAGTTTAAAACGGAATTAAACCAGGAGCAAAGGCCAATCGTCGGTGCTTCTGCGGGCATCCTTCAAATGATGCAGATGATCTCAAAGGTGGCAAAAACTGATGCTAACGTTTTGATTACAGGCGAAAACGGTACGGGTAAAGAATTGGTAGCCCATGAAATACACAGGAAATCAGACCGTAATCATGAATTGTTTGTAACGGTGGATATGGGGGCCATCCCGGAAACCCTGTTTGAAAGTGAGTTTTTCGGACATAGGAAAGGCTCTTTCACTGATGCAAAGGAAGATCGCATCGGCAAATTTCAATTGGCACACAGGGGATCCATTTTCCTGGACGAAATCGGGAATCTTCCATTGTCCCTGCAATCAAAGTTATTGACAACACTGCAAAACCGAATCATAATGCCGGTTGGTTCCAATCAGCCGGTTAAGATTGATATCCGGTTAATTTGTGCTACCAATTGTGATCTGGAACAGTTTATTGCCGAACAGAAATTCCGGGAAGATTTGCTTTACAGGATAAACACCATTTCCATCGAAGTTCCGCCTTTGCGGGAAAGAGGCCAGGATATTGAACAACTGGCAAACTTTTTTCTAAAAAGGTTTGAAAAGAAATACCACAGGAGCGGGCTAAGAATCTCAATCCAGGCTATCCAAAAAATGAGGAAGTATTCCTGGCCCGGTAATGTGAGGGAACTGCAACATACCATCGAGAAGGCTGTAATTCTGAGCGATTCAGGAACACTAAAGCCCGAAGATTTCGTTTTTAAATCTTCAGGAAGGTCAACAGTCCCCGCTGCACAAACTTTTGAAGAAATGGAAAAACAAATGATCGAAACAGCTCTTCGCAAATACAATGGCAGACATTCGGCTGTTGCCCGCCAGTTGGGTGTTTCACGTCAAACCCTGTATAATAAAATAAAACGTTATGATTTATAGGTCGTTCAATTTTATGATTGTATTTCGCATGATTCTCTTTGCCATAGCATCCGCAATTCTGGGCATTGGTATTCACAACAGGAATTTGTTTATTATGGCGCCTTTTGTATTTCTGGTCCTGATACTGGCCATAGAATTGATATATTTCCTGAATGATACCAATCGGAAAGTTGCATTCTTTTTCGATGCAATCCGTAATGATGATACCACCCTTCATTTCTCCGAGAATGTGAGGCCAAGGTCAATGAAAGCCTTACACCATAGCCTTAATCAGTTAAACACGCATATAGCTGAGATCAGGATCACGAATGAGTACAAAGAAAAGTTTTTTCATGAAATGCTGAAATACTCAGCTACAGGGCTTCTGGCCCTCGACGACAAAGGATACATTGAACTTATTAATGATTCTGCCCTGGGATACATAGGTTTACCACACATGTCCCACATCGGATTGTTGAAACAGAAAAATGGAGAGCTGCATAAAGCCATGATGGAAATTACGCCGGGTCAAAGCAGGACACTGAAGATCCTTCATGGTAATGAACTCCGGCATTTATCACTGAAAGTGGCAATGCTGAATTTTGGCGAAAACCGTTTCAGGCTTATTTCCATTTTTGACATCAAAACCGAACTGGAAGAAAATGAACTGGACTCATGGCAGAAGCTGATGAGAATTATGACCCATGAGATCATGAATTCCATAGCTGCCATAACTTCGTTAAGCAGTACCCTGACAAAGTTGTATATTAAAAAAAAGCAGCCAATAGCTGTCCGGGAATTCACGGAAAAAAATATTGCAGATACGATACATGGGTTGGAAGTGATTGAGAGTACGGGCAGGGGATTGATGCATTTTGTGGAAGATTACCGGCAATTGACAAAAATACCTGCACCTGTTTTTAAACCCATTGATCTTAAACACTGGCTGAATTCGATCCATTTGCTGATGAAAAGCAGGCTGGAGGATGAGAAAATCGATTTCCGCATAAAAATTAAGGATTCAGACCATCAATTAATAGGGGACGAAAAGCTATTGAATCAGGTAATGATCAATGTATTAAACAATGCGATCGATGCATTGAAGGGTATTTCGAAAAAAAGAATTGAAGTCGTTTTGCATGACAGTCCGGGTGGTAAAATGAAGATCAGTATTACGGACAATGGAAAAGGGATTGCCCCTGAAGAAATCGATAAGGTTTTTGTGCCGTTTTATACCACAAAGGAAAATGGTTCCGGCATCGGTTTGAGCTTATCCCGTAAAATCATGCGGCTGCATAAAGGCAGTATTTCAGTATTTTCCCTGCCGGGAGACCATACAACATTTATATTGAGCTTATAATCATTCTGCAGATTCATCATGCTGGATTTGCCTTCAACTGCGCGGCTGCATCCACGCTGAAAGCACCCTCGGGGCATTTCATAAAAAAATAATCCATTGTAATGGCTTTTTTGGGATAGGTCTGCAACATTCCCAGCACTAAATCCCGCGGAATATGTATATAGTTATTAATTTTATGGACAATAAAGATATTAACCTGTCTTAAAACGATGAAGAACCCAAATTCCATTTCACGAAAAAAAAGGCCGTTTATTTTAAAAAAATTGCCCGATTATTTCAGCAAGGGAATTTCCACTGTAAAAATTGGAATGTGCCAGGTTTATACCAAAGAATGGGCTTTTGAAGAAAACATAAAAAGAACCCTGCAAGCGATTGATTTAGCTTCAGAACAAGGTGCTGAAATTGCTGTAACTCCGGAATGTGTATTTCACGGCTATCCTGTTGATGATACAAACGGTAAATCGGCGTCATTCAGGAAAAAATTGTATTCCATGGCCGAACCGGCCGATGGTGAACATTTATTATTGTTCAAAGAAAAGGCGAAAGAAAGATCAATATATATTTTAGTGGGTTTTGTTGAAAAGGGGGAGGGTGGATTAATTTACAATGCAGCCGCTTTAATTGCTCCGGACGGGCAGTTTGTCTATGTTTACAGAAAGGTGCATTGCCGGCACTTTGAAAACATAAACTATCAGGGTTATTTTACACCGGGAAGTAATTTTTATTCAGCTGATCTCCAGTTCAGGGGAGTGCAATGTAAAGTCGGAACACTGATTTGCTTTGACAGGGAAATACCCGAATCATTACGATGTATGAGGGCTTTGGGAGCTGAATTGGTTCTTTGTCCGCTTGCCACAGATACAACCGATATAAGCATGATCAGAAAAGAAGCGGATAATGAAATGATCACAAAAGCCGGGTCTGCCAGCAACGAATTATTTGTTGTGGTAGTGAACCATGCCGGCAGATTTAATGGCGGAAGCTTTATTACAGGACCGAAAGGAGAGCTTTTCTGTCAGATGACTGATGATCCCGGGGTGCTAACCTATGATTTGCCTGTGGGAATTATCGCAGAAAAATTCCATAGGGAGCCGCTTGGATGGATGGGATGGGGATACCGGAGACCGGAGATCTATAAAAAATATATTTGAACCGGCGGATTCACTTTCAGCCCGGTTTAAGCCTGGTAATTATAGGATTAAAGGCCTTGGAAAAAACCAGCACTGTATCACCGATATTCAGATTCTCAATATCGTTGTCAAATGCGATCACCTTTATGATCTTATTATTGCCAGTTATTACCGTGACAATATTAACCGTATCCTGTTTTGAAATACGCACTATCTGACCTGTGATCTGAACTTTACCACTGATGTTGTTGTCAGAAAAGACCTCTTCGGGTTTTCCCTTTCGATTTACAGATCCGTATTCAATACAGATTACCTGGGTGGCCAATCTGAAAACTTCGTTCAGATCATGGCTGACCATTATGGTGGTAGCACCGGACAATTGGTGGGCTTTTAATATCTCATTCTGCAACTGAACCCGCATGTCAATATCAAGAGCCGACAGGGGTTCATCCAGGAGTAATAATTGAGGCTTGCGTGCAATAGCCCTGGCCAGCGCAACCCTTTGTCTCTGGCCTCCGGATAACGCATTGGGCTTTCGTTTTCTAAATTCCGACAACCCGAACACGGATAATAGTTCTTCTACAGCGGTATTGTCTTTTTCAGGCTGTGCGTATTCAATATTGCCTTCAACCGTCATATTTGGAAATAAGGCATAATCCTGAAACATGAGACTGATATTTCTTGACTGGGGTGCGATGTTTATCTTCTTATCCGAATCAAACCAGATTGTATTGCCCATTTTTATTACCCCCCTGTCGGGATTTACCAGTCCGGCCAGGATTCTCAATAATGTCGTTTTTCCGGCTCCGGAGGGCCCGAATAGAGCAACCAGATCACCTGTGTTAAATTGGGTATTGAACGCAAGGTTCACTTTCCCATTTACCGTTAGCATTAATTTCTCAACATCAATGCGGATTATATTACCTTCCATGCTTCCTGTTTTTTATTTACACTGTAAATGGTGGCAAGAAGGATGAAGGACATAATAAAAAGTATCAGGGCGTAACGGTTTGCGGCTGCAAAATTCAGTGCCTGCACTTCATCATAAATTGCAATTGATGCGACACGGGTAATCCCTGGCATATTTCCGCCAACCATCAGCACAACCCCAAATTCTCCGATGGTATGGGCAAAAGTCAGGGCTACCGCAGTAATGATCGATGTCTTTATGTTCGGGATGAGAACCCTGAAAAACGTAACTGTTTTTGATTTGCCCAGGGTGATTGAAGCTTCACGAAAACTGTCAGGCAACAGACGCAAGCCATTGTGAAGTGGTTGAACCATAAATGGAAGGCTGAATATTACAGAGGCAATCAGGACGCCCTCAAAAGTAAAGGCAAGACGAACATCGAAGGTTTCTGCAAGCCATCCGCCAAACCAATTGCGCGGACTGTAAATGACCAACATATAATAGCCTATTACCGAGGGTGGCAATACCATTGGCATACTTACTAGCGCCTCAATCAATGGCTTAATTCTGAATCTTGAATAAGTCAGCCAATAGGCAACAGGCAACCCGATAACGATCAGAATGGCTGTGGTTGCCACGGCAAGTTTAAGGGTTACCCACAGGGTTTGAAGAAAAGAGGTGTCCATTTTATCAGGTTTCAGACGTGGTTTTTTGCATTAATGCAACCTCATTTGATTTTATTAACGCTTCGATTTGGTCACCGGTCTTAATTTGAAGCGAATCAGCGGAACGGGTAGTAATGGCGGATTGAATTATATACTTCCTGAATTTGAGGGTTATTTTGCTCAGCAGGTTACCGCGTTCAAAATCCACGACCGTGCATGCCAGGCGGTTTCTGGTACTGATCATCCCCTTTAGTCCTTTTGCCAGTGATACCTCGGTTTCTTTAAAGACGAGGTCAACGCTGCTTCCCTTATTAAACCAGGGTTGACTGCCTGCCGATTCTATGAGCAGGGCAGAGAAATTCTGACCATCCACATCGACATCCACCAGCATGATGGCGTCCGATCGGTTTATCTGAGTGATTATGCCCGGTAGTTTATTCATGTTGGGGAAGTAAATAACCGTACCTTTCAAAGACAGGTTTGGATTCAGCACTGAGGATATAATTCATGAACCTTACGGCTTCAGGGTTGCTTTGCCGTCGTTTTATCAGAACCATTGCCTGCTCAACCGGTTTGTAGCACTTAATATCCAATACATAGTAATTGCCTTTCATTTCAGGCGACATGGCCAGTGAGAGTGCGATGAATCCCGCCTCGGCATTCCCGGTCTGAACATATTGAGCCGCCTGGGCAATGTTATCAGCATATACTATTTTATTTTTCACCTTCTCATAAAGATTATTGTATTTCAAACACTGAACGGATCTATCTCCGTAGGGAGCTACCCCGGGATTGGCAATGGCTATCCGTTTCACGGATTTGGCGGCAAGGATATCCAAACCTTTGGAGACATCAACTGTATTGCTCCATAATACAAGTTTCCCAAATGCATAGGTTTTTACATCTCCTGAAATTTTTCCCTGAGCCTTTAATTTATCAGGGTATATTTTATCGGCAGCCATGAAAATATCAAAATCTGCGCCATTTGCTATTTGCTGAAATAACCCTCCTGAAGAACCAAAATTCAACACAATGTCGGCATTTGGATTTACGCCGGAGTACATGATTTTTATTTCCTCCATGACAAACCGGAGGTTTCCGGCCGACGCAATTTTAACTGTTTGTGCCTGAAGGCTTATTCCTGCTGCCATTGACAAAAATACAAATGCTTTCTTCATACATTACGGAATTCAGCATTCATGTAGGATTGGATGCAGGTCCCGGATAATTTCAGAATAATCCTTCAACATCTTTTACTGCTTAACCTTAAGGAAGATAATATGTACCTGAGCTCTCTTATTAATAATCAGAAAACGAAATTAGCAATTAAGTATCAATACTCCATGATTTTTCAGGCATGAGTACCTGGGGATTCTGGCACTCCGCCTGAGGCCGTTGAAGGGAAGATACAGCAGGCTTATTTAGATAAAATTTTTAACCAAAAAATATATGCAACCGGATAATTGCATGTATATTTGCAACCGAATAGTTGCATTAAAAAAGAGTTTACAATGAGACGTGATGTTTTTAAGGCCATTGCAGATCCGACAAGAAGAGCAATATTAGTGCTGATTGCCACCCGGGCCATGACGCCAAATGCCCTGGCAGATGAATTTGATTCTACCAGGCAGGCGGTGTCCAAACATATCCGCATACTTACCGAGTGCCGGTTTTTAAAACAGGAGAAAGTCGGCAGGGAGATATACTATCATTATAATCCGGATAAATTGAAAGAAATTGACAAATGGCTGGAACAATTCAGAAAACATTGGGAAAACCGTTTTGATCAGCTTGATCATGTATTAATTAACTTAAAATCCGACAAAAATGAAAACTAGCGCATTATTAATGAGCTTTTCCGTTGATAAGGAAAACAAAAAGATAAAGGTGACACGTGAATTTGCAGCCCCGCTCTCAAAAGTCTGGGCGGCATGGACTGAGAGTCATTTACTTGACCAGTGGTGGGCGCCAAAACCTTGGCAGGCCAAAACCAAAACAATGAATTTTAAAGAAGGGGGACACTGGTTATATGCTATGGTTGGACCGGATGGAACCAATATCTGGTGCAGGGCGGATTATAAATCAATCCTGGACCAAAAAAAGTTTACCGGCGAGGATAAATTCTGTGATGAAAATGGAAACATTGATATCAAGTTTCCGATGGCATTCTGGACCTGTGAGTTTAAAGAAGAAAGGAATTCGACATTCGTAAATATTGAAATAGCATTCAATGAAGTTTCTGATTTGGAAAAGTACATTGAAATGGGATTCAAAGATGGATTCACTTCTGCACTTGAAAACCTGGACAATCTGTTGAATACACAATTAACATAAGAAATCATTGTTGAATGCGATCAATATGCTGCAAAGTACACGATGTTTGATGTGATGAGATTAATCCGTGAAAAAAAAAATCCCGCTTACCGGCGGGATTTTTTTTTCATAATCAGAACAATTTACTTATAATGATAACTGATCCCGAATTCCCTGCATATGTTAGGCAGCGATTTTTCATCCAATTCCAGATGCATCCAGAAATTTAACGATTACCTCAAAGATTTGTTTGCAGAGTTAAAAATGGATCGACCAATAAAAACTCAAATTGTTCGGGGAAAAGTAGTATTCAATGACGTAAAACCCTTGTCTGCAGTTATTAACAGTCATACCGCACGAAGGACATTCATTGCATTATGTCTGCAAAAGGAGATGCCCCTGATAGATGTAATGAAGATGAGTGGACACAGTGATTACCGGAGTATGAAACCTTACATTCGAGTAGCACGTAAGCATCTCAGAGATATAGCGGATAAGTGGAAGATATGACAAATCAATGGTTTCAAATTTGCTGCTACAATTTGAACATAATTGTTTTTTTCCTACATTTCGGTAGCATTAACTTAGTGTTTATATAACTAAGCCCTTAGGCAACGCAACGGCTCATATCGCGGACGTTAGCAGCAAGTATTAAATATCAACATATGAAAAAATTCGCTCTTGCTGGTCCGGCTTTGTTATTGCTTGCCTGTAATAATAAAAGTGAAAAAACATGAAATTGTCACCATGACTGATCATAGACGCGGACATTAGAGTTGTTATTAAGAATGAAAAATATGAAGATACAAACGATTCTTATTCTCTTATTGGTTTTTACATCTGGGCTAAAAATATTCTCTCAAATTAGCTTTTTAGGATTTGATCAGGTACAATGCAATTTACTTGAGAATCATTCATATACATATGAAATAATCCGTGTAGGCAAATGGAGTACACCTGGATTTATATTATTTAGAGATGGAGTAATTGTTTATCATAGTCCCATTGCTGAACATTCTCCATATTTTTTTAGGGATTTTAATTTTATAAATGATTCGATTGGATTTCTGGTATATTCAGACATTTCAACTACCTGGGTGTATAGAACATCTGATTATGGACAAACCTGGGAGAATATTGGATTTGGACTCGGAGGAGGATTTATCAGTGGAGAATACTTTGGATTATATATTGTAAATTTTAACACGGCATTTCTGATTACATCTTTAGGCTTCAGAATAGTGGTTTCAAGAGCTTCAGAAATAAGTCAAGCTTATAAAATTATCGATTTAGATAGTTCAAATATTGCCATAAATGATACTATTTATGGCGATCCATTTTGCATTAAAGATAGCCTAACATTCAGCGTAATGATTGATACGAATAGAATAGACCTGAAACTAAATTTTCAGCAATTATCATTACCAACTACGAGTAGAAATATATATGCAACAGCAAATAGCATTGATGTTTTCCCAAATCCATCCTCTGATTATATAAAGATTCATTTTAATACTGAAATAGCATCATATGGTTCAATAATCGTTCAGGATATTTCGGGCAAAATAGTTATTATAAATGAATTAAATGATCCTTTTAGTGAAAAAATATACATTGGCGACTTGCCTGAAGGTATCTATTCAATAAAGATATTAATTGAAAATATATTTTATCAAACTAAATTTATAAAAATTAACAGCCGCTAACAATTTGTTTTTTTGCTTCAATGTTGCACAATACAAAACCCGAGTAATGAGAGTCTTAACTATACTCCAACTATACTCGGGTTGCTAATTCTTATTGTAAGTGCCTGATATTATGACCAATGACTTACAAACAGGTGATCTGGCTGGGATTCGAACCCAGGACCCCATCCTTAAAAGGGATGTGCTCTACCTGCTGAGCTACCAGATCGGATCGCCATTTTCCGGTCGTTTCCGTAATAAACAGGCCCGAAATCAGTTCTTTTTAAAGAGTTGCAAATATAGTATCTAATTTCAATCCTTAAAAAAAAATTACCCTTATTTTTTCCGCATGCCTCAATTATCATCGGATATGGAATAATTCAATCGGGAACGGAACATAATAAATGCAATCCCGTAAAAAGGGGTATAAAACTGAAATAACTGAACACCATGAAAGAAATATCAAGATCCGGATGGTTGCTGCTTTTGATGGCAACTTTCCTGGTAAATACAACCTGCTTTACCCAGGTTTCCGAGGTGGGCAATCTAATGGCAGGAGGAACTGAAGATGCAAAAGTATTGTTGCAACCCTATATCACACCCGTGGTAAATGCATTCGGAGCCGCTCTGGGCGGAGGCTGGTACAATACCGCCGAACCTCATAAGCTGGGTGGCTTTGATATTACCATTACCGGCAATGTTGCAATTATTCCAAAAAAGTTTGAAACTTTTGAAATCGATAATTCCAGGCTCTCGGTACTGCAGGTCAATGAAGCAGCATCAGCTGAAACTCCGACCATTGCCGGCGATAAAGTATCGGGTCCGCAAATCGATTATTCCATTGCAGGATATACCCAGCCGGCGTTTCACATGCCCAGGGGAATGAACTCCAATTACATGCCTGCGCCCATGATCCAGGCCGGCATCGGTCTGATAAAAGGTACGGAGGTCATTGTCCGCTATCTGCCTAATTTCAAGATAAGTGACAATGAAGCTGGTTTATGGGGTATCGGAGGAAAGCATGATATTAAACAATGGATCCCGGGACTCAACAGGCTCCCTGTTTTGCAGATGTCCATCATGTATGGATACACCAAATTGCATACATACGTGGCAGTTGCTGTAGAACCCGATGATATCGGTGCCGGATCGCTCCCCGACAACAACAACACCAACTGGGATAACCAGGAACTAAAAATTGTATCAAGCAGTCAGACCGCAAACCTGATCCTTTCAGCCAATCTGCCTGTGGTTTGTTTTTACGGAGCTGTTGGCTTAGTGAAAACCAAAACCAACCTGAAACTGGAAGGAGAATACCCGGTTGTACAGCTCGAAGGCTCAGTACCTGTTGTTGGTGCAATTTTGGACCCGGTTGATATGGAAATCAGGAACCAGGATGGCGGCGTTACCAAGCCCCGGTTAAATGCCGGTATCAGGTTTAAACTGGCCGTAGTAACTATTCATTTCGACTATAGCTGGGCTAATTACAGTGTGCTGACCGGGGGACTGGGGATATCATTCAGGTAAATGGGAATGTCTTTTTGTCTTGGTTGTCTTGCAGGTCTCATTGTCTGGCCTGAAACATGAAACTAAGGGGTTGTAGGTTGTAAGTTGTAGGTTGTAAGTTGTAAGTTGTAAGTTGTTAGGTTGATAGCTGATAGCTGATAGCTGATAGCTGACAGCTGACAACTGACAACTGACCGCTGACAGCTTAAAAGGTAAACCCGAATTTTAATACCGGATTATTATACGGAGAATAAATATTTTGTGAAACATCCCACAGAATATAGATCGATACGGCAAATCTTTCTCCAATTGCCTGTGTTATACCTGCACCCATAAGAATATTATCAATCCAGAGACGTTCTGTAAACTGGTAATAATAGCTGTCGAATGTTGCCACGTTTATTACCTCATTCTCCACATGCAAAGCAATATCCCCGATACTTAGTGCCCTGGGGAGATTTTCAGCTTTTAGAATCGTGTAAGAGGCTGCCAGTCTTCCTCCGTATGTGGAAGTCTCAAGGCGGTAAGCCCTGTATTTTTCATAGATATAAATGGGTCCCAACCCTGCCGTCAATCGGTTTGTAATCCTGTATCCAACCAGGGGTGCAAGTTTTATATAGGTGATCGATCCAAAACTCAATCCAAATTCGGCACCGAAGACCAGCCTCCTGGAAAAGGCGAAATCCTCCTTATCCTTGTTTCTGCCCTCCGATGGCAAACGCTCCTCAACCTGAGAAAACATGACAGTGGATATAATCCCAATGGCAAATATCAGCAAGCTACGCTTTAGAATCATACTTCTTTCCTATCTTTATGGTAATGCTGTAAATGTACAAATTCAATACCAAACTTCATTATGGTGGTTTTTATAACAGGTGCCAGCCGCGGAATCGGCTTTGCAACCGCCCGGTATTTCGCTCGAATGAAGAATGTTGAAATTTATGCCTTATCCAGAAACCGGGCCGGATTGGGTCAATTGGCCACTGAATGTGCCGGACTCAACAAGACATCGGTACTGCATCCAATTGTGTTTGATCTGGATGATTTTCTGCGTGAACCCGCATCCCTTACCAGGAAAATTCCCAAAAAGACCATTCATATTGACATCCTAATAAACAATGCAGGAGTTTTGATCAACAAACCATTTTCCCAGGTTACGCTTGAAGAGATGGAATATATATTCCGGATAAACCTCTTCGCACCCGCAGTTCTAATCCGGGAATTATTGCCTTTCATGGGAAAAAAGGCTGTTACCCACGTAGTTAACATTAGCAGTATGGGAGGATTTCAGGGGAGCATGAAATTTCCGGGTCTGAGTTATTACAGCGCAAGCAAAGCATCATTGGCATGCATGACTGAATGCCTCAATGAGGAATTCAGAAGTTTGAATATTGCCCTTAATTGCCTGGCATTGGGATCGGTGCAAACAGAAATGCTGGAAGAGGCCTTTCCGGGTCATAAAGCACAGTTTATGCCTGACGAAATCGCGGAATTCATTGGACATTTTGCATTAACGGGACATAAGCAGATGAGGGGAAAGGTGATACCGGTTTCAATGGTCAATCCCTGAAGAAGTTTCTCGCAGATTTCGCAGAATTACGCAGAAATACCTCATTATCTGCATGATCTGCGGAAAATATTACTATTTCATCATTTCATCCTTCTCCTTATCCCTTGATTCCCAGCAGGGAAGCTTAACATTTACCATGGTTGATTCATCATATTCCTTGGGCCTGATTTCCCCTTTTAGCACCATCAGGCCGTTCATAGCCAATGCATGCATCTCATCTTCGCCGGGATAGATAACCACCGGGGCTATAAATGACACCATCCTTTTAATGTATTCAACCACCATGGGATTGTGTGAAATACCGCCTGTTAGAATAATGGCATCCACCTCACCATGCAATACTGCACACATGGATGCAATCTCCTTGCCGATCTGGTACGACATTCCGTCCTGGATCAGGCTAGCCTTCTCGTCTCCGTCCTGTGCCAGCAGTTCAACTTCATATGCGCTGTTGGTCCCAAGATAAGCCACGTAACCCCCTTCGCCGGTGATCATTCTTTTTACCTCGTCAAGCGTTAATGAACCCTCATAGCATAATTTAACAAGGGCACCGGCCGGGAGGGTTCCCGAGCGTTCCGGTGAAAACGGTCCTTCGCCATCCAAAGCCTGGTTAACATCAATTACCCGTCCTTTCCTGTGCGCCCCGACCGATACCCCACCACCAAGATGGGCAATTACAAGATTCAGATCCTCGTACTTGCGGTTCATAAGCCTTGAATACGCCCTGGCCGTTGCTTTCTGGTTAAGGGCGTGAAATATCGAAAATCGCTGGAACCTGGGATGACCTGCAATACGTGCAACATCCTGCAGTTCATCCACAACAACAGGATCCGCAATAAATGCCCTGCAATTCGGCAAATCATGGGCGATATCATGGGCAATAAGGCCTCCCAGGTTGCTGGCATGTTCTCCCATTACCCCTTCAAGAAGGTCATGCCTCAGATGATCATTGATGTGGTAAACGCCCGATTCTATAGGATGTATCAGTCCACCGCGACCCACCACGGCTTCAATAACCTCAGTCTGAATATGAGAATCCTTTAATTCCTTCAGGATGATTCTTTTCCTGAATTCATACTGATCGCTAATCCTTTTATATTTTGAGAGTTCATCCGGATCGTGGAGGATACTTTTCAGAAATACAGGTTTGGCATTGTGATAAACCGCGATTTTTGTGGAAGTAGATCCGGGATTGATGGCTAAAATAATATGATCCATACGGAAGATTTTAAAAGAGGAAAAACGGAAATATGACTCATTCCATGGCGGCAGCCAGTGCAATGGACAAAAATTTGCTTTTTTCGGAATCCGCCCTGGAGGTCAGAACAACGGGGACTGATGCCCCGACAACAACGGCAGCGGTTACGGATCCTCCGAGAAAAATAAGCGACTTGTACAGGATATTGCCCGCATTCAGATCGGGAACCAAAAGGATATCGACATCACCTGCCACTTCAGAAATTATGCCCTTATGGTGCGCTGCTTCAGCCGAAATGGCATTGTCGAGTGCCAGGGGGCCGTCAATCAGGCATCTTTCAATTTGATTTCTTCTTTGCATTGCCACAAGCATGGCAGCATGAACGGTAGCTTCCATTTTGGGATTGACAGTCTCCACGGCAGCAAGTATGCCTACCTTGGGAAGGTCGATACCCAGCCTGTGGTATATATTGACTGCATTTTTAAGGATGGCGGTCTTATCATTGAAATCCGGAGCAATATTAATGGCAGCATCCGTGACACAAAAAAATTTATGATAATAGGGTGATTCAAAAAATGCAACATGGCTCAGCAAACCTTCCGTCAGCAATCCGTTTTCTTTGTCAAGAATAGCTTTCAGGAATATTCCCGAATTCACCAGGCCTTTCATAAGGATATCCGCTTTCCCTTCCCTGATAAGCTTTACAGCCTGTATGCAGGCCGACTGTTTGTCTGTGATGTCGATTCTTTCAAATCCGGAAATATCGAATCCGGCCTGTTCTGCACATTTCTTCATCTCAGCTTTATCCCCGACCAGGACAGGTTCCGTTATACCTGCTTCTGATGCAGCCTTTACGGCCCGCAGGACATCCTCATCCTCGGCAACCGCTACAACGAGCTTGCGGCGGCCTTTCGAGGTAGCAAGGCTGGCTAAGTCGTATAGCTTGCTGATCGTCATTATGATAGGGTTGAATTTGCCGATTCCGTGACAATTCTCATGGTATCCTGAGCAATCACAAGCTCCTCATTGGTAGGAACAACCATTATTTTCACCTTTGCGTTCTCATGGCTTATATCGGCTTCCTTACCCCTGAGCCCGTGATTCTTTTCCTTGTTCAGCTCAACACCAAGGAATTCAAGTCCGTTACAGACTTCTTCCCTTGTTTCGGGACTGTTTTCACCGATACCTCCCGCAAAAACAATGATATCAACGCCTCCCATGGCAGCAGCATAGGCTCCAATGTATTTTTTTACCCTGTAATGATACATTTCAAGACCCAAAATGGCACGGTCATTTTTATCCCCGAAAGCAGCATGTTCTATCTCGCGCATATCAGATGAGATACCCGTAATACCCAGCATACCGCTTTGTTTATTGGCCAGCGTGCCCACCTGTGAGATGCCTATTTCCTCCTTATCCATAATATAGGTCAGTACCCCGATGTCAAGATCACCTGACCGTGTACCCATGATAAGCCCTTCAATGGGAGTGAATCCCATCGATGTATCCACCGATTTTCCATATTTAACGGCAGTCATTGATGCCCCGTTACCCAAATGCACCGTGATGATCTTCTGTTTTTTAATATCCACCTTCAATATTTCACATGCACGTCTGCTAATATAATAATGGCTCGTTCCGTGATAGCCATATTTACGGATCCCATACTTTTTATAAAGAGAGTAGGGGATGGCATACATAAAAGCAAATTTGGGAAGGGTCTGATGAAATGCCGTGTCAAAAACCGCTACCTGCGGTTTACCGGGCATAAGCATTTTAATTGCGTTTACTCCCTTGAGGTTGGCGGGATTATGCAGCGGAGCCAGATCAATATATTTCTCCACTTCACTTTGCACCTCATCCGTAATTAATACACTGTTATTGAATTTTTCTCCGCCATTCACAATCCGGTGACCCACAGCGTCTATAGCATCAAGATTTTTTATGCATCCATGCTTCTTGCTGGTTATTATCCCCAGTATATATTCAATTCCTGTCTGGTGATCCAGGATCTCACCTTCGAATCGGACCTTTTCCCCATTATCCTTTTCCAATTTTACAAAGGATCCCTGCATCCCAACTTTTTCTGCTATACCTTTTGCGAGTGTTGATACTTCTTCCATATCATAAAGCTGGAACTTTATTGAGGAACTGCCGCAATTCAAAACCAATACCTTCATACTCTGTTTTTGTTAATTCTATGATTCAAAATCCGTTATAACCTGGAATTACCCGATTTTCCTGCCGCTTTCATCGTATTCGTAAAAACCCTGGCCTGAAATTCTTCCATACTGGTGTGCCCGTACATGCCTTTTAATAATCGGGGAGGCTTTGTATTTAATATCGCCAAATTCTCCGTACAGGTTATCCATCCATCTTTCCACTTTATCAAGTCCTACCTTGTCAGCCAGTTCAAAAGGTCCCAGGGACAGTCCCAGGCCTACCCGCATTGTAGTGTCTATGTCCGCTTTGGTTCCCACTCCTTCCATCAGGATCTCGCATGCCTCATTCACCATGGTCACGAAAAGCCTGATGCTTATCAGTCCGGGTGATTCCTGTACAGGTACAAGAATTTTGCCCAGCATATTAATGAATTTGCTGACCCTGTTGTATACTTCATCGGAAGTATAAAGGCTTCTTACCACCTCGATCATCTTTGCCCCGGGTGCATTGGTCAGAAAATGCAGGCTGACGCATCTCTCCTTGTGTTCAAGTTCAGAGGACAATTCTGTAATCGCTATTGTCGTGGAATTGGTTGCAATGATGGTATCAGATGAAACACATTTCTCAATGTTTTTGAATACCTCTTTGCGACAGGTAACCCGCTGCTCACGCGATTTTGATCTTATGGCTTCTATAACCAGATCACAACCCTCAAGATGTTCATAACCCACGTGACCGGAGATCCTGGATAATATCGCCCTCTTTTCACCCGGCGTCATACCCCATCTTCCGATCATGTTATCGAGCTCTTGTTCCATTTTACAGAATGCAAAGCTTACCTTTTCATCTGACAGTTCGATAAATACCGTTTCCAGTTCTTTCTGGCTTATCAGCAATGCAATATTCTGGCCTGCTGTTCCGCATCCAACAATGCCGACTTTCGAAAACAGGGTTTTCGGACGGGATTTCTGACTCAGTCCGTAGTTCTCTATCAGTTCAACAATAACATCTGCCATACATTCTATTTTGAGTTGTTTATTTAAGTTCCTAATTTACACCTATTGCCTGGTTTGCCGTAATGGCTATAAGATCCACGATGTCTTCCACGGAACATCCCCGGGAAAGATCATTAATCGGAGCTGCCATGCCTTGTAGAACCGGTCCTACGGCCTCTGCGTGTCCGAGCCGCTGAACCAGTTTATAGGCTATGTTTCCGCATTCGAGATTGGGAAATATCAAAACATTGGCTTTTCCGGCAATCTCGCTTCCGGGGGCTTTTTTCAGGCCGATCGAGGCAACTATTGCTGCATCTGCCTGCAGTTCACCGTCTATTTTAAGTGAAGGATCAATCTGTTTGGCTATACGGGTGGCGCGGACGACCTTATCCACCATTTCATGGGAGGCGCTTCCTTTTGTTGAAAAGCTCAACATTGCAATCCTGGGTTCGATCCTTGCGATCGCCCTGGTTGTTTTGGCCGTGGCAACAGCAATTTCGGCAAGTTCTTTATCTGTGGGATCGGGATGAACGGCGCAATCTGCAAAAATCATCAGCCCACCGTCTCCATATTCAGGGTCTTTCAAAAACATCAGAAAAGCGCCCGATACTACGCTTATTCCCGGAAGCGTTTTCACATACTGAAAAGCCGGTCTGAGTACATCACCGGTAGCATTGTCCGCCCCGGCTACTTCACCATCTGCATCTCCGTATTTTATCATAATCGTCGCAAAATACAGTGGATTTTTAAGGAGGGAAATCGCATCTTCCTTTGTAAGCCCTTTTGACTTTCTCAGATCCACCATCATATCAGCATACGATTCCAGTTTATCAAAGGTTTGGGGATTGATCAAAGTGGCCCGGTCAATATATTTCAATCCAAGTGTACGGGATTGATTGTGAATATCTTCAGGTTTTCCAAGCAGAATAATCTCCGCAATTTCATCCTTCAGGATCCGGTCGGCAGCCTTTAAGGTTCGCTCTTCATAGCTTTCCGGTAATACGATCCTTTGTTTGTTTTTTCGGGCATTCTCCTTGATTTTATCGATCAAATTCATTGTATATCTTTTATTTAGATGTTAGAAAACTTGGATAAAAATAGCAAAAAAGATAGAGTTTGCAGTGTACAAAACCATGAAATATTGCACTTATTCATGCGGGTAGCAAAATAATCTATTTTTTTATTCGGGATCGCTGATAAATATCAGCGGCCACTTTTCGCATGCCTGTTTACTATTGAAATAAGTTAATCGTTAGCTTTGTATCGAAAGGAACAAATATTTTCACTATTTATTATCTATGGATTCAGTTATTAACGGACATTTGTTGGACCTCCTGGCGAAGGATCTTTCGGGAGACCTTTATCATGATATGACCAACCGCCTGCTGTATGCAACTGATGCCTCCGCATACCGGGAAATTCCCGTTGCTGTTGCAAGGCCTGCAAATGTCGAGGATATAAGGAGCCTGATTTCGTTTGCTTCGGACAACCATACCACGCTGATACCCAGGACTGCCGGAACTTCACTGGCAGGACAGGTTGTCGGAAACGGCATCATCGTTGATGTTTCGAAATATTTTACTAAAATCCATGAGATAAACGTCAGTAAAGGCTTTGTACGACTTCAGCCCGGCGTGATATTGGACGAATTGAATCTGAAACTGGCCGAACACGGGCTATTTTTCGGTCCTGAAACCTCTACCTCCAATAGGTGCATGATCGGCGGCATGGTTGGAAATAATGCATGCGGAGCACATTCCCTGATATATGGCAGCACACGCGATCACCTCAGGGAGGTCAGCACCCTGCTTAGCGATGGTTCGGAAGCAATCTTCAGACCCATCGGTAAGGTAGATTTTCTGGATAAATGCAATGGCAACAGCCTGGAAAATGCATTATACAGGCAGATCTTCGAATTATTATCCAATCCTGACAACCGGGATTCGATAACCAGGGAATTTCCTGACCCCCTGATTAAAAGAAGAAATAACGGCTATGCCCTGGATATGCTCTTGCATACCTCCCCGTTCACAGAAAGCGGAGACCCGTTTAATTTTTCTTCGATCCTCGCCGGTTCAGAAGGTACTCTTGCCTTTATTACCGATATCGAGCTGAACCTGGTCCCTTTGCCTCCCAAGGTGAAGGGTTTGGTCTGTATACATTTTCGTACCCTCGAGGAATCCCTGTTGGCCAACCTGATCTGCCTTAAGTATAAACCGGGAGCTATCGAACTCATGGACAGCACCATTCTTGAGTGTACAAGGGCCAATATTGAGCAGAGAAAAAACCGTTTCTTTGTGCAGGGAGAACCCGGTGCAATCCTGATAGTAGAATTTGCAAGGCAAACGATGGAGGAATTGCTGGAGGATAAGAACCGGATGGAAAATGAATTGAGAGGAGCAGGGCTCGGTTATCACTTTCCCCTGGTTACGGGTCAGGACATTACAAAAGTTTGGGCCCTTAGGAAATCGGGACTTGGTGTTTTATCCAATCTGCCCGGTGATGCCAAACCCGTTTCCCTGATCGAAGATACTGCAATCCGGCCTGATCACCTTCCGGCTTATATTGGTGAATTCAGGAAAATCATGGACCAATACGGATTGAATTGTGTTTACCATGCTCATGTAGCAACCGGGGAACTACATTTACGTCCGGTGATTAATTTGAAGGATCCGGCAGGGGTGGAGTTGTTCCGGAAAGTAGCCACCGATGTTGCATGGCTGGTTAAGAAGTACCGCGGATCCCTCAGCGGCGAGCATGGAGATGGAAGACTAAGGGGTGAATTTATCCCCATTATGGTGGGAGAACATAACTACAGCCTCATGCGACAGGTAAAACAAACCTGGGATCCAAAGGGTATTTTTAACCGGGGCAAAATTACCGATACACCCAGAATGGATAGCGCACTGCGGTACAAAGAAACATCACATGCCTGGGAGAAGCAAACCATTTTTGATTATTCCGGAACCAGGGGACTCCTCCGGCATACGGAACAGTGTAACGGATCAGGGGACTGCCGCAAAACAGCTATCCTGGGAGGTACCATGTGTCCAAGTTACATGGCGACCCGCGATGAACAGACCACCACACGTGCAAGGGCCAACCTGTTACGGGAATATCTGACGGATTCAGGAAAGGTAAGCAACGTAAGTATCGGCTCTGTATATGATATACTGGACCTGTGTCTTTCCTGCAAAGGATGCAAATCAGAATGCCCGTCAAATGTTGATATGGCAAAACTCAAAGCGGAGTTCCTGCAACATTATTATGACAGGAAGGGAATATCCCTTCCTGTATGGCTGATAGCCCACATAGGGCGCATACATAAACTAAATTCCAGATTCCCTGCGATTTATAATGCATTGTTTTCCAATGAATTCATTGCCCGAATTGTAAAAAAAATAATGGGTTTTGCCACGGAAAGAAAATTGCCATTGTTATCACCGGTCTCATTTGAAAGATGGCTGAGAAAAAATGGATTTTTCTACAACGACCTGCCCAAAACCGATGATAAGCCCGAGGTATGCCTGTTCCTGGATGAATTCACCAATTTCCTGGATGCGGAAAAAGGGATTGCAGCGGCCAGCCTGCTTAAAACCCTGGGATACAGGTTATTCTATGTACCTTCCTCGGAAAGTGGGAGGACCTACATTTCAAAAGGACTTCTGCGCAAGGCCAGGAAGATTGTTGACAATAATATATTGAAATTCAGCAAGATACTCAATGAAAAGAGACTACTGGTCGGGATTGAGCCTTCAGCCCTGCTTTCCTTCAGGGATGAGTATCCCGAGCTGGCGCATTCCGAATTACGCGACAAGGCAAGAAATCTGGTACCCTATTGCCTCACTGTGGAGGAATTCATAGCCGCGGAATTTAATGCCGGCCGCATCAGAAAGGATCAATTCACCGATGAAAACCTGCACATATACCTGCATGGCCACTGCCAGCAGAAAGCCATCGCCTCCACGGCAGCAGCCAAGGTAATGCTGACAATTCCCGAAAACTATACCGTGGAAGAAATAAAATCCGGATGTTGTGGTATGGCGGGTTCATTCGGTTATGAAAAGAGGCATTATGACCTTTCGATGAAAATCGGTGAAATGGTATTGTTTCCGTCAGTACGGAAAGCTAAAACCGGTTCGGTCATAGGTGCAGCCGGGACCAGCTGCCGCCAGCAGATCGCAGACGGAACCGGTGTGCAGGCATTGCATCCTGTGGAGATTTTGTATCAGGCATTAAGAAGGTGATTCCAGCAGCTATTGCAGATTTACGCAGAAAGTATGAATCATACTTCGATCATCTTATGCTTGATGGCATAAATAACCAGGCTCGCGGCATTGCGCGTATTGGTCTTGGTAAGCAGGCTTGCCCTGTGGTGATCAACGGTTCGTTTGCTTATGAACAGCTGATCAGCAATTTCCTGGTTGGATAATCCCTTGCAGATCAGCAGCAGAATCTCCTGTTCCCTGTCGGAGAGAACCACCGGGGGTTCCGGAAGGATTACCCTGGCCTTGAATCTGTTTACAAGCTTATAAAGAATTTCTTCGGTAAAATAATTGTTTCCCTGCACTACATTCAGGATGGCTTTTCGCACTTCTGAAAATTCGGAGTTTTTTAGGAGAAAACCGCAAACTCCGGCATCCACCATCCTTTGAAAGTATTCCTCATCGCTGAACATGGAAAGTGCCATTATTTTCAGGTCGGGATACAGCTCCAGCGCCCGTATTGTTGCATCAATGCCATTTACCTTCGGCATTTCAATATCCATCAGAACAAGATCGGGATTGCATGTCCTGATCATTTGTAGAAATACTTCTCCGTCAGATGCTTCCCAAACCTCACCGATCTCCTCCAGATTTATCAGCAGTAATTTCAGCCCTTCACGGAATAGTTTATGATCATCTACGATCAGGATATTAAGTTTTTCCATGGGCTGCCATTTTAACTTTTGTTTTGAGCATTATACTTGTCATCATTCCTTTTGGCAGGATACGCTTAAATTCAATCTCACCATTCAGGGCCTTTAATCTCGATTTCATATTGGAAATACCCATGCTGTTCATATTAACTGCATCTTTCGGATCAAAACCGATTCCATCGTCAAAGTATTGTATTATAATTCGGGTCTCATGGAAATGCACCAACAGGGAGACTTTAGAGGCTTCAGCATGTTTTACGGTATTCTGAAAGAGCTCACAGATGATTCGGTACAGGTTGGTCTCTATCTGGCTTTCAAACCTGGTGCTTTCGATATTATTGTTAAATGTAATATCAATTTTGCCAAGCCTGTTTATGTTTTCAGTAAAGGAATTGATTGCGCTTGCCAGCCCGAAGTTATCCAGTATATGGGGACTCAGGTTGTTGGATGTATACTTTAGTGAAGTAATGGACTCGTTTATCAGGTTGCTGATGTTGTCAACAACGGTGCGGTTAAAGCCAATGATCTGCGTTTTATCCAACGCTGAAACTGACATTTTTATATTCGACAGCAGCGGACCTATGCCGTCATGAAGATCCTTGGCGAGCTGCCGTCTTTCCCTTTCCTCCGTTTGCATGATGGCCTGCAATACCCGTTTTTCTGATTCCCTGCGAATATCATCTATGCGCTTAAGTGATTTGAATAACCTGCGTATGAAAACAACCCCCAATAACAGTAACACAGAGGTGAAAATTCCAAGCAACCGGTCGATAATATAGATCTCGCTTTGGAATTCCTTATAATAGATGGGAACCAGATCGAGTATCCGGCGGACAGCTATCAGCAGGAAGGCCAGGGAAATAAGGACCCAGCTTATGTTGAACTTGGTCTGCCTGGTTAAACCCAGTGCAATTATGGCTGCAAGAAGCTGAAATATAATGGATATAATGAGTGCAGCTTTCATGTTTCAAGCGACCTTAATGTATCGCCATTTCGGTAATTATTGGTTTGTATTCCTTAATCTTATTATTTCTGATCTGGTATGAAAGGGAAATATACCAGACCTGGGTTTTCGTGAATCCTGTGAAGTTATCATAATTCCCCCCGCCATTATAATTGTGGTTCAGGTAGTCATCTAGGTAATACCTGAATTTGATCTGCACCCCGGCGGGAAACTGAAAGCCCAAAAATGCTGAAGGTATGAAATCAGGCGTGCGGTTGCTGAACCATTTGGAATATTTTGTTTTGTCGTCACCTTCAAAAATCTTTTGCTTAAAATGCACCATCCATTCATATTCTGCTCCTGCAAAAACAAAGAGATTTTGTTTGAATGAGCCAAGCTTGACTGCAACTGGTACTCCCAGGTTATATGTTCTGTACTTTATTTTAATATCATCTTCTTTTATAATAAACCCGACGTTTCGCAATCCAATTCCTGAGAATATGCCGATGTGGTCGCCCATGTCGAAATGCAGATATTCCCCCAGGTGAAGCACAGCCGAAAATCTTAAAATGCTATTAATATCTTCAGCGTTCTGTTCTATCCTGGAAGACTGGAAGATAATTTCACCGCCGGAGACCATATATACCTCCTGGCCATAGGAAGTATGAAAGCAAAAAGACAGGATGAGGGGGAATAAATACGACTTAATTTTAACAAAAAGAGGTTGCCAAAACGGACTTTTAAGTTTGTTGTATGGATATTCCATAAAGGCAGATTAAAGATTTATTCAGCCACAAAAATAGTGATTTTAACTTTTCCAAAACTACATCGTATAACACGATTAGCGGTGGCGTAAAGTGAAATAAACTCAAATGGCTTGATATATCAGATTAAAATTCTATGTGGTTCCGATTAAAAATAACAAATACGGTTTATGCGGCCGGGATGGTTTGTCTCCTGCTGTTTATCGATGGAAAAGTCAGTTCACAGCATACTGCCGATCCCTTCCTGGGAGAACTCAACATTAAATTCCAGCCGGGTGAATTGAAGAAAATTGATAACGCACTGGAGATACTCAATGAGGCAGATGAACTTCTTGTGAAAGCAGAAGAGGCATATTCCGTCCTCACCGAAGTTGAAAAAAAGGAAAGATATTCAGCGGGTTACAGGTATGCCCTGAAAGATCTTTTTGAGAGTTCCGAAAAGTATAAGGAAGGATACAATACAGTATACAGTGTTTTTAAGGATAAAAGCGATCTTTTCTGGCGCAAAATGGAAAAGAATAATCACAGGGCAGCCGGCATGGACAAAGCAAGATATTATGAAGGTACTGCAATGAGAGCTCTGAACCGGTCGCTGATAAGGCGGCAGCAGGTTCTGCAAAGCGATCGGTTTGATTATTCAATGGGTATTATGAAGGACGCCATGAATCTCGAAAAGCTGGCCGTTCGCGATCAGGGCAGAGCCATGCAGATATGTTCCGACTATCCGGTCGAATATAATTATGGTTGGGAGAATGATCTAAGCCTTGAACAAATTGTGGCCATAATGAAGGATCCTATCGTTCATGAACCGCCGGCTGATATATTTGCCACGGTAGATAAGGCTGTTGCTGTGGATTCAACTTTATTCAGGGAAATTATCTTCAAAGTTCAGATTGCAGCGCATACCATGCCGTTGAGTGAGGACTACCTTAACACGGTTTATAAGGGGACCATGAAAATTGATATGATTTTCGAAGAGGACTGGTACAAATATTCCATCGGACGATATACCACATTTGATAATGCTGAGGCTACACGCCTGGAGTGCAAAATCAAAAAGGCCTTTGTAGTTGCTTATCAGGAAGGCAAAAAGATCAGTACTCAGGAAGCCGTTCAGATCCTTGAAAAGAACCAGGCGATGCAAAAATGATCATGCAGGATAAACTTTGTTTGAATTGGCCAATGTTGAAAGCATACCGCAGGCTGCAAAAATATCCTGGCCCCTTGACGCCCGTATGGTCGTCAGAATTCCCTTTTCATTCAGTTTGTTTTTGAATTGCAGTATTGTATCATCCGGGGATGAAGCAAGGTTTACACCGGGAATCGGATGATAGCGGATAAGATTTATCCTGCAGCGGATACCATTCAGAAGCCTTGTCAATCCATTGACATGCCTCGGGGTATCATTAATTCCGCTGAACATAATATATTCGAATGAGATTCTGCGATGCCTCGCGGGAGGGTTCTTTTTGAGAAATTCTATTACCCGTTTTATCGGATAAACTTTTTCTACAGGCATAAGGCTAAGTCTTTCTTCCTCAAAAGGAGAATGCAGGCTTATTGCCAGGTGGCATTTGCTGCGGGCCATGATCTCCCCGAGTCCGGGAAGAACGCCAATGGTGGAGACCGTTATCCTGGATGAACTGATACCATAGGCATAGTCAGCCGTAAGGATTTCAATGCTTTTTAATACATTTTTGGTATTGGCAAGGGGTTCCCCCATTCCCATGAATACGAAGTTGGTGACTTCCGGTTTCTCCGGCAGGGAAACGATCTGATTCAGGATCTCTCCGGCAGACAGGTTACCCTGGAATCCCTGCTTTCCTGTCATGCAGAATAAACAGTCCATTTTGCAGCCCACCTGCGAAGAAAGGCACAGGGTGGCCCGTCCGGGTTCGGGAATGTACACTGCTTCTATATGCTTGCCGGCTTTTACCGGGAAAAGGTATTTGCGTGTACCGTCAGACGAAATCTGCATATCCGAGGGTTTTTGCCTCCCGATAAAAAACTTATCAGAGAGCAATTTACGGCTTTCCCTGGAAAGGTTTGACATACGGTCAAAGGACTCCGCACCCTTCTTATAAAGCCAGTCCGTAATCTGCAGCGCCGTATAGCGGGGTAAATTCAGGTCTGCCGCTATCTGCAGGATATCATCATAGCTTTTGCCCAGAATGTCTTCACGTTCATCCATACTCCCGAAATCAAAAAAGGCAAAGGTATGCAAAATCAGCTTCCGGGTGAAATGGCAATGTCAGTATTTGACTAACTGCCTGACAAACATGTCCTTATCAGTTTCAATTTTTATAATGTAAATACCTTTTTCCCATGAATTGATATTCAGGGTGATGATATCGCCATCAGGATATATCCTGTCTTTCAGCACGAGGTCTCCGGACGAGGAAAATACGGTTAACAGCACAGGACCCGAATTAAGTCCTCTACCTTTGATATTGACAAAACCTTCCGCTGGCTGGGGATACACCTGCAGGAGATCTGACCTTTCGTTTTCCAGGTCCGTAACAACAACTGACATGAGGTTGAGATTGAATGTGCCTTCCAGTCCGCCTCCGCTTCCGTCTACCTGTATCCAATAAGTTTTTGTCGGTGTTATTTTCTGTGACCTGATGAAAGGATTGAAGTCCGTGGTACTCCTGTCGTCATTTGCAGCAACAATGGTAAAATTCTGATTGACAATATCCAAATAGCTGTCCGCTTCATACAGGGCTATTTCATTGTCAAATCCCTCGGATTCTATGTTGATGTATCCGCTGGGGCCGGCTTTAAATTTAAACCAGATGCTTTTTTCCACAATGTTTTCCCCGGTTCCGTATTCATCACACCATGAATACTGCGTGGTACAGGAATAGTGCTGTGGTATAGGTTCACCGGCCTCAATGGTTGCGCATTTATTTGAATATGTTTCGCTCTTCCCGTATGATAAAAGGACAGCATCCTGGATATAGTCATTAGGTTGTTTGATCAGCACATAATCCAGGTATGCCGTGTCTTTGCAGGTTCCATGTGACCCTGTGACAATGATATTCACGATAACTGACGAATCAGCCGAAAAACCGGGAATGGGCCTGATCTCCACTGTATCTGACACATCTTTGTCCAAATGTACTTTGTCAAGGCTTCCCGGCAGCACTTTCCATTCATAATCTGTCGCACCGCTTGCCCAGGCATGAAAATGACCAAGGTCACATAAACAGGCTTCTCCTTCCGGTGCAGAATTTATTGCGAGCTCAATGCTGTCCCCGGCCTGGAATGCGTTATCTATCTTCATCGAATCGACCCCGAAAGGTTTGGAAATTTTCAAAGCTACCGAATAGAATCCGGGTTGAAGGAATTTGATTGCCGGATTCGCAGATGATTCCGTAGTGCCATCCGTGAATACAAAGGTTGATGGAGTAATGATCCAGGTTCTTAAATAGGGCTCAAAAACGGAATAGTCGGTAAGCTGCACCGGAGCCTCAAGGCATACCTTTGAAACAGGGATATCGATAAAAGCATCGGGAGGATTGCCTGGAGGACTATATCCCTGCAATGCCAAAACTCCTGTGTTGTCAGGATCGAGAAACTGATTCAGCATGAGATACTTTCCCGAAGTATGATTCCACGAATAGCTTAATTTTCCATATAGGTCATTGGTATCATCTCCTCCATGCAGTTGCCCGATAATCTGATCCTTACTGTTAAAAAGCGGCGATCCCGAAGATCCACCCGCTGTAAGCCCTTCTTCGAAATCCACCTGCCAGTGACTTGCCACGGGAGAAGTAGAATTTCCTTCCCATTGTATTTTTATTGAATTGGAAAGAATACTGTCACGGTCAATGGATAATTTTTTTGTGAGCCCTTCGGGATGGTGAATACCAGCCACCCGGCTGGCCGGATTGTCATTTGCATCCCAGCCGGCATAGAAAGGCTGATAGGATGGGGGAGGTGTATTATTGAGCAGGAGAAGTGAATAATCCGATGCGGGAGATGTACTTATGATGGTTGCACCCGAAAGCGTCCTGGCGGTCATGACACTTCCGTCACATCCGTTATTCTCATAGTTGAAATAAGCAATCAATGTGGCTGCTTCTGCCGAATCCTTTATACAATGATTGGCCGTAAGAAAATACGGCTTCCCATCCTGTCTTGCATTGTTGATTAACGCCCCTGAACATAAATAGGAAGATGTACCCGACCGGAAACTGATCCTGCATACAGCATGCTTGGGGAGTTGCAGGTTTTTCCCCTCGGTACAGTTAATATTTATGTAATCACTCCCGCTCTTCAGGTCAAAGATATCCTTGTAACTTTTTGAAACAGAACCTATAACAATTCTTCCTTTAAATATGGCACCATCCGGTTCAAAATACTCAATTACTGCAGTGCTGCCGCGCAGGTCTTCCACTGCCAGGGTGGAATCCGGATTCATGTTTAAGTATATAAAGGCGCCCAGTATATTTTCATATCCTTTGCTGTAAACAAAAAGCTTTGCACCGGGCGGGATAATGAAAGTGGAGAAAATTACCTGTAATGAATAGGCACTGTCGCAATGAAGTTTCAAACGCCATATTGAACCTGCCTGTCCTGTCACGGTATCCCTTTTTCCGGTTGATTTGATATCGATCAGTGCGTCTTCGAAAATTGCATAACGGAATGGCGATGGATGAAGTCTGTCTTCCTGCACCAGGGCGGATCTGTCAAATGATTTCAGCTTATATTCCGGCAATGGGGCAGTTCCTTTTAATTTCTGCATTGAAACGGAATAAGGTTGTCCACCGTCAGAAACCTGGGACTTAGCCGACAATGCAGTGAAAAGTGAAAAAATAAATATTAAAATATATCGGATCATGGAATCTCTCCTGAAGTATTTATCTGAAAACATGTAATATAAAAAACTGCAATCGGCTTGAAGCATAAGATGAATCCGTCGTCTAAAGTACTTGAAAAAAACGGTAAACTGATAACGCAGGAATATAACATCATTAAAACCTGATATCTGATTTATTGTTGCAAATAAATTTAAAAAATTGTAAATTGGAAAACCTAATATCCAATATGAAAATAATAAATTTATCTCCGGTCCATGAACGGCAGTACTTTTGCTGTCTTGAGGAATGGTCAGACGAAATGCGGGATGCCGGTGACCATAAAGAATGCTGGTATGCTAAGATGAAAGACAGGGGCCTTAGAGTCAAAATTGCTGAAAATGATAAAGGCGAAGCCTGCGGAATGATCCAGTATTTGCCCGTGGAGATATCGCCGGTTGAAGGCCAGAACTTATATTATGTTTTATGTATCTGGGTACATGGTTACCGGAAGGGGATCGGCAATTTCCAGAAAAGGGGATTGGGAAAGTCCTTGTTGCAGGCAGCAGAGGCAGATGTCCGTCAGCTTGGTGGCAAGGGACTGGTTACCTGGGGAATCATCCTGCCTTTTTTTATGCGTTCAGCATGGTTTAAAAAACAGGGATATAAAGTTGCTGATAAGCGCGGAATTTTAAGGCTGTTATGGAAACCGTTCGCCAATGATGCCCAACCGCCCCGGTTTATGAAAGAAAGACATCTGCCCGCGCTGGTTCCCGGAAAAGTGAATGTAACCGTTTTTTATAATGGCTGGTGTCCTGCGCAGAATATTGTGTATGAAAGGACAAAACAAGCCGTGGTTCAATTCCGGGAAAAGATTGACTTTAATGTTTACCATACAATCGATCACGAAATACTCAGTTACTGGGGAACAGGCGATGCGTTATTTATCAATGGGAAGAAAATAAGAACTGGTCCGCCTCCATCTTACAAGAGGATTTACAGGATAATTGAAGGGAATGTCAGAAAGATCAGGGAACCCATATCCTATTAGCGACCAGCAGGCAACCAATTTCCGTCACATTTGTTATTCAGCAAAGGGTATCAGGATGTTTTCTGTCCTGGTTGGTGTAATGTGGGGTAATAAAAATGACATAAACATGAGTGAGAACAGGAAGGTCCAAAAGTCAGATAACGAGTGGAAAGCATTGCTGACACCTGAACAATTCAATATTTGCAGGATGAAAGGAACGGAATCGCCGGGAAGTGGCAAATATGACAAGTTTTACCAGGCGGGCTATTATAATTGTGTTGCCTGCGGGCAAAGGTTATTTGACTCCGATACCAAATATGATTCCGGAAGCGGCTGGCCCAGTTTTTATGATTTGTATGATAAGACAGGGCTTGCATTTCATAAGGATTCAAGCTTTGGTATGATCCGTGTGGAGGTTATGTGCTCCCGATGCGGATCACATCTGGGACATGTATTTGAGGACGGCCCAAAACCAACAGGTTTGAGGTACTGCATCAATTCCCTCGCACTTGAATTTGTACCCCATCACTCCAAAGAAGATTAAAAAGAATTTACAATGAGATAAAATTGGTTAAATTGCCGCCTAAAAATATATGTTATGACAACAGAATGCAGGCGGGGATTTGCCAGTGACAACAATTCAGGTATTCACCCTCTTTTGCTTGAATCGATTGCTGAGGCCAATACCGGACATACCATTGCGTACGGAGATGATGAATTCACCCGGCGTGCTGAAGCAACATTCAAAGAACATTTCGGTGAGCAGGCTGAAGTATTTTTTGTGGTCACCGGCACCGGGGCAAATGTCCTTTCTCTTGCCTCCCTCACCAGATCGTACAATGCCATAATCTGTGCTGAAACAGCCCACATTAATGTGGATGAATGCGGTGCACCCGAAAAATTTACCAGTTGCAAGCTGGTTTCGGTGCCCACACCCGACGGAAAGCTCACGACGGAGAATGTTACCCGGAATTTACATGGCTTTGGATTTGAGCATCATACGCAGCCCAGGGTTATTTCAATCAGTCAGCCCACGGAAATGGGCACTGTATATACCCCGGCCGAGATCAAATCACTGGCGGACCTGGCCGCCGAATATGGAATGATGCTTCATATGGATGGAGCACGACTTGCCAATGCTGCCGTTAGCCTGTCTCTCCCCTTTAAATCATTTACTACGGATGCCGGGGTGGATGTATTGTCTTTTGGCGGAACCAAGAACGGCATGTTATACGGAGAATCTGTGGTTTTTCTGAAACCCGGGCTGAGTGAAAACTTTAAATACCTCCGCAAACAGGGAATGCAGCTGTCATCAAAAATGAGGTTCATCAGCGCCCAGTTTGAAACGTACCTGAACAAAAAAGTATGGTATCACAATGCACTGCATGCCAATAAGATGGCAAACCTTCTTTTTGAAAGGACGTCCCGGATCAGGGGAATTACCATCACACAGCCGGTACAGGCTAATGCTGTTTTCGCCATTGTACCCGGGGATCTGATCAGGACTTTACAGGAAAAATACTTTTTCTATGTTTGGGATGAGGCTACATCCGAAGTCAGGTGGATGACCTCATACGATACCACTCCAAAGGATATTGAGGATTTCAGCCTGTTTCTCTCTTCTTTATTGTCCTGAGGCCTGGTCTGAAAATAATGGAGCTGTCGCCATAGCTTAGAAATCTGAAGTCATTATCAAGCGCATATCGGTAGGCGGTTTTCCAGCCATTGCCCATAAAGGCAGCCACTAAAAGCAATAAAGTACTGCCGGGCTGGTGAAAATTGGTGATTAGCGTATCAACCACCCTGAATCTATAGCCGGGAACGATCATCAGCCTGGTGGAACCAATCATCGAATGCATCCCTTTCCTCACGAGCAGCTGTT
>Ga0209593_10000141_pt1 | contig 38027 bp, 28 predicted proteins | sample PPLLaktember2015_3_FD_187260 | JGI IMG/M metagenome (GOLD analysis project Ga0209593, IMG submission 187260) | Freshwater sediment microbial communities from Prairie Pothole Lake near Jamestown, North Dakota, USA - PPLs Lake P7 Core (6) Depth... | ecosystem: Environmental > Aquatic > Freshwater...
TTATTGATTTGCTTCAGAATGAGGCTAAGGTCATCTGATTTTATTTATTGACAGTCAAAAAAAAATAGAAAACTATGTCAGTTTTAGTATACGCGGAAAACTGGGACGGAAAGTTCAAGAAATCAACTTTTGAGCTTGTTTCTTTTGCTTCAGGGGTTGCGGAAATGATGAAATCTGCCTGCATCGTATTCTGTGTCGGATCCATTGAAAGAAACGAACTGGAAAAACTGGGAAGGTACGGTGCAGGCAGGATAATCCACGGAACCGGTGGTAATCTTGATGTGTTCGACAGCCAGGTTTATACGCGCATTATTGCTGACGCTGCCATTAAGGAAGGTGCTACAGTGGTCATATTATCCAATAACAATTCCGGCAAGACACTGGCCCCCCGGCTGTCGGTAAGACTAAAGGCAGGCCTTGGTTCCGGGGTAAGCAGATTACCACTGAGTATCAACCCATTCACCGTATATAAACGGGCGTATTCCGGAAATGCCTTTTCGCATCTGACCATCAAAACGGATGTCCGCATAATTACCCTGGCACAGAATTCCTTTGAGCTGATCGAAAAGAACAATGGCGGAACGATCGAAGAAATTTCAATACCCCTTGACAGTTCTTTGGTCAAAACCCAGGTAAAGGACGTTCAGAAGCAGACCGGAAAAATTTTGCTCACCGATGCAGATGTGGTGGTTTCAGGTGGCAGGGGTATGAAATCGCCCGACAACTGGGGACCCCTGGTAGAGCTGGCCGGTCTTCTCGGAGCAGCCACCGCCTGCTCACGTCCGGTTTCAGATGAAGGATGGAGGGGGCATGAAGAACATACCGGACAAACGGGAAAAATCATCGCACCCAACCTGTATATTGCCATCGGCATTTCCGGAGCAACCCAACATCTGGCAGGTGTGAGTTCTTCAAAATATATCGTGGCGATCAATTCTGACAAAGACGCCCCGGTTTTTGAAGCTGCACAATACGGCATTGTTGGTGATGCAATGAAGGTTTTGCCTAAGCTTGTTCAAGCGGTTAAGGAAATCAGGGCAAAATAATTCCATACCTGTCATAATATAAACCAAGTAATAACAATTTGCAGTTTGATTATGAGCAAACAAATCATATTTGCATTTACCCTTTTCCTCACCCTTGGCATTTTTGCCTTTACAATCAACCGCCTCGTTCAGTTCTTTAAATTCACCCGTCCTGCGTTCCCTGTCAAAGATCTCGGCAAAAGATTCCGGGTAATGACGGATGTGGCATTCGGTCAGACCAAAATATTCCGCCGGCCTGTGATTGGTTTTTTTCATGCCCTGGTATTCTGGGGCTTCTGCGTTATTCTTATCGGAAGCGTTGAGATGATCCTGGATGGACTTACCGGTACCGACAGGATTCTGAAGTTCCTGGGCGTCGTTTACAACGCAATAGTTGCCTCAGGCGATGTTTTCGGGTTGCTGGTGGCTTTCTCCATATTGATTTTCCTGAGCCGCAGGTTGTTTTTCCGGATCAAACGATTTGAAGGGATCGAAATGACGCAAATCACCCATACAGATGCAAATATTGCCCTTTCCATGATCCTGCTGCTCATGGTTTCACTGTTGGGCATGAATACGGCATACGTGGCACATATGCAAATCTCGGGTGAAATGATCCGCGGCATGTATCCGGTGAGTCAAATGTTTGCCACCTGGCTTTCACCCTTACCGGTTCAACCGGTGAAAGTCATGTACGAAATATGCTGGTGGACCCATATATTGCTGGTCTTCATATTTGCCAACATGCTTCCTTATTCCAAGCATTTCCACGTATTTATGTCGGTCCCCAATGTTTTTTTATCACGACTGGGCCCATTGGGAAAACTGGACAATATGGAAAGCATTACCCGTGAAGTAAAACTTATGCTCAACCCGGATGCCGCTGCTGCGGTACCACCGGCTGATGCCCCTTTAGAACGGTTCGGAATAAAGGATGTGGAGGATGTTACCTGGAAGAATTACATGGATTCACTTTCCTGCACCCAGTGCGGAAGATGCACAGCCGTTTGCCCGGCTAATATTACAGGCAAAAAACTGTCTCCCAGGAAGATCGTAATGGATGTCAGGGCCAGGATGAACAAAAAAGGCCCGGGAATGGTAAAGAACGGCAGGACTTTCAACGACAATAAATCACTTCTTCATGATTATATTACTACGGAGGAATTGTGGGCATGTACCACCTGTAACGCTTGTGCAATGGAATGTCCTGTTAATATAAACCATCCGGCCATAATCGTGGATATGAGGCGATACCTTGCTATGGAAGAGGCTTCGGTCCCCGGCGAACTTAAATCCGTTTTCAGCAATATTGAAAACAATGGTGCACCGTGGCAATTTTCGCCACATGACAGGCTGATCTGGGCCAGGGATCTCGAAATTCGAATTCATGAAACTGAAATGTAAAAACAGGCTATGGAGATACGCAAGATAGATGTTCCTGTTATGGCAGATTTAACTGCCCGGGGTGAAAAACCTGAATTCCTTTTTTGGGTGGGATGTGCAGGTGCCTTTGACGACCGTTACAAAAAGGTGGCCCGTGCATTTACCAAAATTCTGACCCACCTGAACGTAAGCTACGCTGTGCTGGGTACGGAAGAATCCTGTTCCGGAGATCCGGCAAGGAGGGCAGGAAATGAGATGCTTTACCAGATGCAGGCTTTGCAGAATATTGAAACTTTTAAGAGATATGGTGTTGAAAAGATTCTCACCATCTGCCCGCATTGTTTTAACATATTCAGGAATGAATATCCAGATCTGGGTGGACAATATGAAGTAGTCCATTATACACAGCTCCTGGAAAGTCTTATCAGGAATAACAAGCTTAAACTGAATAAATCCCTACCTGAAAACCATCATATAACCTACCACGATCCCTGCTACCTGGGGAGGGCCAACAATATTTATTCGGAACCCAGGACTATTCTCAAAGCGCTTTCCGGTCAGGTTGTTGAAATGAAAAGGAACCGGAGTTTTGCCCTCTGCTGTGGCGCGGGTGGCGCTCAAATGTTCAAGGAAGCGGAAAAGGGAATAAAAGAGGTATTCATTGAGCGAACGGAAGATGCGCTGGAAACCGGTGCAGAGATCATTGCAACGGCATGTCCGTTCTGCATGACCATGATGACGGATGGTCTGAAGTATAAGAACAGGGAGGAAGAGATCAGGAACTACGATATAGCGGAATTAATCGTCATGGACTTGGATCTATAAAAATAATATAATTACAATGGAAGCCAGAAAAATTTTAAAAAGCGGAGAGTTTCTCGTAAGTGATATTGAGTCAAAAGATATATTTATACCTGAGGAGTTCAACGAGGAACAACGCATGATCGCACAAACCTGTCAGGATTTTCTTGAAAGTGAGGTTTATCCGAATATGGATAAGGTTGACCACCAGGACAGGGAGTTAATGAAGGCCATGCTTGTTAAGTCCGGAGACCTTGGCCTTATGGGAATTTCCCTTCCGGAAGAATACAATGGCTTTGGTCAGTCATTTGTTACGCAGATGCTGGCAGCAGAAAAAATTGGTGCCGGCTATTCCTTTTCGGTGGCTTTTATGGCCCATTGCGGGATCGGCACCCTGCCCATTATGTATTATGGAAGTGAGGAACAACGCCAGAATTATGTGAAAAAACTGGCCACGGGGGAATTAATCGGTGCATATTGCCTCACGGAGCCCGGAGCAGGGAGTGACGCCAATGCGGGCAAAACAAATGCCAAACTTACAGATGATGGTAAGCACTACGTGCTGAACGGACAGAAAATGTGGATTACAAATGCAGGCTTTGCAGATGTGCAGACAGTATTTGCAAAAATTGATAATGACAGGGTCCTGAGCGCCTTTATTGTGGAGCGTAATTACCCTGGCGTTGTTGTCAGCCCGGATGAGCATAAGATGGGAATAAAAGGCTCCTCAACTGCACAGATATTCTATAATGATGTAAAAGTCCCGGTGGAGAACCTCCTCGGCAAAAGAGGAGAGGGTTTCAGGATTGCATTGAGTATCCTCCACATGGGACGGCTTAAGCTGGGGGCCAACGTCCTGGGTGCCGCAAAAAAGGCTATTAATGATTCAGTCAGGTACGCCAATGAACGCAAACAATTTGGTACCCTGATCTCAAGCTTTGGAGCGATAAAGCATAAAATGGCCGAACAGGTGATCCGCACATTTGCTGCAGAGTCAGCCAATTACAGGGTAAGCAGGGACATCGACGATCTGGTGGAGAAATATAAGACCGAAGGGTGTGACAAGGGGAGGGCAACCATTGATGCCATCAGCCATTACGCCGTAGAGGCGGCCATTCTTAAAGTATATGGTTCTGAAGTGTTAAGTTATATTGTGGACGAAGCTGTACAGATCCATGGCGGCATGGGCTACTCAGCCGAAATGGCTGTGGAAAAGGGATATCGTGATTCAAGGATCAACCGGATATTCGAGGGCACGAACGAAATTAACCGGTTGCTGGTTGTGGATACGGCCATGAAAAGGGCCATGAAGGGAGATTTTGATCTTTTTGGCAAAGCAGAAAAGGCATACAATTCAATTAAGGATTTACCCGCCAATAAAAACGGAGAAGGTTATTACGGGGAAAGGCTTAATTATATACGGAATTTCAAACAGGCTATTTTGATCGTGATGCACGGAGCATCCCGGAAATTCGGGAAACAGCTTATCCAGGAACAGGAAGTGCTGAACAACCTCTCTGACATGATCTCAGAAACATATGTAGGCGAATCGCTTGTCCTGAGAGTGCAGAAGCTTGAAGGCATTACGGGCGGGTCATCCATGGGTATTTACAGAGACATCCTCGATGTTTTTGTGTACGATGCATCATTCAGGATCAGGAAATCGGCCTCTGATGCTATATATTCCTTAGCAGGGGAGAGTGAAGCCGGTGAATTGGCCGAAGCGGTGAATACTCTGACCAGGGTTGCGGGTGTTAATGTGAAAGAGGCACGCCGCCGGATCGCAGATAAACTGATTGAAGATAACAGGTATAAGTTTTAATCATAATATGAAACCGGCGTAGATGCAATCAACCCAGCTACATACTCATCCAGCCTGATGCCAGTAAATTTAAATATCGAACAAGGAACACTGAATTAAGAATTTCGAAGATTTACTTCAATATTCAATATTCGATGTTCCTTGTTCATTATTAAATAATATCCATCTCTTTTTCTAATAACTTATATTTTACGCCTGTGCTGAAGGTCCGCCGAAATTCATCGGTATCAGCATTGAATCCTGACCTTCAGCATTCCTGATTGGCCCGTGTGAAGCTTCATATTTGGCAATATTATCCTTCAGGGCCATCAAAAGCCTTTTGGCATGTTCCGGTGTCAGTATGATCCTCGATTTTACTTCGGCTTTGGGCACCCCGGGCATGATCCGTACAAAATCAATTATGAATTCAGAAGGAGAATGGGTAATAATTGCCAGGTTTGAATAGATTCCCTGGGCGATATCTTCCTTCAGATCAATACTGATTTGATTTGGATTTTTTTTATCTTCCATATGCAAATATTAATTCTGCTCTTCCTTGATAGCTTCGTGCGTATATTTCTTCTCAATTGTCAGCCTGTCAAATTCTTCCTTGGACCCGACAATCAGATTTGAAAAACGGCGGTTGCCGGTTCCGGCAGGAATTAAATGGCCGACGATCACGTTTTCTTTCAGGCCTTCAAGATAATCAATCTTACCAAAGATAGCTGCTTCATTGAGAACCTTGGTCGTTTCCTGGAATGAAGCTGCTGACATAAAGCTCTGGGTCTGAAGGGCAGCCCTGGTTATTCCCTGTAGGATCTGCTGCGAGGTTGCGGGTATGGCATCCCGGGATTTGATGGGTTTCATATCTTTCCGCTTCAGCATCGAATTTTCATCACGCAGTTTGCGGGCTGATAAGATCTGTCCCGGTTTCACGATCTGTGAATCCCCGGATTCCTCAATGACCTTCTTGCCATAGATCCAGTCGTTCTCCTCAAAGAATTCCCATTTGTCGACCAGTTGTTTTTCAAGGAATTTGGTATCCCCCGGGTCAATGATCTCAACTTTACGCATCATTTGTCTGACAATGACCTCAAAATGCTTGTCATTGATTTTTACTCCCTGCAGCCTATAAACTTCCTGAACTTCGTTCACGATGTATTCCTGAACCTTTGTGGGTCCTTTGATGGCCAGTATATCCGAGGGAGTGGTTGCCCCGTCGGAAAGCGGTATGCCGGCCTTGACATAATCATTCTCCTGAACGAGGATCTGTTTGGAAAGCGGAACCAGGTATTTTTTGTGTTGCCCGGCTTTTGAGCTTATGGTGATTTCACGGTTGCCCCTTTTCACCTTGCCAAACGATACTTCACCGTCAATTTCAGAAACCACTGCGGGATTTGACGGGTTTCGTGCTTCGAAAAGTTCTGTCACCCTGGGCAATCCACCTGTTATGTCTCCCGTTTTTCCAATCGCGCGGGGTATTTTAACCAGGATCTCGCCTGCCTTTACCGAAGCACCTTCTTCAATGCTAAGGTGGGAACCCACGGGCAGGTTATAGGTCTTTAATACCTGATCGTTCTTGTCCACAATTTCGATACCCGGGTTCTTTGTGCGATCCCTGGTTTCCATGATCACCTTTTCCCTGTAACCGGTTACTTCGTCGGATTCCTCCTTGTAAGTTATGCCTTCGATCACACTCTCGAAGGATACCTTTCCGGGAACCTCGGAAATAATGACCGCATTATACGGATCCCATTCACAGATCAGATCTCCCTTGTTCACTTCTGCACCGTTTTTAATATGCAGTTTGGCACCGTAAGGAATGTTATTGGTAGTAAGGGCAATGCCTGTTTTTTTGTCAACAACCCGCAATTCTGCAAGCCGGCCAATGACGATGTCATATTTTGAACCGTCCTCTTCAACACGCTCTACCACGCGCAGTTCATCAATCTCAGCGATCCCGTTGTATTTTGCAATGATCCTGGATTCGGTGGTAATACTCATAGCGGTACCACCCACGTGGAACGTACGAAGTGTAAGCTGGGTACCGGGTTCTCCGATTGACTGGGCAGCAATTACTCCCACAGCCTCACCATTCTGCACCATGCGGCTTGTTGCTAGGTTACGGCCATAACATTTGGCGCAAACACCCTTGCGTGATTCGCACGTCAGAACTGAACGGATCTCCATATGTTCTATCGGGGAATCATCGATAATGCGGGCGATGTCTTCATTGATTTCATCCCCCGAATTGACAATAAGTTCACCCGTAAGGGGATGGTAAACATCATGAACCGCAGTACGTCCAAGTATTCGCTCGTAAAGGGATTCGACCACTTCCTCATTATTCTTTATGGCGGTGGCGATTAACCCGCGTAAAGTCCCGCAGTCCTCCTCGGAGATGATCACATCCTGCGACACATCCACGAGCCGGCGGGTGAGATATCCTGCATCTGCAGTTTTCAGGGCTGTATCGGCGAGCCCCTTTCTTGCACCGTGCGTGGATATGAAATATTCGAGTACCGACAATCCCTCCTTGAAGTTGGAAAGTATTGGGTTTTCAATAATTTCTGAACCTGTGGAACCTGATTTCTGGGGTTTAGCCATCAGTCCTCTCATGCCCGACAACTGACGGATCTGTTCCTTGGAACCCCTGGCTCCTGAATCCAGCATCATGTAAACCGGGTTGAATCCCTGTTTGTCCGATGATAATCGCTTCATCAGCGTTTGTGTCAGCTTGGCATTGGTATGTGTCCAGATGTCGATAATCTGGTTGTAGCGTTCATTGTTCGTGATGAACCCCATATTGTAATTATTCATCACTTCATCCACCTGCTCATAACCCTCGTTTGTAAGATCTTCCTTTTCCTTCGGAACGATCACATCGTCGAGGTTAAAGGAAAGTCCGCCTCTGAAGGCCATCTGGAATCCCAGATCCTTTATCGAATCAAGGAACCTGGCTGTCTGCGCTGTGCCAGTTTTCTTCAGCACATTGCTGATGATCTCGCGGAGTGATTTCTTGGTAAGGATCTCATTCAGGAATCCCACTTCCCTGGGGACTACTTCATTAAACAGAACCCTGCCAACCGTGGTTTCGATTATTTTCTTTACAGGCGTTCCGTCAGAATGGTCAAAGATCCTCACTTTGATGATTGCATGCAGGTCTACGCGCTTTTCATTATAGGCAATTATCACTTCTTCCGGGGAATAGAAGGTAAATCCTTCCCCAACGATAGGCTGTTCAGGTGTGCTTTTGCAGGCTTTCGTCATGTAGTACAAGCCCAGTACCATGTCCTGTGAAGGTACGTTGATCGGAGCACCGTTTGCAGGATTCAGAATATTGTGCGATGCCAGCATCAGGATCTGTGCTTCAAGCACGGCACCATTTCCCAGGGGCAAATGCACAGCCATCTGGTCACCGTCAAAGTCAGCGTTAAAGGCCGTACAAACGAGCGGATGCAGCTGTATGGCTTTCCCTTCGATCAGTTTTGGCTGGAATGCCTGGATACCAAGCCGGTGAAGTGTGGGAGCACGGTTCAGCAGAACGGGATGACCTTTCAGTACGTTTTCGAGGATATCCCAAACCACCGGATCCTTGCGGTCCACTATTTTCTTGGCTGATTTTACGGTCTTTACGATCCCTCTTTCAATCAGCTTGCGGATAATAAACGGTTTATACAATTCTGCGGCCATCTCTTTCGGGAGGCCGGTTTCATGCAGCTGAAGCTCAGGCCCGACCACAATCACAGAACGTGCTGAATAGTCCACGCGTTTTCCGAGCAGATTTTGACGGAATCGGCCCTGTTTACCTTTCAAACTGTCACTGAGTGATTTAAGCGGCCGGTTTGCGTCGGTCTTGACAGCGTTTGATTTGCGTGAATTGTCAAACAGGCTGTCCACAGCTTCCTGAAGCATGCGCTTTTCATTCCGGAGAATAACTTCGGGAGCTTTTATTTCAATGAGTCTTTTCAACCGGTTGTTCCGGATGATCACCCTCCGGTACAAGTCGTTCAGGTCCGATGTGGCAAACCTTCCTCCGTCGAGCGGTACAAGCGGTCTGAGTTCCGGGGGTATAACAGGAATCACCTTCAGGATCATCCATTCCGGATGATTAACACCTTTGGAGGCCCGGAATGCTTCAACCACCTGCAGCCGTTTCAATGCTTCATTCTTTCGTTGCTGTGAGGTTTCAGTATTGGCTTTGTGCCTCAGTTCATAGGAAAGAGTGTCAAGATCGATTCGCTGCAGCAGCTGGTAAAGCGACTCAGCACCCATGTTGGCAATGAATTTATCAGGGTGGCTGTCATCGAGCAGTTGATTTTCCTTTGGAAGTGACTCAACAATATCGAGATATTCCTCTTCGGTGAGAAAATCGAGATATTGAACACCGTCAGCAGATTTTATTCCAGGATTAATGACCACATAACGTTCATAATATATGATACTGTCGAGTTTCTTGGACGGCAGTCCAAGCAGATAACCGATCTTGTTTGGCAATGTGCGGAAATACCATATATGGGCTACGGGCACTACCAGTGAAATATGTCCCATTCGTTCCCGACGTACCTTTTTTTCCGTGACCTCAACACCGCAACGGTCACAGACAATACCCTTATAACGAATACGCTTGTATTTTCCGCAATGGCATTCATAGTCCTTTACAGGACCAAAAATACGTTCGCAGAAAAGGCCGTCCCGTTCAGGTTTGTAGGTCCGGTAATTGATGGTTTCAGGTTTCAGTACTTCACCACTTGAACGCTCGAGGATTTCCTCGGGCGAAGCCAGACTGATGGATATTTTGGAGAAGCTCGACTTTACTTTAGTGTCCCTTCTGAATGACATAGTTGATTTCCCTTGTTTAGTATCTGTTTCCAAAATTTGAATAACTTACACGAAGGCAATTAAACCAGGTTAATGCTTAACCCCAGTCCTCTCAGCTCATGCAATAATACGTTCAGCGATTCAGGTATTCCGGGCAAAGGCAGTGGCTCGCCCTTTACTATTGATTCATAGGCTTTGGCTCTTCCCACGACATCATCGGACTTAATTGTCAGTATTTCCTGCAGGATATGGGCAGCACCAAATGCTTCGAGTGCCCAAACCTCCATTTCACCGAAACGCTGTCCACCGAATTGTGCCTTCCCCCCCAATGGCTGTTGGGTAATCAGAGAATAAGGTCCGATCGACCGGGCATGCATCTTGTCGTCAACCATATGGCCCAGTTTAATCATATAGATAATTCCTACAGTGGCAGGCTGGTCAAAACGGTCCCCGGTACCGCCGTCATACAGGTAAGTCTTGCCAAACCGTGGAAGACCTGCTTTTTCAGTATAGCCGGCGATCTGTTCAATGGAAGCACCGTCGAATATCGGCGAGGCAAACTTTACATTCATTTTCCTGGCAGCCCAGCCCAGGACCGTCTCATAGATCTGTCCAAGGTTCATACGCGAGGGCACGCCAAGCGGGTTCAGCACGATGTCAACCGGAGTTCCGTCCTCCAGGAAAGGCATGTCTTCCGCACGTACAATACGCGAAATGATACCCTTGTTTCCATGCCGCCCGGCCATTTTATCACCGACTTTTACCTTACGTTTTTGTGCCACGTAGACTTTGGCAAGCTGGACAATCCCTGCAGGCAGTTCATCACCGATCGTTATGCTGTATTTCTTCCGTTTATAAATGGCATCTACTTCCTTGTGCTTGATAATATAGTTGTGGATCAAGGTTTTTATTGTTTCATTCTTATCCTTGTCCGTAGTCCATTTATTCGGATTGATATTCTGAAAATCAATCTCCTGGAGCAATTTCAGGGTAAACTTCGCACCCCGCGGAATTATGTCAACATTGTAATAGTCCTTGACTCCCTGGGAGGTTTTGCCATTCACAACAATGAAAAGTTTGTCAATAAGCTTGGCCTTCAGTTCATTGGAGTTGCGTTCGAATTCTTCTTCAATCTTATCCAGGATGGGCTTGGTGGACGATTTGAGCTTCTTATCCTTGATTGAGCGGGAGAAGAGCTTTTTGTCGATCACCACACCCTGGAGTGAAGGGGGTGCCTTAAGGGAGGCATCCTTCACATCACCGGCTTTGTCACCGAAGATAGCCCTCAGAAGCTTTTCTTCCGGGGACGGATCGGATTCGCCTTTTGGCGTGATCTTTCCAATGAGGATATCACCGGGGTTGACCTCAGCACCTATCCTTATCAGCCCGTTCTCATCGAGATTCCGGGTTGCTTCTTCGCTTACATTGGGAATATCCGCTGTGAGTTCCTCCAAACCGCGTTTTGTGTCACGGACTTCAAGCTGGTATTCATCAATGTGAATGGATGTGAATAGATCTTCGCGAACAACTTTTTCCGAAATAACAATGGCATCCTCAAAATTGTATCCCTTCCAGGGCATAAAGGCAACCATCAGGTTTCTGCCAAGGGCAAGTTCTCCCTGGCTGGTGGAATAGCCCTCGGTAAGTATCTGGCCCTTTGTGACTTTATCGCCTTTATTTACGATGGGCTTTAGGTTTATGCAGGTATTCTGGTTTGTTTTCCTGTATTTCAGAAGTTTATACCGGCTGACGTCCACGTCGAAGCTCACAAACTTTTCTTCTTCGGTGAGGGCATAGCGGATAACTATTTCATTCGAATCCACATATTCAACTACGCCGTCATTCTCAGCGATCACAAGGAAGCGTGAATCACGGACAACCTCATGTTCGATCCCGGTTCCTACAACCGGTGCTTCCGGGTTGATAAGGGGAACGGCCTGGCGCATCATGTTCGATCCCATCAGCGCACGGTTGGCATCATCATGCTCCAGGAACGGGATAAGGGAAGCCGCAATGGAGGCTATCTGATTGGGTGCCACATCCATCAGGTCAACATCATGGGCGTCGGAAAGCGGAAAGTCACCATTATAGCGGGCTTTTACCTTGGTGTTTTCAAAATCACCCCCTTCTTTAATGGGTGCATTGGCCTGAGCAATAACTTTTGATTCTTCCTCCTCGGCACTGAGCCAGATAATTCCCTCGGGACTGAGGTCAACGTTTCCTTTGTCCACCTTGCGATAAGGAGTTTCGATGAAACCCAGCACATTTATCTTGGCGTACACGCAAAGGGAAGAGATAAGACCGATATTCGGACCTTCAGGTGTTTCAATGGGGCACAGCCGGCCATAATGGGTGTAGTGCACGTCGCGTACCTCAAATCCGGCACGTTCCCGTGACAGGCCTCCGGGTCCCAGTGCGGACATCCTGCGCTTGTGCGTGATCTCCGCAAGGGGATTTGTCTGGTCCATGAACTGCGACAATTGATTCGTTCCAAAAAAGGAATTGATAACCGATGAGAGGGTTTTAGAATTGATCAGGTCGATAGGAGTGAATACCTCATTGTCCCTGACGTTCATTCTTTCGCGAATGGTCCTGGCCATACGTGCCAGACCGACGCCAAACTGAGTGGCAAGCTGTTCGCCGACGGTCCGAACCCTGCGGTTGCTTAAATGGTCAATATCATCCACATCAGCCTTGGAATTGATCAGTTCTATCAGGTACTTGATGATGCGGATGATATCTTCCTTGGTAAGGACTTTCACATCCATGGCTGTATCCAGTCCCAATTTCTTATTGATCCTGTACCGGCCCACTTCTCCCAGGTCGTAACGCTTATCGGAAAAGAAGAGTTTATCGATCACATCCCGTGCCGTAGCTTCATCGGGCGGCTCACTGTTTCGCAATTGCCTGTAAATATGGAGCACTGCCTCTTTTTCAGAGTTACAGGGATCCTTCTGGAGTGTATTGTATATTATTTCAAAATCCGTCAGGTTCTGGCCTTCCTTGTGTAACAGGATGGTCTTTGCACCCGAATCGATGATCGGGTCGATATGGTCGTCCAGAAGCACAGTCTCCCGGTCAATGATGATTTCATTTCTTTCAATGGAAACCACTTCACCTGTATCCTCATCCACAAAATCCTCCACCCATGATTTCAGGACACGGGCTGCCAGCTTGCGTCCCACGAGTTTCTTTAACGCGGTCTTGGAAACCTTGATCTCGTCAGCCAGGTCAAAAATCTCAAGAATGTCCTTGTCACTTTCAAATCCGATAGCCCTGAGCAGCGTGGTTACCGGTAATTTTTTCTTACGGTCGATATAAGCATACATGACATTGTTTATATCGGTCGCAAATTCGATCCATGAACCTTTGAACGGAATTATCCTTGCGGAATAGAGCTTGGTTCCGTTGGCATGGATGCTCTGGCCGAAAAATACGCCAGGTGATCTGTGAAGCTGGGATACAACAACACGTTCGGCCCCGTTGATTACAAAGAGGCCTCTATCGGTCATATAGGGTATGGTTCCAAGATAAACATCCTGGATAACCGTATCAAAATCTTCGTGTTCAGGATCAGTACAGTATAATTTTAATTTAGCCTTCAGGGGTACGCTGTAGGTCAAACCTCTTTCTATACATTCTTCAATGGAATAACGTGGCGGATCAACAAAATAATCCATAAATTCAAGAACAAAGTTATTCCGGGTATCCGTAATGGGGAAGTTTTCCTGGAATACCTTAAAGAGGCCTTCACTTTTCCTGTTTTCAGGAGTTGTTTCCAGCTGAAAAAAGTCACGGAATGACTTTAACTGGATCTCAAGAAAATCAGGGTAAGGCATTTGGTTTTTGGTCCGGGCAAAACTGATTCTTTGGAAATTTCGATTGGTCATTATCTTTAAGAATAAAGTGTTGAACTAAAGTTATGAGAAATGACAAAAAGGTTTAATCCCGACGCATCGGGATTAAACCTAAATGATATCACTATGCACGTTAACTTTATTTAAGTTCAACGTCTGCTCCTGCTTCTGCTAGTTGAGTTTTAATAGATTCAGCTTCTTCTTTGGAAACATTTTCCTTTATTGCAACCGGAGCTTTGTCAACGAGCTCCTTGGATTCTTTCAGACCCAGGTTTGTAATATCCTTAACCAGTTTTACAATTTGGAGTTTAGCACCGCCCGGATGGTTCATAAATACCGAAAAAGTTGTTTTTTCTTCAGCTTTTGATCCTTCGGCGGCGGCAGCGGGACCAGCAACAGCAACAGCGGCAGCTGCAGGTTCAATTCCATACTCCTCCTTTAATATCTTGGCTAATTCGTTTACCTCTTTAACAGTTAAGTTAACCAATTGTTCTGCGAAAGCCTTCAAATCTGCCATTTTAATTGAATATTAATTAGTTATCAAAATAATTACTCTTTTTCACTTAGTGTTTTAACAATACCAGCAAGCTTACTACCGCCTGACTGTAAAGCAGAAAGAACATTGCGTGCAGGTGACTGCAACAGCAGCACGAGATCACCGATCAGTTCTTCCTTAGACTTAATACCTGACAACGCATCGAGCTGATCGTCGCCAATATAAATGGATTCTTCAACATAAGCCGCTTTGAGAACCGGTTTCAGGCTGGTTTTACGGAATTCCCGGATCAGTTTTGCAGGAACGTTATTCACGTCCGAAAACATAATTGATGTGGAATCCTTCAATGCACCATACAATTCCTCGTATTTGCCTTCAAATTTCTCCAAAGCTTTTTGCAGCAGGGTATTTTTCACGACAACCAGCGTGATATCTTTCTCAAAGCAAGCCCTTCTCAATTTGCTGGTAGTTTCGGCATTCAGATCCGAAATATCAGTCAGGTAAAAATGCCGGGCTTGACTGATGCTATCAGTCAGGTTATCGATTATCCTGTTTTTCTCGTCCCTATTCATAATGGTTTATGGTCTTTAAAATTATTCGTCGAACGCTTTAGCATCGACCTTAATTCCGGGGCTCATCGTACTGGAAAGGAAAATGCTGCGTATATAGGTTCCTTTGGCAGCAGCAGGTTTAAGTTTTACCAGGGTATGTAAAAACTCCCTGGCATTTTCTGCTATCTTATCGGCATTAAAGGAAACTTTTCCGACAGAGGAATGTACAATTCCGGCTTTATCGACCTTGAAGTCGATTTTACCCATTTTTACCTCTCTGACAGCTTTTGCCACATCCATTGTTACGGTACCGCTTTTGGGATTCGGCATAAGTCCACGTGGACCCAGGATTTTACCCAGTTTGCCGACCTTTCCCATAACGGAAGGCATGGTGATTATCACATCAACATCAGTCCATCCATTGGAGATCTTGTCAATAAAATCATCAAGGCCAACGTAATCAGCACCAGAAGTCCTGGCTTCTTCCTCCTTGTCGGGAGTACAAAGCACAAGCACCCTGATTTGCTTACCGGTACCATGGGGTAGCGTAACAATGCCCCTCACCATTTGATTGGCTTTTCTCGGATCAATACCAAGCCTTACATCTATATCCACCGATGCGTCAAACTTTGTGGTAGTTACTTCTTTCACCAGGTTTGCCGCTTCTGACAGCTTATATTGTTTGGCGGTTTCGATCTTGTCTAAAGCCGACTTTCTATTTTTGGTCAAATTTGCCATGTTAATCCGGAAATAAAGTTTAGGTATTTACTGGGGCATCACCTTTGACAGTAATACCCATACTCCGGGCAGTGCCGGCAACCATTTTCATTGCTGAATCAACGGTAAAACAATTCAGGTCACTCATCTTGTCTTCAGCAATGGTTCGTATCTGTTCCCAGGAAATGGAGGCCACCTTATTCCGGTTTGGCTCAGCTGAACCGGATTTGGTCTTGGAGGCTTCCAAAAGTTGAACAGCTACCGGAGGTGTTTTAACAATAAATTCAAAGGATTTATCACTATACACCGTGATCACAACCGGAAGAACTTTGCCTGCTTTATCCTGGGTTCTGGCATTGAACTGCTTACAGAATTCCATAATATTCACACCTTTCGATCCCAAAGCAGGTCCCACCGGTGGTGACGGATTAGCGGCACCCCCCTTGATCTGCAATTTAATTAGTCCAGCAACCTCTTTTGCCATAATTTACTTGTTTCTGATTTATATAGTTGATCACACGCTTGCGGATGATTATTCAGGAAGCAACATGGTTATTACAATCATCAGTTCACGTATATTGTTATTCAATTTATTCCTTTTCTACCTGCATAAAGCTTAATTCCAGCGGAGTTTTACGACCGAAAATTTTCACCATCACCTTCAGTTTTTTCTTTTCGTCATTTACCTCTTCAATCACACCGGTGAAACTGTTAAACGGTCCATCAATTACCTTCACCGACTCACCGACATAGAAGGGTACATTAAGTTCTTCGTCCCCTTCGGCCAGTTCATCAACTTTACCCAGTATCCTGTTCACTTCGGACGTACGCAGGGGGGTAGGCAATTCATCACCCTTTGATCCCAGGAAGCCGATTACGTGGGTAATATTTTTGAGAATGTGGGGTATTTCACCAACCAGCGCAGCTTCGATCAGAACATACCCCGGGAAATAACTCCTCTCTTTGCTTATTTTCTTACCATTCCGGATCTGGTATACCTTTTCCGTGGGAATAAGTACCTGCGAAATATATTCCTGCAGGTTGAGCCGGGTGATCTCGCTCTCAATATATTCCTTTACTTTCTTTTCCTTACCACCAATAGCACGGAGAACATACCATTTTTTTTCCTGGTCTTCCATGTAAATAGCCCTCCCTGAAGGTTGTTATGAAAAAATACTATAGATCGCACTCATCACATTCTTGAACCCCAGGTCCATCAAGGCTACTACAATGGCAATAATGAGGGATGAAATCATCACCAGTATTGCACTTCCCTGAAGCTCTTTCCAGGAGGGCCAGGTAACCTTAAAAATGAGTTCCTTGTAGGACTCCTGAAAATAAGACGCTATTTTCTTCATATACTTTTTAAATAAGCACGGGAGGAGCGACTCGAACGCCCGACACCTGGTTTTGGAGACCAGTGCTCTACCAGCTGAGCTACACCCGTAAGCCGCAAAAGGATAAGTTCGTTATCCGTGCGATAACGAACTTAACATTGTTTTCAATTCCGTGATTATTCAATAATTTCAGTTACCTGACCGGCACCAACGGTACGGCCGCCTTCACGGATGGCAAAACGCAAGCCCTGATTAATGGCCACAGGATAAATAAGTTCAACAATTATGGAAACATTGTCACCCGGCATGATCATCTCGGTTCCTTCGGGAAGCACTATTTCACCCGTAATATCAAGGGTCCTGAGATAGAACTGGGGCCTGTAATGATTGTGGAACGGGGTATGACGGCCACCTTCCTCTTTTTTCAGAATATAAACCTCAGCTTTGAATTTGGTATGCGGAGTAATGGATCCCGGTTTTGCCAGAACCTGACCCCTGCGTATTTCCTTTTTGTCAACGCCGCGAAGCAGAAGACCAACGTTATCACCAGCTTCACCGTCATCCAGAATTTTGCGGAACATTTCGACACCTGTAACAACAGTTTTTCTGCCTTGTGCTCCCAATCCGATCAGCTCAACTTCATCACCGGTATGAACAACCCCGGTCTCAATCCTGCCTGTAGCGACAGTTCCACGTCCCGTAATCGAAAATACATCTTCCACCGGCATCAGGAAAGCTTTTTCTCTTTCGCGCGGAGGAATGGGTATATAGGAATCCACGGCGGACATCAGTTCCAGTACCTTCTCTTCCCATTTTGCCTCGCCATTCAGCGCACCCAGGGCAGAACCATGGATAATGGGGGCATTGTCGCCATCGAATTTATAGAAATTGAGCAGTTCCCTGATTTCCATATCCACCAGCTCAATGATTTCAGGATCTTCCACCATGTCAACCTTGTTCAGAAAAACAAGTACCTTCGGAACATTGACCTGACGGGCAAGTAAAACGTGCTCGCGGGTCTGGGGCATAGGACCATCTGTTGCGGCTACAACAAGGATCGCACCATCCATCTGTGCGGCACCAGTGACCATATTCTTAATATAGTCGGCATGGCCCGGACAATCCACATGCGCGTAATGCCTGCTGGCAGTCTGGTATTCGATGTGTGCCGTGTTAATGGTAATTCCCCTTTCTTTTTCTTCGGGTGCATTATCAATGGAATCAAAAGACCGGAAACTGGCAAATCCCTGTTTCTCAAGAACTTTGGTGATCGCTGCAGTTAAAGTGGTTTTGCCATGGTCTACGTGACCAATTGTTCCAATGTTAACGTGGGGTTTAGACCTGTCAAATTTTTCCTTAGCCATAATTTGAATATTTGATAGTTATGTTCGATTTTTAAACCATTATCTTATTGAGCCAATGACGGGAGTTGAACCCGTGACCTCTTCCTTACCAAGGAAACGCTCTACCAACTGAGCTACATCGGCCAGCGAGCGGGAGACGCGATTCGAACGCGCGACCCTAACCTTGGAAGGGTTATGCTCTACCAACTGAGCTACTCCCGCGAACTAAATAAAGAACGTGGGGAGAGCAGGATTCGAACCTACGAAGGCATCAGCCAGCAGATTTACAGTCTGCCCCAGTTGGCCACTTTGGTATCTCCCCGTTATAAATTAACCGGAAAAAAACCGGTTAGCCTCAAACAAAGAACAGAAACTTCCTGCTGAGCCGATGGAGGGATTCGAACCCCCGACCAGCTGATTACAAATCAGCTGCTCTGGCCAACTGAGCTACATCGGCAATACCCTCCAAAATCGGTTCGCAAATGTATAACAATTCATTTATATCACAAAATTATTTCAGGTGATTTATGAACCGCGCAATTTATCTTTGTGCCTCAGTATTTGTTGTTTCAAAGCATCTACTGCAGAATCGGTTGACTCTTCGAAAGATTTGGTTTGTTTGCGGGCAAAGAGGTCACTTCCAGGTATATCCAGTCTTATTTCCACTACCTTATTCTCAAGATCAGTTGAATTTTCAAGCCTGAGGAAGATTTCAGCATTAAGGATGTCGTCGAAATAATGACCAAGTTTGCTGACTTTTTTTTCTATAAACTGTTCAAGCTTGCTGTCGGTATCAAATCTTACCGCGTTAATCCTGATATTCATGACTATACCTCCTAAATTTTATGCTCGCGGATGAGCTTGTTTATATACTGATTTTAGTTTTTCAAATGTATTGTGGGTGTAAATTTCTGTTGCAGAAAGGTTTGCATGTCCCAGCAATTCCTTTATTGCGTTCAGGTCAGCTCCCTTGTTCAGCATTTGCGTTGCGAAAGTATGCCTCAGAACATGAGGGCTTCTTTTATCCGCTGTTGTCACCAGCGATAGAAAACTGTGTACCACCCTGTATACCAGCCTGAAATATATTTTCTGCCCGGATGAGGTCAGAAACAGATAGCCTTCATCAAATCCCGGGAAAGCGGCAGACCTCCTTGACAGATATTCCTGAAGCAAACTGCAGTAACCGCGGTCGACAGGTATGAGGCGTTCTTTATTCCGTTTGCCAAGGACCTTTATCGTTTGCTGTAAAAAGTCAATATCCCCTGTCTTAAGATTGACCAGTTCTGCACGTCGCATTCCCGTACTGTAAAAGGTTTCTATCATAACACGGTTCCTGAAACCGGCATAGTCATCCCCGAATTCAACATGATCCAGCAATAGATCCATTTTTTCCTCATTTACAAAAACCGGGAGCTTTTTATCTGTTTTGGGCACGGGTATCCGCACTGCCGGATTGGTCACCAGCACGCCTTCTTTCTGCAGAAACCGGAAGTAGCTTTTCAGGGAGGATATTTTGCGGCCAACGGTCCGGGAAGAACTGCCTGTTTCCATAAGATGAGCCATCCAGTTCCGGATCATACGGGAGTCAATTGCGGATTCCGCTGAACCTGCATCAAGGGAATAAAACGAAAAAAACTGTTCAAGATCTTTCCGGTAAGACAGAACAGTATGCGGGGAGTAATGCTTTACAAATTGTATATATTGCAGAAAGTCACCGAAGTGCCTCATGATCAGGGATAATTAAGTACCTGAACAGAATATGGTCATTGCTGGTCTATCCCTGTAAAGGAACCGGCTATTCTTCTGCCTGTTGCAATTGCTGAATATAAACAGCACGCTTAACAACCTCACGTTTGCGCATGGAGGGTTTCTGAAAAGCCTGCCTTGACCTCAATTCCTTTACTACACCTGTTTTTTCAAATTTTCTTTTGAATTTTTTCAGCGCTCTTTCAATGTTTTCGCCTTCTTTGATTGGTACAATAATCATACTTGGATTTTTATTTAAATCGCAAAGTTATTATTTTGAAGTATATCCACCAAATTTTACCAACAAAAAAAAGCTTAGCCCTGAAAATCAGGATAAAACCTTACCTGTCCGGGATTAAAAATAAAGGATAAATTTAGTCAAATTTTATGTGAAATAAAAAGATAATCCTGTTAAAAGAAGTTAAACGGACAGATAAACCCTTATTTTATCAAAAATTTCTTTGGGTACCAATCCATTTATTTTCAGCTCATTAACATTTGAGATGATGGTTACCCTGGTCCGATACCGGATGATCGCCGAAGCAATATAACGACCCACATAAGGATGATGCGCCAATTCCTTTTCAGATACAGTATTTAAATTTATTTTCTTTACATGTATTGTATCTGCAGCAAGCCTGGTGCCAATCTCCCTATACAGGCTGTCACTTATCCCATATACTTCCCTGAGTTGGGCAGGATTGCAATATCCTCCAAGCAGGGTACGGTATTTAATGATTCGCTTTGCCAGGACAGGTCCGATCCCGGGGAGTTTTTCGAGCGCTGATGAATCAGCAAGGTTTATGTCCACCACCGCGGGGCCGGCGTCTGACAGGTGCGACGGCGCCACGGGGCTGGTCACAGGGGGAGGTATCCGGATGAAACCTGCAATACGGGCATACTGGGCCGGACTTAATCCATATATTTTCTTCATGTCTTCAGGAGTATGGAACCTGCCTCCTTTGTTCCTGTAATTCAATATTGTATGGCTCACTCTCCGGCTAAAGCCAATCTGTAATAATTCTTCAAAGGAGGCATCATTCGGATCAAAAAGAAAAGGCCGGGCTACCACTGTATGGATCGGCAGCTCTTCCCGTGAGGAATCTGATCCGTCAACCGGATTCCCGGGTATGAATACCACCCCGGAATCATTCATCCATCCGGGAATTGCATCCTGTGTTTTATTGGGATGTATTGTGAGTATTACGACATTGATGCTGCTGATGATAATTAAAATCAGGATCAGCACAATGATTCCCCTCCGCTCACCGGCTGAAAATGTAAAAACTTCACGGAGGGTGTCAAAAAGATTCGCCATAACAAATGGCAGGATTATCAGGTAAAAATAGCAAATATCATGTCAAAATTTCACCAAACTCTCCCGGATGCATCAGAATGGATAACCAATGCCAAAATTAAAATGGGGGCGGTCCCTGAAAGGAGACACCCATCTGGCATTTACCATTTCGGCGGGATCACGCAGCTTTAATCCCATATCAACCCTGATCAGGAAGAATGAAAAATCAAACCGGGCTCCGATACCGGTTCCAATGGCTATTTCCTTGTAAAACCTGTTCCATTCAAACTCGGCTCCCGGTTTGTCGGATTCCGGTCTGATTGCCCATATATTGCCTGCATCCAGGAATATCGCAGCCTCCATTTTCCAGATCACTTTAAACCGGTATTCAACGTTTGCTTCAAGCTTGATATCACCGCTTTTATTTGGAAAATCGAAAACTTCATTAATGCTCCTGGTTGTATCCGCACCGGGACCCAGGTCGCGGCTGCTCCAGGCCCGGATGCTGTTTGGTCCTCCCGCAAAGAATTTCTTCTCAAAAGGAAGGGATGCCGAATTTCCATAGGGTTTCCCCAGACCCACATAGAACCGGTACGCAAGTTTATTCTGCTGGTCAATATTATTGTAATACCGGAAATCAATATCCGACCTTAAATATTGAAAGTAGGGTACATTAAACAATTGGTACTGATTTAGTTCATTGCTCTGACTGAGATTCGTGTTTGCAAAATGGACCAGGTTTCCTGCTGATTCAATGTTGAACCGGAGAAATACAAAATCCCGGCTTCCACTGATATTCTGGTTGTTCAGCTCAAAACCATACCTGAAAACATTAACCACGTGATCCTCAAAGCTGAATCCCAATGGCGTTTTCCGGATCGAATCGAGAAACCGGGATGAGGAAATGGTTTCGTAAATATTGATATAGTTAATCTCAACCGGCCAAATGGTATGGGTTACATATTGTGATCCGTTCCATTTATATGAAAATGAGCCGTTTACGACGGACCGGGTATAATCGGGCCTTGACTGGTAATTAAATGAGGATGAAATTGTTGTCTTGGGCGAATACTTCCTGACAAAACCGCTAAGCCTGAAAGGGGAGAAGAATTTGGGAAACATAATGCTGGATTCCACACCGATCTCCTTCATACTGGAAATTTTATTGTCATCCGTGGACCTGTTATTCAGTGCCTCTATGGCCCCTGTAAACCTCATGTTAAGCACTTCAGCCCCCCTTAGCAGATTCAGGTTCTGATAGGAAAGATTTCCCCTGACACCAAGATCACCGCCTGAATTGGTGCCTGCAAGTTCTGTCTGGTAGGATTGGACTTTTTTACGTGTAAGTTCGATCCGGCTGTCGAGAATTCTGTCCGGATACAGACCGGTTATGGTGTCGTTTTCCTTGAAGGTGATGTTTATATACCGGATGGGTCCCAGTTCTGATATGTTCCTGTATGTTTTATTCACATCGCTTTGCTTATAATACCGTCCGGGAGTTATATAATTCAGATTGGCAACAGCGTTCATTTTCAGTGTTTTCTTGCCATACGTCAGAAAATAAAGGTACTGGTATCGGGTTGTATCAAATTCTAATTCGCTCGGCTGTGAAACCAGGCTACCCAGTGAACCGTAATCCGGAAATACATAAACATTGTTAATCAGGTACTTGGGATGAATTTTAACCTTTGTGCGGGGATCCGGTCTGCCTTCTACGAATTCCTTGAATCCCATTTCCGTATCTGCAGTATAAGCTTCCTCATTCATGGTAACGGTGTAATAAATATACTCCTTCGCAAATCGGAAATATCCTTTTTCTTTCAGAAGCGCTTCAATTCTTATTCGTTCATTTTGCAGAACGTCCTTATCAAATATCATCCCCCTCCTGAGAAGTGAATTCAGCGTGTCGGGCAATACCTGGCTGATGAGGCTCGTATCTTCAAAATAATAGGTGATCCGGTTCACACGAGTTGGTTTTTGAGGATCGATCCTGTAAGTGACCTTCGCATTTTTTCTTTTGAAGGTAACAGTATCCCGTACAACGGCCTGATAATAACCTTTGTTTTCCAGAAATTGCCTGAGTTGCTCCGAACTTGCCGATGTTGTACTCTGATTATATATTACCGGTTCCTCACCAATCCGCCTTAGCCAGTTGTGTGGCCAGCGGTTCTTTTTAATATTGGAAAGGTTATACAGAAAAAGATGAAAACGGACACCTAGAATTTTTTTATTGGGCTCCTGAATAATATAACTCTTCAGTTTATCCTCGGATACGCTTTTCCGGGAGGTTTCCAATTTGTTCCGGTTTAGCAGATAGCTTCCCTCAGGTACATATTTTGCCGGGGAACAGGATCCAAGAAAAATGACGGTTATCACGGATATCACCGCTATTTTCTGCACATTGTTTTGGTTGAGATTCAAGTTATAACCCATTTGACAGCTGCTGACCCGGTTATGCAAATCCGATTTGCTGTAATTATAGCCCGTTCGCGCAAAGATAATTTTTATAGCTGTAAAGTTCTTATTATTACCGCAGGTGTTATCATTAATTTGAAAATTCATTGTTCATACCCATTTGCTACAGTAATTCATTCCTGCCTGCCGGCGGGCAGGGTTGAATTACCTGGATGTCACTCATGCATCCAGGGTGTATGGCATTTTTCACTACATTTACTATGTTCGTATCTACATGAAAATGCTCAGCAGGAACAAAATAAAATACCTTGCGTCCCTCAAAATAAAAAAATTCCGGATGATGCACCGGCAATTTATTATGGAGGGAGATAAAATAGTCCGCGACATTCTGAAGGATGGTCCGTTCATCCGTCAGCTTATTGCAACCAGGGATTGGCTCTCTGCTGTACCTCCCGTCCCCCCGGAAAAAGCGGGTGAAATCATTGAAGCTGACATCAACGATATGGCGAGGATCAGTTCAATGGAAACACCTGTCCCGGTTTTGGCCGTTATGGATATAACGGACATGATCCCCGACTTGACTGAAATATCCGGAAAATGGTCCATTGCCCTGGATACCATCCAGGATCCGGGGAACCTGGGAACAATTATCCGCACCGCAGACTGGTTTGGTATCCGGCACATACTTTGTAACGAGGGCTGTGCAGATTGTTATAATCCGAAAGCCATACAGGCATCAATGGGGTCCGTGCTCCGCGTGAAAGTATATTATGCCGGATTGCCCGAACTGATCCCCGCATTGCATGGGGATCATAACTATTCCATTATTGGGGCATTCACAGAAGGAATTTCCATTTATGATCTTCCGCCCGCCACCCGGGGCATGGTCATTTTCGGAAATGAATCCAGGGGAATATCGGAGGCTCTTTTGCCTTTTATCACCACCAGGATCACTATTCCTCCGGGTTACCCTGGCATTTCGCATGTTGAATCCCTTAACGTAGCCTCTGCGGTTGCTGTGGTTTGTTCCTCGATATCCCGTTTTTAAATCAACCTGATTTTTCTCCTGTTTTTTTCCGCTGATTTCTGCCTATTTTTACTGACCAGGTATACAAAATCTTAACAGCTCCAAAATGATAAAATCAGTCTCACTTATTTTAATGACGGCATTTCTTTTCTGTCAGTGCCGGCAGCAAGATGAAAATCAAAATGCTACAAAAACCGTATTTATGGATAGCACAATTAAGCAAGCCATTGATTCATTGACCGCAAGGTTTGGCAATGATCAGGAGGACAGAATAACACGCGGTGTGAAACTTACTGCATCTTTCTGGCAGAAATCCGATGGCAGTGAATCGGATTTTATTTCATTCTGCCGTGAAAATTTTGTTGCCGATACAATTCAGCTTGAGAAAGTTTTTAACCGCATATCGGCAAATCTCGAAGTGATACTGGGGTATTTCAATACCATATCTGTTGATCTTCAACGTCCGCTTCAACTGGACATGGGTGAGATCCTGCCGGTTGATCCCATATTTGGCGCCTATAGTCCGGTTACCCATTTGACCGATGATTTTTTCGGCAACAAGATAGCTTTTATCATTACACTTAATTTTCCCTATTTCTCCCTCGAACAAAAAAATAAGCTGGCTGCTTCATGGAGCCGGAAGGAATGGGCATACGCCCGGCTGGGGGATGTATTTGAGTCAAGGGTTCCGGCTGATGTCAGCCAGGGCGTTGTGGATGCCCTTACAGCATCTGACATGTACATTGCGGATTATAATATTTATGCCGGCAGGCTTTTAAACAACGGGGACAGTAGTTTATTCCCCCGGGAAATGAAACTGCTGAGTCATTGGAATATCCGCGATGAAATAAAGTCCAACTATGGCAAGGAAGGAGGGCTTGACAAACAACTCCTGTTATATGAGGTAATGAAAAGGATTATCACCCAGGAAATACCCCTTGAAGTGATCAATTCTGAAAAATACACATGGAATCCCATTACAAACAAAGTTTATAATAACAGGGAGGAAATGAGTTTCACACCCGAATCCGAAAAACGATATGCCATGCTCCTTGCATATTTCCATGCCCAGCAGAAGATAGATCCTTACTACCCGGGTTTAAACACCTATATCAAACGGAACTTTGAATCTGATCTGGAGATCACGCTCCCCGAGGCTGAAATTTTATTTGATCAGCTCCTTTCATCACCACAGGTCAGGAAGGTGGCCGGAATAATCCAAAAACGCCTGGGCAGGGATTTGCAACCATTCGATATATGGTATGACGGATTTAAGACACGTACCACGATACCTTCCGAAACGCTTGATATGGCCACACGTAAGAAGTATCCTGATCGTCAGGCCGTTCAGAATGACTTACCGGAAATTCTCATTAAGCTTGGATTTGAAAAAAGCAAGGCGCATGACATTGCATCCAAAATACAGGTGGACCCGGCAAGGGGATCAGGCCACGCCACAGGATCTGAAATTCACGGGCAGAAGTCCCTGCTCAGAACCCGGATATTCAGCAACGGCATGGATTATAAGGGGTATAACATTGCAGTCCATGAATTCGGTCATAATGTGGAACAGACCATAAGCCTGCACAATGTTGATTATTACATGCTGCATGGGGTTCCCAACACTGCCTTTACCGAAGCCCTGGCATTCATATTCCAGAAAAGGGATCTTCAGCTTCTGGGTATCCCGAACCGGGATCCGAAATATGTGTTTATGAACCATCTGGATAATTTCTGGTCATTGTATGAGATAGCCGGTGTTTCCCTGGTGGATATCGGAACCTGGAAATGGTTGTACAGTCATCCTGATGCCCGGGCGTCGGAATTGCGTGATGCCGTCAATACAATCGCCCTCGAGGTGTGGAATAAATATTATGCGCCGGTGCTTGGACCGAAGGATCAACCAGTCCTGGCCATTTATTCGCATATGATCAATACGCCTTTGTATCTTCCGAACTATGCCTATGGCAATATTATTGAATTTCAGATCGAAGAATTCCTGAAAGGAAAGGATTTTGCGCATGAAGTGGAAAGGATCTACAGCCTTGGCAAACTTACCCCGCAGCAATGGATGATGGAGGCCGTGGGCAGCACCATTTCCGTACAACCTATATTTGATGCGGTTGACGAAGCCCTTCGGAACATATAGTGACTCAGTTCCTTTGGAAATCCATGTGGGGAACCCCTCCCGGCCTTGGTCCCGGAGGCAATACCCCGGGAGGCAAACCACCCGGGAAACCGTCACGGTGTTCCTGCTGCCTTTGCGGTTGGGGCTGTTCGGATTGCCCGCGTTTGCTTCTCAGGTTATACGTGAACAGTACCAGGAAATAGCGCGGAAATGAGTTGATCCGGTTGTCCATAATATAGGAAGCCGTTACCGTTCTGGAAATGTTGTTGTGCTGGTTGAGGATATCGTAAACGCCCAGTTTGATCTCGGCAACCTGGTTCTTCAGGAACTTTTTACCAAGACTTGCATTCCACACCAGATACTGCTGGTCATAATCCCCGGATAATCCCTGGTTATACTGATACAGGTAATCGGTGTTGAAAACAAACCCTCTCCAGAAGATCCAGTTCAGTTTTCCGCTGGCCGACTGGTACCAGTACCTTGTATTATCCATGTTTTCCAAATGGGCTGAATTGTTTACAATACTGTAGTTGGATGTATACGACAGGGTAAAATCGAGGTTTGAACTGATATTGCTCGTAAGGATCAGGCTGTTGGTTATGTTGTAAGAATTTGACCGGTTCATCAATTCGTCAATATAGCCGGGGGATTGTCCATAGCTTCCGCCAATCACCACGTTCAAATTGCTTTTAATGGGTTTGATAAAATAGGCCAGGTTCACAAACGACCGTAGGTTAAAGGAATGGTCCATGTTGACCGGAAAGGATAATTGGCCGCCAGGCAGGAGTGTGACATTATATTCAGGCAGGTCCAGCGTATCCAGTTTGGCATAAATGGTCCTGCTGGAAATGACATCTTTGGTGTATCCTCCTGTCATGAAAAGAAACACGTTGAATCCGGTGGTCGGATTGGCATAAGCCAGATTTGCCCTGATATTGTGGCTGTATTCCTGTTTCAGGTCCGGATTGCCCGTGGAGATTGATAACCGGTTGGAATTATCAATTACATCCTGAAGTTGGTTCACCGAAGGCGCATCGGTGGAGGTCCTGTAAGATAATCGCAGGTTGGTCAGGTCCGATACCTTATAATTGATCATCATATTGGGCAGGAGATTCCGGAATGTCTTATTCACACTCATTATCTGAGGAAAGGTCTGGTCGCCGGTAAGATCCGCATTTTGGTAATTCACCCCTGCAGAAAACCTCAGTCCCTTTTTGTTCAGAAGGTAAGAGATGCCTGCCCTGTTTGTAATGTAGTTGCTGTTAAAGATGTTGGACAGGGAATCTAGCAATCCGTCCGGTTCATTTTCCCCGTTGATCCTGTATGTCTCCCTGTCCGTTCTGCTCCGGTTAAAATTATTATTGTAGTTGAACTGAAGCATGGAAAATTCTGATACGGGCTCAGTATAATTGATATTGATGTTGGTTGAAAGGCTGTTGGTCATGCCATCACTGTACTGGTTATCTGCAATGGAATCAATTGTTGCGAATTGCGTGTTCTCAGAGTTGTTACGGTTATAGTTTACGGAAGATCTGACGGACAGGGTTCGTCCTTTTTTAAGGAATTTATGCCGCCAGATGAGGTCATTTCCAAAATACGATCCCGATGCATCGGTTACGTTCGAATTGACGGTCCGGGTGTTGATCCCGCCTCCGGTTTTAGCAAATGACTGCAGGTTATCGTTGCTGTTATCCTGAAAGTTCAACCTTGGAACAAGAATGATCGAATTTAGGGAGTCAAGGGTATATTCGATCCTGAAATTCATCCTGTGGTTATAGTTTTTTGAATGCGATGTGCTGTTGCTGGTAGCATTTTTTCCGGCTTCCGTGAAAAGGTATTCGGTCCTGGATTCCTGTATCAGGGTGTTATCCGTGGTATTGAAAAAATAACTGCCCGTTATGGCTATTTTCTTCCCCCAGGTATCCGTATAATTTAAACCCACCGAACTGTTGCGGGTTATTCCGCTGGAACCTCCAAAACTGCCATACCCGCCCCCACGGCCCCATCCGCGACCTCCACCCCCGGCTGTGCTGCCCAAGAGATCCTGCATGGCAAAATTTTGCATGTTTATATCATTGGACATTCCGGTAAGCGTAATTCGCTGCGGGCCCCTGAAGAGGTTCAGGTTACCGGCCACCAGATATTTATCATTAAAGTCAGTTCCGGCTGTAAACTTTCCAAACTGGCTGATCTTCCGGTCTTTCCGGGTGATTATATTGATGGTCCTCGAGGAGGAACCATCATCAAACCCAGTAAGTTCGGCCTGATCGCTCAGTTTATTAAACACCTGTACTTTGTCAATAACATCTGCAGGGAGGTTGCGTAGTGCAACGGACGGATCATCACCAAAAAAGGGTTTGCCATCTACCAGTACTTTTTTGATTTCATCACCCTGCGCTTTGACGGTTCCGTTTTCAACCGTGATCCCCGGCATTTTTTTAACCAGGTCTTCCGCATTTGCGTCGGGATTAACTTTAAATGCCTCAGCCGTCATCACCGTGGTATCTCCCTTTTGCACGGCGGTTCCTTGTCCGACCACAATAACCTCCTTCAGTACTTTGCTGTCCGGTGTCATACTTATGGTTCCAAGATCCGTCAGCGTTCCGTTTATTACCGCGGTTTGGGAATACCTGGCATAGCTGATGCTTTGAACTGTCAGTTTGTAGTTTCTTCTTTTCAGACCGGCTATGAGGAATTTACCGTTTGTATCTGTAGTCACCGAAACCCGAAGCAATGTATCCTTAAGATCAGTGGCCGTAACAAATGCACCGATAACAGGCTGTTTGTCATTCATGTCGATCACGGTTCCGCTGATTTTCAGGTTTTGTGAATGCCCGGGGAAGGTTTTACAGAAAACCAGGACTGCAAAAAACAAGAAGAACTTTAATATATCACGGTACATTATCATGAACTATCGGTGTGATTTCATGTCAAAATAGAAGAATTATTATGCGAAAACAAATGAAATCTACAAACCCTGTATTTTTATAGACCTACCCTCCGGTTTTACCCAGATAAGCCGCACAACATACCGCCGCATTTTCTCCGTCGATGGCAGATGAAACGATCCCCCCTGCATAGCCTGATCCTTCACCGGCGGGGAACAGGTTTTTGGTTCCGGTGTGACTTCCTGTTTCGGGATCCCTTGGTATTCGCACAGGCGAAGATGTACGTGACTCAACGCCCACAATCACTGCATCCCGGGATAAGAATCCCCGCATGACAGTATCGAATTTTTTAAATGCTTCCTGCAGGTTTCTCTTTATAAAATCGGGAAGCCATTCGTGCATGGGGGAAAGGGCAAGTCCGGGTAAATAAGAGCATACCGGCAAATTCTGTGAAGACCGGTTATTTACAAAGTCATTCAGGCGCTGTGCCGGAGCATGCTGCCCTGAACCAACCTGACGATACGCCTTTTGTTCACATAGCTCCTGTAATCTAAGCCCAGCTAGTCCCTCAAGATTTTGGTACGATCTGTAATCAGCAGGCAAGACCTGCACAACAATACCGGAGTTTGCATATGGCGAATTCCGATGTGAAACCGACATGCCGTTAACAACAATCTCAGATGCTGAGGTAGCCGAGGGTACGATTTGTCCTCCCGGACACATGCAAAATGAATAAACGCCCCTGGAATTGACCTGCTCTGCCAGGTTGTAGGATGCGGCAGGAAGATATTTATCCTTCCTGCAATGGTATTGGATTTTGTCAATGAGTTCCTGGGGATGTTCAACCCGGATACCCATGGCATAAGGCTTGGCTTCGAGGTTGATCCCCTTGCTTTTCATCAGGAAGTACATATCCCTGGCCGAATGTCCTGTCGCAAAAATGAATGCCCTGCCTTTTATCTTTTCACCTTTTGAGGTAGATATATGTGTAAGGCTGTTTCCCGAAACCGAAATGTCAGTAACCCGGGAATTGAAACGGATAATTCCCCCGCATTCAAGAATTTTGTTCCGGATGGCAAGCACCACACCCGGCAATTTGTCAGAACCTATATGCGGATGGGCTTCATACAGGATGCTCTCGTCTGCTCCGTGCAGGTAAAGGATTTCAAGTATCCTGCTTATATCTCCCCGTTTTTTTGAGCGGGTATAAAGTTTACCATCAGAAAAAGTTCCCGCACCGCCTTCTCCAAAACAATAGTTGGAATCCGGGTTCAGGATGTGGTTGCTTTCCAGAAGATCTATGTCAAGTTTCCTCTCTCCAACTGGCTTTCCTCTTTCAATAAGAATGGGGCGAAATCCCGATTCGATCAGGCGGAGGCTTGCAAACAGTCCTGCCGGGCCTGCACCTATCACTACCACTTCCGGTTTGTTCTCAACATTGGGATAATGGTATTCATATTCAAGTGGAGATGAAGGATCCTCACCGGAAAAAACCTCAAATACCATATTGATATTAATTTTCCTGCCGCGCGCATCAATTGATTTGCGGATAATCCTGATCATGGTTATGTCTTCTTCCGGCAGGCCACTTTTCCTGATCACCTCCGGATTATAGAAGCCGGCTGATGAAGCCTGCATGGGACTTAATACCAGTGAGACTTCTTTTTTCAATAAATAGAAAGAATTGGGTTATGAGGCAAATTTACTCAAAATGCAATGTTATCATGAACATCCTGGAGTACATCCTGTCAATTGCATTGGTAAATATGGCGTCCTCAATGGGAGGGACAATGGTTTCACCACTCCGGTTTATACTTGTTCTCAACACATTTGTGAGACCAACGGAGTATTTGAACTCAACCGCGAATTTGAAATACTGGAGGTAAAAATCCATGCCGACCCCAATTTCATAGTATAAATCCAAAGGTTTTACCAGGACAAGATTGTTTTCCTTTCTCGACCGGCCCCATGTTTTCTTTGTGGCGGCAAGATCCAGGCGGGTATTGAGACCTCCGATCAGATAAGGACGGAAATTATTCAGCCGGACGGATTTATATTTGATGAGGACCGGAAATTCGAGGAAATTGGACTCAACCCTAACGGGGACGTCATCCGGATCGATGAGGTTACTATTTAACCCGGAAACAACATAATTGATCTCACGGATGCCGCCAAAAGCAATCCCCGGTGTAAACCTGAGATCGAAGTTGTCGGCCAGCCTCAGGTTGGACAGGGCATGCACGTGGAAACCAGGTCTTAACATGGAAACTTCTGTGTAAATACCTGAATCGAGCGCCATTTGAGAGTTTCTGATATTGAAGTCCATGGTATTTATGCCCAACGAAAACCCGAAGTGAAGCCACTTGTCATCGTGATTCGGATCGTTTTTGACTTTTTCCTTTTGAGCCGTTAAGATTAACGGATAAAACGCAAGCAATAACAAAATTTTTTTCAAAGGCAGGATAAAATATCAGAATTATTAACGGGAATGTCACAAAAATAGTATTTTATCCAACAACTGCAATCACAATTCCCGGTTGGACAGCCGATTAAAATATGTAAATTAGCACCCTCTTTTTAACCCGAATCTATTGGTTATGTACAGTGATAAATACCTTTTTGAATTTACGCGGGACGTATTTGAAAAAATGGGTTGCAGCCGCGCTGATGCGGTAAAAATTGCTGATGTATTTATAGCAGCTGAATTGCGTGGATTGCCTTCACATGGATTGATCCGGATCAAGGATTATTTTCAGCTTTGGAAATCCAACCGAATCAATGTGAAGCCGGAAATCCGGATTGTTCACGAGACTCCGGGAACTGCTGTTGTTGATGGGGACAGGGCGGTAGGAATGGTTGCAGCAACCATGTCAATGGAAATAGCCATACAAAAGGCTTCCAATGTGGGAACCGGGTGGGTTTCTACATGTAACTCCAACCACTATGGAATTGCAGGTTTTTATGCCATGATGGCTTTGGATCATGACATGATCGGTTTGTGCATGACAAATGCCAACCCATTGGTGGCTCCTACGTTTTCTATAAGTCCCATGCTGGGAACGAACCCAATTGCGGTTGCCATTCCCGCAGGCAAACAGCCTCCGTTTGTAGCTGACTTTGCCACAACTCCCATTGCCAGGGGTAAGCTTGCTGTTTCAGAAAAAAAGGGGGAAAAAGTTCCTTTTGGATTTGTTCAGGATAAAGATGGCAATTCATCCGATGATCCCGCCATACTGAAATCTGGAGGCTCAATGCTCACCCTCGGCGGGGATTATGCACATGGCAGCCATAAGGGATATTGCCTGAGTTCCATTGTGGATATCTTTTCCGCAGTTCTTTCCGGGGCTAATTTTGGTCCCTTTGTACCTCCATCGGTGGCTTATCTGCCTGTATTGGAAACAAAGACAGGGGAGGGGACCGGTCACTTTTTCGGCGCAATGCGGATTGATGCGTTTCGTGAGGCGGAAGATTTTAAATCATCGATGGACAAATGGATTGAAACTTTCCGGAATGCAAAGCCCGCTGCCGGCAGGGAAAGGGTGATAATTCCCGGCGATCCCGAAAGAGAAAAGGAAGCAAAATTCAAAAAGGAAGGGATCTGCATATTGCCTGCAATTGTTAAGGAATTGAAAGAGATAGCAGGGGAGCTGGGGGTGGTGTTTGAGAGTAACCCGTAATCGGTAATAGGTAATTAATGGTGATGCGTTAATATTTAAGAAATATTTGTATATTATTGATATTAAATTTATTATACGCGTTTTATGATTTTTCGATTTGATATGACTTTTAGTTTTTCCATGTACAAAGTACAAAATTCCAGATTCATGCGAATTAAGAGTAGAAATTGTTCGTGAAACCCCGGTTACGGGGTTTAATATGAATAGCGCCGGGTGAAACCCGGTGTTATTTGAAGAAATGTCCACCACAACCACGGAGTGGTTGAATGTTTACACCATGTATTTTTCATCATATAAATAAGTGAACCCACCATAACCATCCTGCCATGCGGAGAACGAAGGGAAGAGATTGTTGTTTTTAATGTATATGACTATTAATGATTATGCATGATTCCCGATACTCAAATTAATGTATGCTGAACTCGCTACTTTTATATCTTTCACTATGGATGCCAATGAGATCATAGGATGCAAATGTGTTACAATATGGATATGGTCTGAAACACCACCGACAAGGTATAAATGACATTTCTTGTTTTTAGGATACCCCAGATGTATTTATATAATTCCAGGCGGTTTTTAGCAGCGATGATTTGATAAAGAATTTGGGTATAAGTGTTCATATTGCATTTATTTATTCAACCGCTCCGCGGTTGTGAATTTCAATTGCATATTAACCACCGGGTTTCACCCGGCGCTATTCACTTTCAAGCACTCCGTGCTTGAGATTCAATATTCCAAATTCAATAAAAAATAATAGTGGCGGCAATTCTGACTCTTAATTCGCATGATTCAAGTAGGTGTATTCATGCTCATTAAATGAGCTTCTTACAGAGATACATGTTAATTAATAAGTCAAAGAATAAAATGATTTTTTAAACTTCAATTTTTAATGCATCAGTTGTAATCGTTACTCGTTACTCGGTACTCGTTACACGTTACTCTTAACCCCCCAAAAATCCCTGTTTCCTTATTACATCCAGGTATTTCTGTGAAAAATATTCATTGTCCTTTCGGGTATATCTTTTATCGGTAAATATCTGGGCAAGGGTTTCAAGACTGTTTAATTCAATCAGGCTGGAGGTGAGGCCGGATGATTCCTTATCCAGGTATAACCTGTCTATATCATCAGATGTATAGTTCCTGTATTTTTCACTGTGAACTACTGCCTCTAATGGCAACCTGTCTGTTAGTTCAGGATTATCGGCCGGGTATCCCATAACCAGGGTTGTCACAGGAACTACGAACCGCGGCAATTCCAGGATATCAATGATTTTATCCGCATTATACGTAGTAGTTCCCAGGTAACAGATTCCAAGTCCCTTTGATTCAGCAGCCACCGCACAGTTCTGTGCAGCCAGGAGGGCGTCTGTCGCAGCCGTGATAAAGGAAAGAAAATTATCATATCCCGGATCAGCTTTTCTCTGCAAACACCAGATGATAAAACGATTGAAATCGGCACAGAAGGTCAGGACAAGGGGAGCCTGCAAGACCATATTCTGTTTGAAATGAACTTCCCAGAGTTGCTTTTTAATGACGGTTTCCCTTGTGATCACAATGCTGTATACCTGCATATTGCCGGTTGTTGATGCCCTGGTTCCGGCGATCAGGATCTCCTGCAGAACAGATTGACTGACCGGGTCATTTTTATAATTTCTGACTGAACGATGATTCAGGATTGCGTCTATCATGGATCTATACAAATTATGATCATAAAAATACCAGAATACTTTGAATTAAGGGATAATTATTTTATTTTTCAAAGGTATTATCTTCGGACCTTTATTTTTTGTTGGGCAAATAATAAGGCACTTGATCTCCGGTACACTATTAAAGGAAAATATCAGGGTATCTGTTGCGTCAGTAAGGGCAAACCTGTTAAGGACCATACTCACCGTGCTTATCATAGCATTTGGTATTATGGCCCTGGTTGGCATTCTGACTGCTATTGATTCAATCAAGAATACCATTACCAAGCAGTTTGCCACCATGGGCGCAAATACTTTCACACTGGAAAGCAGGGGATTTACCGTTCAGATTGGAAAAAACCGGTACCGTAAAAAGAACCATCCCTATATCACATACCGACAGGCCAAAAAATTCAAGGAAAGATTTAATTACCCGGCCCGCGTTTCGGTTTATACCACAGCATCGGGCATGTCTGTTGTAAAGTATAAGTCGGAAAAAACCCATCCCAATGTTACGGTTATTGGGTCCGATGAAGATTATCTTGTTACTGCGGGTTTTGAAATCAGCCAGGGCAGAAACCTTGGATTCCTGGATCTGACCCGGAACCGGAATGTTGCATTGATAGGCAGTGATATTGTGGATAAAATATTCAAAAGCCATGAGGATCCGCTTGGGAAACGCATTTCAGTCGGTAAGGGCACCTTCCGGGTTGTGGGTATACTGAAAAAGAAAGGTTCCGGTTTTGGAAGCAATGACAACATCTGCATCATACCTTATAGTAATGTAAGACAATATTTCGAAGCACCCCGGCAGGATTATTCAATAAATATAACCCCGGACAATGAATCCATGTCGGAGGCAGCTCAGGGTTATACCGAGGGACTTTTCCGGTCGGTAAGAAGACTTGGCGTCACTGATGAGTCGGACTTTAATATTGTCCGGAGCGATTTTTTATCCAATATTTTCAAGGATATGATTGGCATCGTGCTTGTAGCAGCCACCATTATCGGGGTGGTGACCCTGTTTGGCGCTGCCATAGGACTCATGAATATCATGCTGGTATCGGTGACCGAACGGACAACCGAAATCGGTATCAGAAAGGCTATAGGGGCAAGAAGTGCAGTGATCAGACAACAGTTTCTTTTTGAAGCCATCCTGATTTGTCAGGTTGGTGGGATTTTGGGCATCATATTAGGAATTTTCATCGGAAATATTGTATCTTTAATAATGAAATCGGATTTCCTGGTGCCATGGTTGTGGATGATTTCAGGAATAATTGTATGTTTACTGGTTGGATTGGTTTCAGGATATTATCCGGCAGAAAAAGCCTCCCGTCTCGATCCTATTGTAGCTTTGCGTTATGAATAAAAATTAATGAACCATTGAGAATTATGAAAGATTTAATTATTGCAAAATCAACAAATACTCCTGGTATTACATTTAATCCCGAGTCAGGCATTATGAAAATTGAAGGGCGGTCGATACCTGAAAATCCGGGTGATTTTTACGATCCCCTCATCGAGTGGCTTGATGAATATTTCAATAATCCCATTGAAACTACCCGGTTTGACATGAATCTTGAATATGTCAACAGCGGTTCATCCAAATACCTGCTTGGAATATTCAGGATCCTGAAGAAGAAACATGAAGAAGGAAAAACGTGCTCCATCAACTGGTTTTATGAAGAAGACGACGAGGCAATTTACAGTCTTGGAGAACATTATAAAAACACCATTAAAATACCCTTTAACCTGATAGAATACATACAATAGAAAGGGATTTACGATTTACGATTGGCTTCGCCGTTTCAGGGTTTCAGGGCGGCTTCGCCGTTTCAGGGACTCCCTACTCCTGTCTTCGGTCTTCTGACTTCCGACTTCTGACTTCCGACTTCGGTCTTCAGGCTTCGCGCTTCCAGCTTCAAACTTCTACGAATACCTCACCGCCTCAGACGGGTTAATAACCGCAGCCTGGAAAACCCTTAAACTGACTGTCAGCAAAGCTACACTGAGCGAGATGATCAAACCAGCCAGGAATATTGAATAGTGTATTTCCGTTTTGTAGGGAAAGGCCTGCAGCCATTTATTTAACAGGATCAGGCTTACCGGTGCGGCAATCAGGTTAGCCAGGATTATCCATATGGAAAATTCCCGGGCGAACATATAAATGATATGGTTAACCGAGGCACCGGAAATTTTTCGGATGCCAATTTCCCGGGTCCTTGTTTGGGTGAGGAAAGAGGATAATCCAAGCAGACCAAGGGCAGCAATGATAATGGTGAGCATGGCAAATGTGCGTGCCAGCATTCCGATCCGTCTTTCGGAGCTATAATATTCCCTGAGACTCTCATCCAGGAATCTGTATTTGAACGGATACTGATCCCTGAACTGTTGCCGGACCTTGTCGATATATGCAATGGTATTGTTCCTGTTCTTGCTGCTGATCCGGATATTGGCCAGGAAATAGTATTGATCATTGTCATTCAGAACCATCAGGACTGGATCAATGGGATTTTTCATCGAAGCATAATGAAAATCGCGGACCACACCAATGATCTGGCCGTCACGTTGCGCTGTTCCATCCAGATTGATGCCATACTGGAACCTTTTGCCGATGGCACTGGCATAGTCTCCACGATTCATGCTTGCTGAATCCACCCATCCGAATTTTCTGGCGGCAGTTTCATTGACAAGAAATGATTTTGAAAGATCCGACTGCATTTTACGATCATAATTTCTGCCTTCGGCCATCTTAATCCCCAAAATATCTAAATAATTATAATCAATTAAATAATTGTTCACAGCCCTGTCAACCAATGAACCACTGTCGCCTTCAATCCGCATTACCGTGATATTCATGCCATAACCAGGATCGCCATTGGAATATCCGACGCCTTTTATATCCGGATTTTTAAGTAATTCCTGACGGAAAGCCTCCAGGCTTTTCTTAAAAGTGGTGTCGCGCATTTCCATGATCAAAACATCCTGCTTGTCAAATCCGGGATTCGAATTCTGCATGAAACTCAGCT
>Ga0209593_10000145_pt1 | contig 37441 bp, 47 predicted proteins | sample PPLLaktember2015_3_FD_187260 | JGI IMG/M metagenome (GOLD analysis project Ga0209593, IMG submission 187260) | Freshwater sediment microbial communities from Prairie Pothole Lake near Jamestown, North Dakota, USA - PPLs Lake P7 Core (6) Depth... | ecosystem: Environmental > Aquatic > Freshwater...
ACCAACAGGACCACTGACATGCACACCATGCAGATTCAGGACACCGATTTCTTCGCCTTCGTGAAGATGATCTTCAAGGCCAGACGCACCCCCTACATCAAAGGCCCGCCCGGCTCCGGCAAGTCCGCCATGACCGAGGCGCTGGCCCGCGAACTCAACGAATTCTACAAGGATGAGGGCGGCTACGGCTACTTCGAGATCGACATGTCGAAGGCCAACATTGCCGACTGGCAGGGCTTCCTGATGCCCGAGGATGAGACGATCATCGACGCCGACGGGCAAGAGGTGAAGATCAAGGCCGGCAAGTACACCTATCCGTACTGGGCCTATGACAAGTTCACCGGACGCCCGATGCACACGTTCAAACGTGGCGTCATCGTGTTCGAGGAATGGGCACAGGGCGAGCCGGAAGTGAAGCGCGCCGGGGCGTCGATGATCTACGGCAGGCGCATGGGGCTGTACCACTTCCCCGACTTCGACTGCATCCTGCTTGGCAACCGCGACATTGATCGCGCCGGGGCGACCAAGGAATACGACCATATCATCAACCGGCTCACCATCGCCGAGATGAAGCCGACGCTGAAGAACTTCCTGATCGTCGCGTCGGACTTCGGCATGACGCCGATCACCATGGCGTTCGCCGCCCGCAACACCGACAAGGTGTTCGCAGCCGTCGCGCCCAAGGAACAGGGCGCGTACATGACGCAGCGCTCGCTGCATGCGCTCGACGACATCGTCAAGGCAGGCATGAGCGAAGGCCGTGATCTGGATGACCCGATCATGCTGATCGCCGCCGCTGGCACTGTCGGCATGGAGGGCGCGACCGACTACATGGCGTTCGCCAAGGCGCGTCATGAAATCCCGACAGTGTCGGAGGTTGTGCGCAACCCGTCAGGATGCCGCATCCCGCACAAGCTCGACCTGATGACCTTCCTTGTCTACGACCTCGCGTCGAAAACCGACAGGGCCAACATCGCGGCTGTCGCCGAGTACATCGCGCGGCTGCAGTCGGACATGGCGTCGACCTACTTCGACGCGCTCACCCGGCGCGACAAGTCGATGATCAACACCCGTGAGTTCATCGCCTACTCGAAGGCCAACCTGAGCCTCACGGCTGCGGTCGCCATGCGCCAGTAGTTCACGGCTCGGGGACATCCGGATGTCGCTCGGGCAAGTCACCGGCAGGGTGGAGGGGCGCAACCCCTATGAAGCTCTGTCGGTGGCGGCGCTTAAATTTCAAGAAAGAGGAATCGCTATCATGAACTCGATCATCATGCCGACGAGCGCGCCGCTCGCGTCGTCGCTGCGCCTCATCAAGCCATCCAGACAGCAGGAGAAGTTCATCCACGACGGGTTGGGCTTCCTGCAGATGACGGCAACCTTCTGGTCGTCGCTGCTCTATGGCAGGCTGCCGATACGCTACACCTACGACGTGCCACGGCTGGCGACCGACGCATCCCATGTCTACGTCAACCCGGACGCCCTGCAGGAGGCCAAGTGGAGCATCGAGAACCGGGCATTCGGTCTGGCGCACGAGGTGTTCCACTACATCCGCAACGACCTGATCATCCGCAAGATGATGCGCGACGCCAACGAGGTGCCGTGCCCGTCGGGCGCGCTGCCATACGACGACATGCTGTCGAACATGGCGATGGATTACGTCATCAACGCCGCGCTGATCGACGGCAAGGTGGGCGACTTCCCGCAAGAGGGACTGTTCAACCCATCGCTGAGCGCCAAGGGCATGGAGTCGTGGACCGAGGTCTACGAGAAGCTGTGGCAACAGAAACAGGGCGGCAGGGGTACAGGTCAGGGGCAAGGGTTCGACCTGCATCTTGAGCCGTCACAGGAGGCCGTCGAGGCGGAGGAAAGGGCTGGTGCGGTCGTCCGTGCCCAAGCCATCCAGTCCGCCAAGATGGTCGCCGAGGCGGCGGGCATGGGGGATTTGCCCGCCGCCGTCAAACAACTGATTGGCGAGATCATGACGCCCCAGGTCAAGTGGCAGGACCATCTGAAGTCCGCCATGCACCGGGCGGCAGGTGAGCCGTCACATGACTGGTCGAAGCTGAATAAGCGGCTGATCAGTCGCCCCGCCCCATGGGGCAAGATCGCCTTCGCCCGCAAGAGCCACTATGGCTGCGGTCAGGTGGTCGTCATGTACGACACGTCGGGATCATGCATCAACGAAGAGACGCAGACCAAGTTCTTCACCGAGATGAGCGGCATCGTCGCCGACCTCAACCCGGCTGAACTGGTCGTCATCTGGTGCGATGCCGAGGTGCAGCGCATCGACCGCCTTGAGGAACCGACCGACCTTGAGACGCTGCGCATGGAGATCAACGAACTGGGCGGCGCGCCGGGAGGTGGCGGCACGGACTTCCGTCCCGCCTTCCAGTGGGTCAGGGACGAACATCTCGAACCCGACATGGTGGTCTTTTTGACCGATACCTACGGGATATTCCCGCAAGAGGTGCCGGATTACCCGGTCATCTGGTGCTCGCTGATCGCCAATCCGCGGGTGCCGTGGGGCGAGGTGGTCGAGATCGACTAGGGGTAAAGCGCTTAGCACTTTACCCAAAAGTTTGGAGCGGGGGCTGTAGACCCCATCAGTGTAAAGAGAACCCCGCTCTTGGCCGGTGCCCCCGGTGCGACTTGAATCATCCCGCCGGGGGCAGAGGCCTAACCAACAGAAAGGACCAAACGAAATGTACGAAAGTCATTCCGAAAGGCTGCGCATGGAGGCGGCGCTCTGTCTCTGGGAAGCCATGCTGGATACCCGTCTGGACGACGATGCCTACCATCGCTCGCCGCAATGGCAGGTCGACATGTCCACCGAGTGGGCCAACCACGGCACGGTCGAGATGCGGCAGCGCGCTATCATGCTGGCGCCGCTGGTGCTCGATGTCTGGGATTTGCTCACCGAAGAGGAGCAGGAACAGTGCGTGCCCTACGACTGGGATTTCGTGCCGACCGTGCTCGCCGAGCATTGGGAGCATCCCGATGCCGGGTGCCTCACCATCGCGGCCAACATCCGCAAGCTGCTGAAGGACAAACCGGCATGAAACCGTGGCACGTCGGCGGCTTCGCCAATATCCGTCAATCACGAGATGAGAAAGCAAAAGCAATGAACTGGGAAACATGGATGGCCGAGGCGCACAAGGCCGGTGAGCATTACTGGGCATACCGGGAGTTCGTCATGGACAACCCGGATGGTGCACGCGCGGCCTTCGAGGCGGGCATGGACCCGTATGAATACATCAAGAGCGAAGGCCAGCGGCTCGACCTGCACGAGTTCGGGCCTGCATGGGGAGGTTGGTAAATGACCCACCGTGAGATCAGTCGCGCAGCCGACAGCCTAGACGCTGTGCTGCGCGACATCTTCCGGCTCAAGGAAGAAGAGACTGATCGTCTGATCGAGGCGATCAAGGACCTTGCCGAGCAGGTCGCTGACAACGAGATCGACCGGCTGTTCAACAGAGGAGATTACCGATGAGCAAACAAGTCGAAGCAGCATGGCAACTCGTAAGCGAGCTTGCCAGCATCAGTACGCCAGAAGAGCAGTTCGAGCGGCTGAAGAACGAGGATGGCGTCGTCGATAACGACGGCATGATCTACGAGGACGCCGACGAGATGATCTCGGACATGAGCGACGACCAGTTGGTGGAAGCCTTTGCAGCCTTCATGGAGTTCGTTAGCCGGGCCAAGGAGATCGTGAAATGAAGGAGTTCGCATTCGACATCGTGCTCAACGCTGTGGTGCGGGTTCATGCCAACACCGAATCGGAAGCACGTAAGAAGCTGGAACGGCTCGATGCCGTGGACCTGAACAGACGTTTCGAGGACCTGCAGATCACCGAGGCCAGCCTTCGCGAGGATGGTGAGTATGGCGTCGTGCTGTTCGAGATCGATGGAGAACCAGTGTGAACATCATGGTCATCAAGTTCGAGTTCGGCTGGCGTCTGGTGCGCAACCACAAGCGCATCGAGGCGTGGAAGCAGGACAAGCTGCTGCACATTTTCCCGACATGGATGGAGGCCATCGCCTTCATGGACAGTATCGAAGACGAGCCGGTGAAGGCCGAGCAACACCAGACAATGCAATAGGACCAAGCAAATGGGCATCACCAGACGTGAAGCAAAACGCATCGTGAAGACGATCATCAAGAACTACGAGGCTGGCGACGACGACGAGACACTGGCGTGGTGGCTGCAACGGGAGATCGAAGAACTGGGACGAAAGAAATGACCAACAGATTCTACAAGGTGCTGACCGAGAAGGGTCTGCGATTCATCGTGCTCAATGCCGACAATCCGGAACACGTTCAGGCAGCGAAGATCGAACTCAGGCGGCGCAACCTAGCCATCGGCTCGCGCTACCAGATCACCCCCCGCACCATCGATGGCTACGAGAAGGACCGCTGAGATGAAAACTTACAGAGTTAATGACCTGCTCGACATGCTGTACAAATCGGCCGTCGAAGATTGTGTCGATGCGCCGGGTGTCATGACGACCGGCTGGGCGCAGCTCGGCAACGTGCGCTGCGCCTATTATCCGAATTCCAAACGCCACCAGTGGTTCATACGAAGCGGATCAGCGACGCTGGGCGGAGTCACAGCGCTGCTGGACGTACTGCTGTATGAGCTAAACTCATGATGCTCGGAGAGATGCTTGTGCAGGGCAAGCCGCCCGCCAAGATGATCAAGGCATTGTCGGTCATCGCATCGACGATGCACCAGAAGTTCGACGAGCAGGGGTTCGGGTCACGCACGGCGTGCATCCTGTGCTCGCTGGCGGTGCGCGATTTCTTCCGCCGCATCGGCTACACCGACGCCCAGATGACGCCGGTCTACCTGATGATGGAAGCTCGCGATTCCGAGGGCCAGGTCATTCACAGCCTTGGCGTCGGCGACCACGCCAATGCCGGGCAGGCGAAGCCGGATGGCGATGGCTGGGACGGCCATGTCTGCGTCCGCGTTCCCAAGCTGAGCTACTTGGTGGACACCACGCTCTACCAGACAATCCGTCCGCCATGGGCGGCCTTGCCGGGGATGATCGCCCTGCCATACGAGCGCGACCCGGAGAACAAGCTGTTCGGGCTGACGCCGATGGCGAAGCTCGGCAACAGCGACGATTACGGCAACACCTTCCGCATGGCGTGGCTGGAGCAGATGCACAACGAGGGCTGGCGCAAGGCGCCCGACCGCGCCATCGAGCGGCGGCGTAACGTCGTCAACGCGATGGTGAAACGATTCGGACCATGGAGGGACAGATGAGATCGAAACCGGTCGTCTACTTAGCCGGCAAGACGCATGGCGAATTTCAGGCCGCCTACTACACCGTGCGGCTGAAGCAACTCGGCCGCATGGAGAACGAGGGCATCCACTACACCGTCGAGGTGTTCCACAAATTCATGCGCGTCGAGCTGAAACTGTTCGACCGCTGGGAGGATGCGCTTGCCCATTACGATCACTGGGTCAAGGAGAAGCTACCGGTGCAGATCGCGCTGGAAGCGCTCGGGCATGCCGGGCCGCTATCATCGGCCATCGTTGACGGCCAGCATCGGGTCCATGCGCAAGTAATGCAATTGACCCCCCTTGCGTAACACAATTGAATTGGCTATGTAGGGGATGCACCGCCCGAACGCCGGTCATTGGGACCGACTGGGCAAAGCGAGAAAGGACTACCCGATGGCTGATAAAGCCAATGCTGGTACTGCGGCCTGGCAACCGCGTTTCGCCCTCGATCTTTCCACCGCGCGTGGCAAGGCATTCGAGGAAATCACCACCGACTTCGAGAACTGGAGGAAGGAGCATCCGCTCCCGCCTCTCGATCTCACTGATGGCTGGCACACGATAACCCCGGAGAAGGCTGAGCAGCTGCTCAAGCACAATCCTGTCGGGGCCAATCGCAAGGCCAACCTGGGGACGGTGCTTTACTACGCAGCGCAGATGAAGCGCGGCGACTGGCCGAAGACGGGCCAGCCGCTGATCTTCAAGGAGAACGGCGACCTTGCCGACGGTCAGCACCGTCTGTGGGCGTCGTATCTCGCCGGGGTGACGTTCATCACGTTCGTCGTCACCAACGTGCCCGATCATCCGCGTCTGTTCGCCTACATCGACAACGGCAAAGCGCGTAGCGCCGCCAATGCGTTGCAGACGGCAGGGATGAACGGCGTGTCGCCGTTGATCGTCAAGGCTCTCGACTATGCCTATGCATATGAGCATGGCCTGTTCACGGTCAACTCGGTCCAGAAACGCGAGCGCATGTCGCCCGTGCAGTATCTGGACAGTCTCGAAGCGCATCCGCATGCCCGCATGGCAGCCAAGCTCGCCGTGTCGGACTTCGCGGAAGCGTCAGAACTGGCGAATCGCGAAGTCGTTGCCTTCGCAACGATGGAGATCATCACCAGCTTTGGTGAGGATATTGCCGAACAGTTCATGAATCAGCTGGGCGGCATCGAGGAAACCGAGGACGGCGGTCCCATCGACGCACTGCGCAAGCTCCTGCAGAAGGACGCCACCAAGCTGAAGGACCAGATGAAGACCCATCAGAAGCTGGGCAACCTCATCAAGGCCTTCAACCTGTGGATCGTCAACGAACAGCCCAAGAAGAACTGGTCGCTGCGCGTCGACGAGAACTTCCCGCGCTTTGCCGAGCCGGCGGAGCCGGAACTGTCGGAAGCTGCCGAGTAAGGTGGTGAGGGGAGGGGCGCCAATGCCCCTCCCTGTCTGTTTATCAGGGGTAATAATCATGGAAAATGTGGTCTCGCTGCGCGCTACGCAGCCTTATGAGTTTCACCCGTTCGCCGATATCTGGCCGCTTATGGAAGGCGCTGCCTTCGAGGATTTCGCCACCGATATCGCCGCCAACGGGCTGCTGCAGCCGATCCTGCTCTACGACAACAAGATACTCGACGGCCGCAACCGCTATAACGGCTGCATCGAGGCTGGCGTCGAGCCGCGCTACGAGCAGTCGGATGCGAAGAATGATGCGGAGGCGCTGGAACTGGTGTTCTCGCTCAACCAGCACCGTCGTCATCTGTCGTTCGAGCAACGTGCCTTCGCTGCCGCGAGATACGCCACTATAAAGCACGGAGGGGATAGATTTTACAGCAAGTTATCCAGGGATAACTTGCTTCCAAATGATGACCCTGCACTTGGTCACGGTGGGCGTTCCATTCGCGAGGCCGCGAAAAAATTCGATGTTGCTCCTGTATCCGTATCGCGTGCCCGCAACGTTATTGAGCATGGCGGTCTAGAACTTGAGAAGAAGGTTAAAACCAAGAAGATCGGCCTGCAGGCCGCTGCCAACGAGGTGCGTCCGAAACGCAGGGCGAAGACGGCTGTAAGCCAGAAACGTGGTTTGCCGACAGCGGCACGGGTGCCGGTCATCGACACCTCCAAGCGACGGCTGCTAACGCCGCAGGAAGTCGACCCGGAGTTCACCGGCACGTCGAACGAATTCACCACCAAGTACGGCCATGTGCAGATCGAGACGGCCGAGGAACGGGCAACCAACCGGTTTCTGGAGTGGACAGCGCATGTCCGCAAATGGGCGAAGGACTACAAGGAATTCCCGCTGTCGGAGATCGATCTCAACTGGCTGCGTTCACCACGCCCGAAGGACATCGAGCGCTTCCTTGAGGCCTACAACACGCTGAAACTGGTATTCGACAACATCCAGGCGATTCGCGACAAGGCGAAATCGCTGAAGAAACCCCTGAAGGAGAACGGCAATGAATGACATGAGCAAGATGGACAAGGAGCTGGATGCCGAGCTGGAAAGGAACCTGAAGGGCCAGGGTGGCAACACTCTCGGCAGCAAGCCGATCTCGTCGACCAGCACGCCGGCAATGGCCAAGGCGACCACCATCGTCCAGCTTAACGATACCATCGAGGACCTGCAGAGGAACATCGAGGAGATGCAGGCGATGATCCGTGTCGTCGAGGAAATCAAGAAGCGGCTGGTCTGATTTGTGAAGGCGCGGCCGTAGGATTATGGTGGCGCCGTTCACGTTCACCGGAGGAATCACCATGGCAGAAGCTGCACCTGCTCCCGAAGCAAAGGAATGGGAGCCGCCGGAAGGCGATCAGGAATTCGATTTCACGGACATCCAGTCGGCACCGGCATGGATCGACAAGGGCTGGGCCTCTTGGAACAACGGCCCCGCACTGGCGCTCCCGGCTGGCGATATCCCGTTCGGCAACGGTCCCTACACGACCAAGATCGCCAGGGTCGGCGACAAGGTGATCTTCAAGGCGGCTACGCCGTCCAAGCCCGCCCACTTCGAGGTCGTCGCGGGTGAGCCGGTTGGCGAACAGGCGACCAAGAAGCCCGTGGCAGCCACCAACGCCAGCCTTGAGGACATGCTGAAGACCGGCTTCATGACGCCGGATGATCTCGGTCCGGATGCCAAGGGGCAGGTCGTCGCGCGTTCACCGGGACTGAAGAAGCTGGTCGAGGAAGGCAAGGGTGCGCCCGAGCCGGTGGCTGTGACCGACGTGGTGAAAACGAGCTGATTTCACTATCATTTGCGTTACGCGGGTTTTTGGGATTTTCAAAATTTTCGGGAATCCGCGTTTCGCGGCCTAAAAATCGGATTGGGCAAAAAATGACCCCCGGTCAAATGGGAGTGGGGGGCTTGGGGGGATTTTTGACCGGGGGCGATGGAGTGACGGGTAGTCAGTGTCAGTCCCGTCATGGGGACATCTTATACCCGGTCTGTGTGGCGGAAAAAAGTGGGGCGGTGGCAAGCGAAGGCGTAATGCCTTGTGTCACCGAGGGAACCACAGCTTCACCTGCTTTGATCACCGCCCCTATCGATGGACAATCTGCCATCGACGTGCGTAACATAATTGAGTTCACTCAAAAAACAAGAGACCACTGTGAAACCTCTATTTCTGGACTTCGAAACGTTTTGGGCTGACGACTACTCCCTCCGGCAGATCACCCCCATCGAGTACATTAATTCGCCGCGCTTCGAGGCGCTCGGCTGCGCCTTCATTGATGGCAGCGGCAGCAAGGTATGGGTCGACGGCCCCGATCTTGAGGCGTTCTTCGAGGACGTCGACTGGGCCAACACGTTTGCCGTCTCGCACAATGCGCTGTTCGACATGCTCATCCTGTCGAGTCGCTATGACCGGGTGCCGGCGATGTATGGCTGCACCCTGTCGATGGCGCGCAACTGGCTCAGTCATTCGCTGAAGTCGGTGTCGCTGGCGAGCGTCTCAAAATATTACGGGCTGCCTGACAAGATGGACACGGTGCAGAAGACCAAGGGCGTCAACTTCCTGCAGATGCGACAGACACGGGCGCTGTACGACGAGGTCAGGCAGTACGCCATCGACGACGCCCAGAAATGCCGACAGATTTTCATGAACATCATGCAGGACGGCTTCCCGCACGGTGAGCTGGAGACCATCGACATGGTGATCCGCATGGCGACGCAGCCAAAGTTCGAGCTGGATTCATTCGTGCTCGCCGAGCATCTCGGCAATGTCAGGGCGAAGAAGCAGGCGCTGCTCGATGCCGCTGGCATCGACCAGGACAACGTGTCGGCGCTGATGAGCGACGGCGTGCTCGCCTCCATGCTGCTCAGGCTGGGCGTCCAGGTGCCGCTGAAGACCTCCAAGCGCACCGGCAGGCAGGCCTATGCCTTCGCCAAGACCGACAAGGAATTCGTCAGGCTGCTCGATCATGACGAGCCGATGGTGCAGGCCATCGTGGCAGCCCGGCTGGGGATTAAATCTACGCTGGAAGAGAGCCGCACCGAGCGGCTGCTCGCCATCGGACGGGTGACCGACAAGATGCCGGCGCCGCTCAGATATTCCGGCGCCCATACGCACCGCTTCTCCGGCGACTGGAACATCAACCTGCAGAATCTGCCGCGCGGGGGCGAACTCCGCCGGGCGTTTCGCGCCCCGGCGGGGGAGCTGGTGGTGGCTGTTGATGCGAGCCAGATCGAGGCTCGCATCAATGCCACCATCAGTGGGCAGACCGATCTGGTCGACGAGTTCAGGGCAGGCAAGGATGTCTACTGCTCGTTCGCCAAGATCATCTACGGCTACGAGATCGACAAGCGGGTGCACGACGTCGAGCGCAAGGTCGGCAAGGTCAGCATCCTGTCGCTCGGCTACGGCTCCAGCGCCGAAGTGTTCCAGAACATGTGCCGGGTGCAGGGTGGGGTGACCATCACCGACAGCGAGGCAGCAGCCATCGTGCAGCTGTACCGCGCCCGCTACAGGCTCATCGTCAACAACTGGAACCATGCCCACAAGACCGTGCTGCCTTTGATCGGCAGCCTGTCACCGGATGCGATGAGCGAGTTCACATGGGGGCCGGTGAAGCTCGGCGTGAAGTCGCTGATCCTGCCCAACGGAAACAGGCTCCGTTACCGTGAGCTGCATCACGAGAACTTCGAAGGGACGTGGCGCTGGGTGTTCAAGCGCGGCGAGCAGACGCAGAAAGTCTACGGCGCCAAGCTGGTCGAGAACGTCACCCAGGCGCTCGCCCACCTGCATGTCATGGAGGTTGCCAAGCGGGTCGCCAAGGCGACCGACAACAGGTTGCGGCCGCAGCTGCAGGTGCATGACGAGCTGGTCTACGTGGTGCCGGAGAGCATCGCCGAGGCATGCCGCGAGCTTGTCGTCATGGAGATGTCGAAGGCCCCGGCGTGGTTGCCGACCGCGCCGCTGGCAGCCGAGGGCCATGTTGGAAAGACCTACTTCGATGCTAAGTGAACCGGCCCCGGAGTGGTCAATGCGCAGCCGAGGCGGCAACGGGCGCGCGGGTTGTACCCGCAACAAGGTCAGGTTCGGTATCCGGGGCAGCCTCCCAAGGCTCATTTCGACCGTGAAACCAGGCAAGCCGCCACTTCAACCCGAGGAGAATCACGATGCCCTATGAAGTCCAGAGCAAGCTGCGCGAACAGAAAGCGATGGGTGGCATGCCTAGCAACTGGCGCATCGAATTCGTCAAGATGCACGACAACCATGTGCATTTCATCAACGTGGATTTCACCGGCGACCAGCATGACCGGGAGAGCGTCCAGGCTATCGCCGACAGGATACTGGAAGCGCTGAACAATGAGTGAGGAGAGACCCATATCGGCTGGTAAATGCTGCCGTTGCGGCTGCCGCATCTGGCTGACGCCAACGCACTATTACGCGGCGATGGAGGGCCGCTCGAAGATCAGCTTTCACTGCAGCTACGGACATGCGCAGCACTTCGCCGACGAGGACGACGAGATCACCAAGATCAGACGCGAGCGTGACCGGCTGAAACAGCAGATGGCCGAGCGGGACGACCGCATCCAGAGGCTGATCAAGCTGGCTAACGATGCCGAAGCGACGACCCGCAAGGTGAAGGCCGAGAAGGCGAAGCTGACCAAGCGTGCGTCAGCAGGCTTGTGTCCGTGCTGCAACAGATCGTTCGCCAACATGGCGGCGCACATGAAGACCAAGCATCCAGAGTTCAATGCGGAGGCAGCGTGAAATACATCCTAGGTTCAAGGAAAGTCTATGATCGAATGGAAGAAATGCTCATGAGCGATGAGATTGCACGGCTGCGTGAGGCACTGGAGAGTATCGTGCAGTGGAGCGAGGCTTACCCGCTCGACATCTTCCACGAGCCGACCAAGGATGAGTGGAAAAAGGCGCATGAACTACTGACGGCTAACGGCATGACGATGGATGCCTTCGCGTCCAGCTGCATGCGGCATGTCATCAAGGGCGTTGAGAAGATCGCTCGTGACGCTCTCAAGGAGGGCGAAGCATGACCGACATCATGGAGCGGATAAACAACGCTGTGTATGTCGTCAGCGTCGTCGAGAAAAATAAGACTTTGATTGCGGCCAAGCACGAGATCGAGCGGCTGCGGGCCATCATCAACCAATACGGCATGGACACCCGCAATGTGCCAATAGCGGAGCATATGCGGTTCGTCGCTGAGCAGCTTGAGATCGAGCGGCTGACGTTGCAGGACGTTCCCGTAACGCAAATGCGGGAAGCCGCACGGGCATGGCGTGATCACAGCAGGGGCTATCGAAGCCTGCATGACCGCATTGATGAGTTCATCAATGAGATCGAGCGGCTGCGGGCCGAAGAGCCGAACAACGAGCGACCGCGCAGTCAGGTGCACGTCCATGCTCTGCCGGATGGAACTTACACGGCGGCCGCAGCGGGGCCGCCGCATCCAGTAAAGGATCATGGATATGAGTAAGCCGTTCTCGTGGTCGTGGTCACGCCTCAAGAACTGGCGCACCTGCCCGAAGCGCCACTGGCATGTCGACATCGAGAAGGACTTCGTCGAGGAGGAAGGTGACGCGTTGAAGTGGGGGCACGAGGTGCACGCAGCGATGGCCAACCGCATCGGCAAGGGCACGCCGCTGCCGGAAGCCATGGCGCATTACGAGGACTGGCCGACGCGCTTCGCCAAGCTCAAAAGCAAGGCCAGGGTGCTGGTCGAGAACAAGCTGGCGATGGGCAAGGACTTCCAGAAGACCAGCTTCTTCGACAGTGCGACGTGGTTCCGCGGCGTCGTCGACGCACTGGCGCTGGTGCCGCAGTCCAGCTTCGCCATCGCCATCGACTGGAAGACCGGCGCCAACGTCAACCCCGAGTACGAACAGCTCGGGCTGAATGCGCAGCTGATCTTTGCCAACCATCCGGAGATCGACCGCGTCGCCACGATCTATGTCTGGCTCGGCCATGACACCCAGACGGTGCACAGCTACCAGCGCGACGAGATGCTGTCGCTGTGGAACGGGTTGATGCCGGAGGTGAAGAAGCTGGAGGAGGCGCACCGCACGGTGACCTATCCGCCGAAACCATCGGGCCTGTGCAAGCGGCACTGCCCGGTGACCAGTTGTCCATACCATGGGAGGGGGTCTCGATGAGTGCCGAGCACGAGCGCGACAAGGGCCTTCAGCAGGTCTGGCGTGAGGCGTGGCAGCGGGCGGCGCTGGAACGGGTCGTGCGCCTGCCTCCTGGCTGGGAAGGCACCGGAGAGGACATACGGCTGCATGTGCTGGGCACGGGACTGGTGCTGCCGCACGACCCGCATGCCTGGGGCGCGCTGATCAACAACTGCCAGATCAAAGGCGTGCTGGAGAAGACCGGCGAGCGCCGCAAGATGAAAACCAAAACCAGCCACGCCCGATCAACCGACGTGTTGCGAAGAGTGTGGCCAACAACACCGCATGGAGATTGAATGAGCTTCGAACTGAATCCCATTACCATCCTGACGCGCGACCTGAAGAAAGCGTCAGCCACCCTGACCGACACCGAGGCCAGGTTCCTTGTCGATGCCTACTACTCGATGCAGGAGAACCGCATCCGCTCCGACAATCAGGTGCGTTCCATGGTGGCCGAGCCGCACGATGTGATCGGCTGGCTGGCCGAGCAGTCGGAATCCCTGGAGCATCAGATCAAGGGGGCGCTCGATGTTTATTCGAAAAACCATCCTGTGGGAGGATGGCTGCATAGCGTCAAGGGCGTCGGTCCTGTCATTGCCGCCGGGCTACTGGCGCATATCGATATCCACAAGGCTCCCACCGTCGGACACATCTGGCGCTATGCCGGGATGGACCCGACGAGCAAGTGGAACAAGGGCGAGAAGCGGCCGTGGAACGCCAGCCTGAAGGTGGTGTGCTGGAAGCTGGGCGAGAGCTTCGTCAAGGTCAGCGGCTACGAGGACGCCTACTACGGGCACATCTACAAGCAGCGCAAGGACAAGGAGACCGCCGCCAACGAGCGGGGTGCCTTTGCGCAGCAGGCGGTAGACTCCCTGAACGCCAAGAAGATTAGCAAGGACACCGATGCCTACAAGGCCTACTCGACGGGGAAACTTCCCCCGGCCCATCTACACGCTCGGGCGAAGAGATACGCCGTTAAACAGTTTCTGGCCGATCTGCATGGGGAAATGTACCGCACGATTCTGGGCGAGGAGCCGCCGCTGCCGTATCCCATTGCGATCCTCGGCCATGCGCATCTCAGGAAGCCATAGGTTTTGAGAGAACCAACGAACGAGAGCGAGCCGTGAGATACGAGAGCACCAGTAGACATGAGCGAACCAACGGCATCGAGAGCACCACATCAAAGGAGTGAGCCAAGGTTCTTAAGAGCACCAAGAACTGGAAGCGAGCCATGTGGAACGAGAGCACCATCGGACATAAGCGAGCCACTCGGTCAGAGAGAACCAACGAACGAGAGCGAGCCAAAAGACAAGAGAGAACCCTATAGGGGAAGCGAGCCAGCTACACGGAGAGAACCATAGTTGAGAAGCGTCAGCCATGTGGGACGAGAGCACCCTGGATAATGAGCGAGCCACGTAGCCGGAGAGCACCAACAGCCACTGAGCGAGTCATGCAGGGCAAGAGCACCATATCAGGTGAACGTTAGCCATCTCTTACGAGAGCACCAAATGCCAGGAGCGAGCCATCAAGTACGAGAGCACCGAAGAGGCGAAGCGAGCCATCGCAGACGAGAGGACCATGTGTAAGAAGCGAGTCATCCAGCATGAGAGGACCATCAGCACAGAGCGAGCCATCGACCCAGAGAGAACCATCGACAAAGAGCGAGCCAACCAGCGCGAGAGCACCAACGATAATGAGCGAGCCATATAGCAGAAGAGAACCATGATATATGAGCGAAATTAGTTCTTGCAATCGTAACGCAATGTGTTACATATGACGACGCCCGAAGCTAAAGCGAAAGCGAAGGTTCGGGCGATCCTGTCTAAGTACCCAAGCATGTACACGTACTGGCCGGTACCGTCAGGATTCGGAAGGACGACCATCGACGTCATCGGTTGCTACCGGGGACGTTTCTTCGGTGTCGAGGTGAAGGGCGAAGGCAAGAAGCCGACCCTGCGCCAGACACAGGAGCTGACCTCCATGGCGAAGGCCATGGGGAAAACCTTTGTCGTCATCGGACCCAGCGATCCGGTGCTCGACGATCTGAAACAATGGCTGGACGAACTCACCGAGACCATACCGAATGATCCTGATCTCCCACCAGACACGGTCCGTCGTCGTCGAATATAGACCCGACATCGGCGCACTGTTTCCGCACGGGAAGAGGTTTCAGTTCAACGGCAGCGACCTGATCGCGGTGCCTCACGGCATCGACGAGACGAAGATGCTGCGCAATCTGGACCTCCCCGTGCCGGCACCCATCGTCGAGCACTACGGATTCCCGTCGGCCGACGGGCTGCGGCCGTTCGCCAAGCAGCTGCTGACTGCCTCGGCGATGACCATGAACCCGTTCTTCTACGTGCTGAACGGCATGGGCACCGGCAAGACCAAGGCCTGCCTGTGGTCGTTCGACTACCTGAGGCGGGAAGGCAAGGCGCACCGCATGCTGGTGGTGGCGCCGCTGTCAACGCTCGACTTCACATGGGCCAAGGAAATTTTCCGCACGCTGCCGCACCTGAAGGTGGCGGTGCTGTCGGGCACTGCCGCCAAACGCAGGAAGCTGCTGGCTTCGGATGCCGACATCTACATCATCAACCACGACGGCGTGAAGGTGCTGAGCCAGGAGCTGTTCCAGCGTCTCGACATCGACGTCATCTGCTTCGACGAGGCTGCCGCCTACAGGAATGCCAGGGCCGAGCGCTCGAAGATCGCCCGGCAGCTGGCCAGGAACCGCAGCTTCGTGTGGGGGATGACCGGCTCACCCACCCCATCGGCGCCGACCGATGCGTTCGGGCTGGCGTGGCTGATCACGCCGAAGACTGCGCCGCGGTCGTTCGTGCAGTTCCGCCAGGACACCATGCTGCAGGTGTCGCAATTCCGCTGGGTGCCGCGCCGCGACGCCGCCGACACGGTGGCTCAGATACTGCAGCCGTCCGTCCGCTATACGCTGGATGAGATCGTCGAGCTGCCGCCGGTAGTCGAGCGCGAGATCGAGGTGCCGATAGGAGATCGGCAACGCGCCGTCTACGACGCGCTGCGCGACCACGCCTCCGCCCTGCTGCGTGAGGGGACCATCACAGCTGCGAATGGGGGAGTCGTCTTCACCAAGATGCTGCAGGCCAGCATCGGATGGGTGTACGGCGACGAAGATAGGAAGATTTTCGCGCTCGACAATCACGAGCGCATCGACGCGCTGCTCGACATCATCGAGTCCGCCGAGCGCAAGGTGATTGTCTTCTCGCCCTTCAAGTCAGCGACGGCCGGGATCAGCGAGGCGCTGAAGAAACACAAGATCGAATTCGCCGAAGTCACCGGCGACACCACGTCCAAAGAGCGGGCGGAAATCTTCCGCTTCTTCCAGGACACTGACAAATACAAGGTGCTCAATGCCCACCCCGAATGCATGGCGCACGGGCTGACGCTGACCGCCGCCGACACCATCGTGTGGTTCGGGCCGGTGACCAAACTGGAAATATTCGAGCAGGCCAACGCGCGCATCACCCGCGTCGGCCAGACGCACAAGCAGCAGGTGATCAAACTGGTGGGCACCCCGGCCGAGCGCATGGTGTACCGCAGGCTGGGGGACAAGCATGAACTACAGGAGTCCATCCTCGACATGCTCGCCGAGCTGGCAGGCAATGGAGAGAACGGTGGCTAAGAGATCGAACTTCACCCGTCGCAAGGCCGACGCGTATCAGACCTTCGATCCGGCAGCGCTGCGCGCCCTGCTGCCGTTCATCCGGCGGCGGATCAGGACCTTTGCCGAGCCGTGCATCGGCGAGGGACATCTGGCGAAGCAGCTGGTCCAGGCAGGGTTCGTCTGTGTGCTGGGGTCGGACATCGAGGACGGCATCGACGCGCTGACGCTGCCCAACTTCAACAATCCGGACGCGATCATCACCAACCCGCCCTGGACCCGCGCCCTGCTGCACCCGATGATCCTGCATTTCCAGAGGCATCATCCGACATGGCTGCTGTTCGATGCCGACTGGGCCTTCAACAAGGCGGCCAGTCCCTACCTCGACCAGTGCTCGGACATCGTCGCCGTCGGCCGCATCCGCTGGATCGAGGGCACCACACAGACCGGCAAGGACAACGTTGCCTGGTACCGATTCGACACCCGCCATTCCGGCGGACCCAAATTCCACGGGAGAAAATGAATGAACGTGCAGATCGATATCAAACCATCGCAGCTGGTGACCGAGTTCATCAAGCTGCGCGACGCCAAGAAACAGTTCGAGGAGATGGCGGTCGAGAAGTGCAAGCAGCTGTACGGCGACCGCATGGCCGAGATCGAGGTGCAGCTGCTCGACATGCTGAACCAGCTCGGCGTGGATTCCATCGCCGGCAAGGGCGGCACCGCCTACCGCAAGGTGTCGACCTCGGTGACCATTGCCGACGCCCGTGAATTCCGCCGCCATGTCATCGGCACCGAGAGCTGGGACCTCGCCGACTGGCGGGCCAACAAGACGATCATCAACGAGATGGTGGAGCAGGGGCAGGAAGTTCCGCCCGGCGTCAACCGCACGACCTTTGCAACCGTGGGAATCAGGAGAAAATAAAATGGCCAACGAAATCATACCCATCAGCCAGCAGATCAACAGCGTCACCGCCTCGATGCGCAAGCGCATGGCGGAGAAGGCAGCGGCTGCCAACAGGGCATTCACTGCCGGCAACCTCGGGCCGTCCTATCCGCTGCTCTCGATCATGGGCAAGGAGTTCACCTTCCGGCTGCCGGATGGCAGGAAAAGCCCGCACGTCACCGCCGACGGGCACAAGCTGAACTACATCGACGTCATTCTTGTCGAGGCCTCGGCACAGCTGTCGAAGGCCTATTACGAGAAGGGCTTCGACCCGTCGGAATTCACCCGTCCCGACTGCTGGTCGCAGGATTCGGTGAAGCCCGACCCATCGGCGCCCAACCTGCAGAACGACATCTGCGCCACCTGCAAGCAGAACGAGTTCGGCTCCAGGGTGACGCCGGCCGGCAAGAAGGCCAAGGCCTGCGCCGATCACCGCCGCATGGTGGTGCTGCTGCCGCATCAGGTCGGCGCGCAGACAGCCCAGCCGATGGCGATGCGCATCCCGCAGTCGTCGCTGAAGAACCTCAAGGCGCATGCCGAGCTGCTCGACAATTACGGCGTCGACATGAAGGCCTGCATCACCCGCATGCAGTTCACCGACGCGGCGTTCCCGCAGCTGACGTTCAGCTATGTGAGCCTGCTCAACGAGGACCAGTGGGACTGGATCAGCGCACTGGCGGCGACCTCCAAGGTGCAGGGCATGCTGCACACGCCGGACTTCGAGAACGCGGTGCAGACCCCGATGCAGGAGACCAGAGGCGCGGTCAGGGGACTGACGCCGCTGGAGCCAGCGCCGCCGCCGGTCGGCTTCGACAAGCTGATGGGTAACGTCGTCGAGGATGACGAGGACGAGATCGAGGAGATCGTCCCGGCGCAGGAGCAGAAGCCGAACATCATCGAGCTTCCGGACGGCAAGCTGTTCGACACCACGACCGGCGAGTACATCGACCGCGCGGAGCCGGAGGCCGAGCCGGAGCCGGCGGTCGACCCGGACGTCATCGCCCTGCCCGACGGCAAGTTCTTCAACACACGGACTCGTGAATATGTCGACGGCCCGCAGCTGGAGGCGAAGATCGTCGAGGCTCCGGCGGTGAAGGCCAAGCCGAAGCCGAAGTCAAAGCCGAAGATCGTCGAGGAAGTGCTGGAAGGCAAAGCGGAAACTGAAACCAAGCCGCAGAAGAACGGCAATGGCGGCAGCGTAATGCCGGCGTCGGATGCCATGGAAGCGATGCTCCGGGACATCCTGCCGCCCGGAAATAAGTAACACAATTCGATTTGCAAAAGGCGCCGGGCCTGCCTATGCTCGGCGCCTTTCATAAAACTATAATGTGTCACCGGGGATCACCATGTTCACAACGCAGGAACAGCAGGAAATTCAAATATTTCTTGCGCTTCTATTTCCGTGGGGTGACGGTCACAAAGACCTTTGGAAATCAGTCACATGGACGTTCGTGAACCAGGAGGGTGAGCTGGGCTTCGCGAGCTATGCCGCGCAGTCGATGCCAGACCTTATCCGGCTTATCGAAACCCGCACCCGGCGACCGTCCTCCAACGTCTATGTGGCGCTCGGCACCCAACGGGTGGCGATGCAGGAGAAGAAAACCGCGGATGGTTTTCCCAAGGCCAGCCGCACCTATAGGAACATTGTCTCCTTCAACAGCCTGTTCATGGATATCGACGTCGGCAAGCCGGGCGCCTATGCGACCACGGCCGAGGCGCTCGATGCGGTGAAGGATTTCTGCGAAGTCACTGGCATGGTGCTGCCGACCTTCGAGGTGCTGTCAGGCACCGGCGGCCTGCATGTCTACTGGTGCTTCGACCGCCCGGTGCCATTCGAGGACTGGAAGCCGCTGGCGGTGGCGTTGCAGTCGGCGGCGCTGACCTACAAATTGAAGTTCGACCCGCAGGTGACGGTAGATGCAGCACGAATCCTGCGCGTCCCCAACACCTTCAACCACAAGAAGACGCCGGCGCTCAAAGTCCAGCTGAACTGGGCTGGCCGCACTAGCTTCAAGCGCTATGCCCCCGACGAGATCGCCCAGGCACTGTCGACATGGGTCATTGCGAAGCCGTCACGGCAAGGAACGAATCAGCGACGGAACACGAACTTTACGGCCGGTGTCGAGAACGCGCCGCCGGTGTCCATCGACGATGTCGCTGTCAATTGCCCGGCGATCAGCGACATTCTGGCGCGCGGCGGCAACGGTGATGCCGAGCCGCTGTGGAATTTATCGCTCTATGCCGCCAGCTTCACCAGCAATCCTCACGACGCGGCGCACCGGCTCGGCGATCAGGACCCGCGTTACGATCATGACGCTACCGAGAAAAAACTGATCGAGAAGATCAATGCCCGCGCGAACAATGCAGACGCAGGCTGGCCCACCTGCCAGTCGTTCAACGTGCTGCACCCGGCCTGCGTCAGCTGTCCGTTCCTCACCCAGGGCAAGACGCCGTTCCATCACGCACGACGCTCGCAGCCACAGCCGCTGCAGTTCCAGCCGGCGGGCAACGACCCGCTGATGCCGCCCGGCTACTGGCGCGACAGCAACGGCCATGTGCTGACGACGCTGTATGACAAGCAGGGCAATGCGCAGATCGGCCAGGTAATTAACTATAGGGTTGTCGACGCCGGCATCGACATCAACGACCAGTGCCTGCTGCGCTTCGAAGCAGTGATCGGCGGCGCCGACTGCTGGTGCGAAGTCGATGTCGGTACCAGCATGCAGCCGATACAGACGGGCGCTGTCCTGGCGAAGAACGGTATCTTTATCAATCCGAACAACCACAAAGCAGCAAGGGATTTCCTCGTGTCCTGGGTCCAGCATCTGCAGACCATCAAACGCTACGCCAACCAGAGCGCCTACGGCTGGACCGAGGACGGCAAGTCGTTCGCTTTCGACGACCGCGTCTACCACGACGACGGCACCGTCGATCTCGTTTACCGCGGCCGGCGCCACAACAGGAGCTTCATGGCAACCGGCGACATCAAGCCATGGCAGGACGCCATGCAGCTGATCTACGGCAATGCACCGCTGGAAGCGACAGTGGCGACAGCCTTCGCCGCACCGCTGGTCGAGCTGGTCGGCACCGCCTCACTGGTGGTGTCGCTGTATTCCAGCCTGTCGGGCATCGGCAAGTCGACAGCGATGACACTGGCGCAGGCGGTGTGGGGTCATCCGCGCACCGGCATGAGCACGCTCAGCGACACCACCAACGCGATGATGAAGAAGATCGGCGACCTGAAGAACCTGCCGGTCTACTGGGATGAGCTGCGCACCAAGGACCAGCTGGAGAAGGTGATCGAGATCGTCTTCCAGGTCACCCAGGGCAAGGGCAAGGCGCGGATGAACAAGGACACGTCGCTGGCCGATGTGGCGTCGTTCACCACGCTGTTCGTCGTCGCCTCCAACCACGGCATCGGCGACACGGTTTACCATCAGACGGAATCCACAGAGGCAGGCGGCCTCAGACTGTTCGAACTGCAGGCGCTGAAGCTGACGCCGACAATGCCCGATCACGACGCACGCCAATTGCTGATCCCGCTGCAGACCAACTACGGTGTCGCCGGGGCGCTGTTCGCCGAGAAGCTGGCGCAGGAAAAACCGATGGCGGTGCAGGCGCTGAAGCGGGTGGCGCAGGATTTGCACCAGCGGCACACCTTCGACTCGAAGGAACGTTTCTGGGCGATGACGATGTCGACGCTGCTGGTCGGCGCGGCGCTCGCCAACCACTGGGGGATCGCCAAATTCGATCTTACCGGACTGAAGACCTATCTCGATGTGGCGCTCGCCGAGCAGCGCGGCGAGATGCAGGTGCAGGAATACGCCACCATGGTGGCGACGCAGGACGTCGCCGGGCTGATGCATGAAATCCTGCTCGAAGCCCGCAACAAAGGACTGATCATCACCGAGACGATTCCCTACGCCACCATGGGCAAGCCGCTGCCGGCGACACTGGTCGACACCGACATGTCGAGGGTCGACAGTCCGTGGATATGGATGGGCAAGAATGACGGCCGGGTGCGGGCGCGGGCGCGGATGTTCAACGACTGGCTACGCAAGCGGCGGCTCAATCCGCGGCAGATCATCGACTCGCTGAGAGGCCAGTACCACATCACCCAGTCCAAGCAGACCATCGGCACCGGGGTCGTCGGTCTGGACGCACTGGCGCGGTTCGGACGCCACGAATGTTACGACTTCACGCCGATCACTTCTCCCGCTCCCAGCCCCGATTCCGATGAACAGAGCTGAGCGAAAGATTTGACTTGCCGTTGCCGCCACCGTTTCTAAGTGGGTTTTTGTGGTGGACGTCCTTTCCGGCAATGGCCGCTTTGCCGTGCGACTTCGCCATCTGGGAGCGGGCAGCGTTGCGTTTTGCCCGCTTCTTAATCTCCTCGGGTTTCCCGTGAAACCGTGCATACTCGGCCGCGTAGTCACGCCCCTTAGTCATCCTTCTTCTCCACTTCACGGCCCTCCTTGACGACCAGCTCGATCAGGTTGACCACCGTCTCGGCGACCTGTGTCCACGCGCGGACACTGTCAGGGGTGATGTATTCACCCGGCTCGTACTGGGCGCCACGGGTGATCGAGGCGCGTGCCGCCTTGTCCAGCCGGATGCCCAGCGCGGTGATGATTTCTTCCCTGTCTTTCATAGGTCCTCCTTGCGCCACAGATAGAGCGGCGAATTTTCTCCAGCCCAGCAGCCTAACGTATTGAACTGGAAGAACTCCATCGCTTCGTCGTGGTCCATGCCGTCCCGCTTGATCAGGATTTCGACACATTTCCAGGCGTCGTAGACGACCAGCATCGGCTGCCCGCAGCGCTCGGCGACGCCGACGATGGCGTCCTCATAGCCGTCGGCCAGCAGCGCCTCGGGGTTATGCTTGGCGATCCAGTCACGGGTTTCGTCCATCACTGCACCCTTATCTGCGGGAAGCCAGTGCCACCGCCGATCAGACCAAGCAGAAGGACGATTGCCGCCAGTGCAATCAGTACGATCAGCACGACGCGGATGATCCTGGCGGGCGGGTCCGGGATCAGGTTGGTGATGACGTACTCACCAATCGCATAGATGATGCCGAGCACTAGCAGATAGATGATCAGATTGACGAGCGCGTTGATCATGGCTTGGTCCCTTTCTTGCCGCATTGCGTCTGGGTGCCAGGGCAATCATCGTGACCTGGATGCGCCAGAGCAGGCAGGGTGAACATCATAATAGCTGCGAGCATGAGAATCGTTTTCATCTGTCCTCCTTACTTCTTGCCTTTCGAGCCACCTTTTCCGTGCCCTTGACCGGGGTTGTTGCCGGTGCCTGGGCGACCGGGTGAGTCTGGCCGGCTGTTACCTGCGCCAGGATTTCCCGGTGTACCTGGTGTTCCTGGAGTACCTGGTTCGCCTGGGCTTCCAGGACTTCCAGGCGCTCCTGGTGCGCCCGGAGCACCCGGTTGACCTGGGTTCCCAGCAGGACCAGCAGGGCCAGGAGAGCCGCCAGACCCAGCAGAACCGCCACCTCCATCACTCCCTCCGCTGTTACTGCCACCTGTTCCTGAGCCGGAACTGGAACCTGTCCCTGTCGAAGTGGCGCTTTGGGCTGACGCGGCTGCGCCTGGAAACTGGCGGCAATACTGGATCAGGTTCTGGCCGCGCTCCCTGAGCAGCCTGCACTGCTCCTGCGAGAACTCAAGACCCGGCACGTACTGGTTGGCGCAACTGACCAGCGTCATGATCAGCAGCATGAACAGCATTCCGAGAATGAATGCGCCGCCTACCTCTGGCGTCTTGAAGTTCATCTTTTTCTACTCTTCGGTGGAGGCGGAGGCGGACAGTCCAGCCCACTCACGTCGATCTTCAGCTGGCGCATCACCTTGCATTGATCCGCCGTAAAGCGGACCGGCGCAGCCGGGGTTGCTGCCAGTGCGAAGATCAGGGTTGCGACGAGCATCTTTTTCAACGGTCATGGTCGCACTTCTTGCGCCGCTTCCTTCACAGCCTCGATGCCCAGGGTGTCGGCAATCAGCTTCAGCGTCTCGCAGAACGACTGCATCTCGTCGTCGTTGGGACGGTGGTCGAGGACGACAGCGATGACGTAGCGGTCGCGGCCGATGAAGGCGAAGCCGGTCGACAGCGACCATTGCGTCGCGCCGCCCCGGTACTTGGCCTCACGGATGGCGCAGGCGACATTCTGGTGGGACAGTTCCCGATAGTTGGACAGGAAGCGGTCGAGGATTTCCTGATCGTTGAGCGCCCGCCAGACCAGGTAGCCGGGAATCGCGATCACCACCAGCATCCCGATAACGGCGACGTTGGCAAACGTTAACCCCTTGATCGCGCTGATCCAGCTGAGCAGCCTGCCTTCGGTTACCTGCACCGACTGCTGCTGGACAGGCGGCGGCGCCGCAGGAGGCGGCGGTTGTCCAACCTGTGGAGGGCCGGGGTCACTCATATCATCCACAGCCATGCGATGATCGCGCCGTAGATCAGTATGACAATGATCAGACCGGCGACGATGCCTTTCCAGAACTCCGGACTCACGTTTCTTCTTCGATCTTCACCGTGATCTTGGCTCCCACCGGCTTGGTCACGATGACCCGGTAAACAACCGTCTCTGTCTCGGTAACGGGCGGCACCGGCGGCGGCACCACGTCCTCCGTCCACGCTTCCCCAATGGCATCGAGAAACTTGTTGTGGTAGCCGGCGATCAGCTTGCCGATGCTGACGCCATTCGACCAGCTCGGCACCTTGGACTTGTCGCCATTCACAATCTCACGCGCCCCATACGGGTCGTTGGTAGTGTTGTTGAAATAGCGTTCCAGCGTCTGCCGCTTGCCGTCGGAAGATTTACGGTACCAGCCCTCGAACATGCCCTGGAACAGACAGTCTGCGCTGATCTTGGGGTCGAGCATCAGCTCTGGATTGAGGTAGAGTTCGTCGCCTCTGCCGGTCTCTGCGCCAGCCTTCTTATAGTTGTCGCCCCACGTCGTCTGGATATCCCCCCTGCCATAATAAACCTGCCCCGTAACAGGATCGACCTCAGCGTAGGCGTAGCCGTTCTTCTTGACGTAAGCCCTTGCTTCCTCGTCGCTCTTGCAGAAGCCTTCTCTGACCGGCGACATCATCGCCCCGGTCTCGTGATACGACGTCGCCAGGCAGTAGGCGGCAGTGCGGGGATCGCGGCTGTACATCTTGTCCCGCCACTGATCCATCTTGAAGTTCATGCCGTCGACCTGCACCTGGCTCATCGAGCCACCGAACAGGCTGGAGCGCACCGAGTCGAAGAACACCTTGCGGTCGAATGGCATTTTCAATCCTCCGTCTGCAGCCTCTCCCGCCACGGGATGCCTGCCTCGTCCAGCATCTGCTCCAGCTGCCGGATGATCTTGCGCAGATTGCTGTCATTCTTGCGCAGCTTGGCGCGCAGCTCGTTAGCCTCCTTGGTCTTCTCCGCCAGCTTCAGGCTCAGCGATTTGTCGCCGCTGTACTTCATAGGAACACGAACACGGCGACGACGAGCAGCAGGATGGCTGCGACGACTACCCACATGGCGCGCTGCGCCGACACCGGGCGGGGCAGCGGCACGTCGTTAGCCGGCTTCGGCGGCGGCTTTCGGGGTGGCAGTTCGTTATGCGTCGGCATTACAGCGACATCCTCTCCCTCAACAGGTACGCCTCCAGTGGCCACATCTGCCGGATGCAGTCCTCCTTGGCGAACTTTCTTCCCAGTTCCGGATCGAAATTCTCCGCATCAGCAGGAGCCGACTTGCCGACCAGTGCATAGCCATTGTCGGTGAGCAGGATACATATCGTCATGTGCGGGAGGAGTGCCGGGTGGATGTATTCCTCGTCGACGATCTTCTCCAGTAGCGAGTCGAGCGTGACGCGGTTCTCGGTCTTCTGCACCGCCTTGGAAAGGTTGTCAGTAACTCTCAAGCTGTCAGGTCCAGTGCCCATCTTAGGTTCTCCACTGATGTTGGTATGCTTGGTCTTGATGTTGGCGCCACCGTCGGCGCGCTTATTTGCAGTAGTCTCTCCCATTGCCGACCATGCCTCCCTTCCTGAACTTGGCCCGCCTGGTTTGCTTGCCAGGAAAAGCATGGTCTTCCAGCTGTTCCTTGGGAAACTCCTTGTCGTAATGACGCTGCTCGCGCTCCATCCCTTTTTCGATATTCCTCAGGGCCAGTTCATCGCTGGGGCGCACACTCGGATTGACCTCTCCTCCTGCCAGTTCCCTGGCTGTGATCCGCCTGACCATCACTTCTTGCCTTTCTTTTTCTGGTCGGCGCGGACGAATTCTTTTGCCACTGCCACCGACGGACCCTTGCCCGACTTGGGCTTCATGCCGTGGGCGACGGCGCGCATGAATTTTTCCTGCTTCTTTGTCTTCGAGGGCATTACTGGTTCCACTCCTGAAATTCTGCGAGGTCGAGCGGCGACGAGCCAAAGCCGAATTCCTCATTGCCGAACTCGTACCAGGTAGCGTCCTCGGGATCGTCGACTTCTTCGTTATCGTCGTCGAACAGCCTGATCTTCAGCTTCACACCGTTGTCGAAGACGACGTACTTCTTGTCGATGTGGACACAGGAGATGGAAATCCCGGCGTCCTTCATGGCGAACAATTGACATCTGGTGGCGCTCATCAGTCTTCGTACTGCTCCTCTCGCTTGCGGCGCTTCTCCTCCGCTTTCTTCGAGCGGACCGAGCGCATCAGGTCCTGCATCTGGATTTTGTCGTCGGGGTTCTTGTGCGCGCGATTCCAGTCGCGGATTTCCTCGCGGAAAATACGCGCCCGCTCCGCCCCCTTGGCGTTGCGCCACTGGCTCATCAGGTTCTTGCGGGCGCCGCTCTCGCGCCGCTCCGCCTTGCGCTGGCTGGCGCCGCCGCCCTCGAACGGCCGCGATTCCTCGGCCGGCCGGAAGCCCAGTCCCTTGACCGCGGATTCATACAGCGAGAACGGCTTGTGGTACTGCTCGCCGGTGGTCTTCGACACCGTGCCTTCGGTCTTCAGTTTGATGGCGTCCTGGATATTGTCGATGAGTTTCGGCCACGGGATCATGCCGGCATAGTCGCCATCCTTGAATGCCTTGGCGGCGTCCGCTCCCATGCCGCCGGCGGCGCCGAACATCGCCTTCGCCAGCCAGGCATAGATGCCTTCCTCGTCGAGCGACTTCGGCTGCCCGAACAGGAACAGGTTGTCGTTGCCGAAGGTGCCGGAGGTGTCGATCTCGATCAGCCGCGTGTAGCCGCGCAGGTTGGCCTCGGCCAGCGCCTCGCCGAGGCTCTTGCTGCCGGTCGTCCACGAGATCATCTCGGCCAGCCATTTCTGCAGCGCCTGCTCCTTGTCCTCCCAGTCGTCGTCGGAGAGACCGGCGGCGGCCGCCGCATTGACCAGCATCCTGAGCGGCTCGACCAGCGGCACCCCCAGCGCGCCGGCCAGCACCGTGGTGGAGAACGCCAGCCCGGCCACCGCCTTGGCGGCCTGCGCCCGCTCCTGCGGCTTGGCGAACGCCCAGGCGACGTTGCGCCAGAACAGCTGCCCGTACATCAGCCCGTATTTGCGGAACTGCGTCGCCGGCTGCAGCAGCGGATTCTGGAAAAACGTCGGGTTGTTGGCGGCGCCGTAGCCGCCCTGGGTTTCCTCGACGGTCAGCGCCGCGTAGCTCTTGGCCTGCGCATGGCTCATGCCGTCCTGCCGGGCCAGCCGGTAAGCGGCGACCGCGGTGGTGTAGCGGTTGACCCCCTCGATGGCCTCCGGCAGCGCCTTGGCGATGTTGACCAGGCGCCCGACGCCTTTCTCGAAGACGTTCTTGTCCAGCTCGGAGATGCCCGGCGCCTCGATGCCCGAGGAGGCGCCCCAGCCGAGTGAGCGCACCTCGTCGAAGACATCCTGCAGCTCGGCGGCATCCGGCTCGCCGGCCACCTGCTGCCGCCACCAGGCATCGTTGTCGGCCGCCTGCTGCTGGCCGAACACCTGCAGGCCGCTCTTCAACGACTGCTTCAGCCCGGCGACAACCGCCTTGCGGCGGCCGAGCCGGAACGCCTTGCGCATCTCGCGCTGGGTGGAGACGATGCCGTGCCGCGACGACAGCACCGGGCCGGTCGTCATGTACGGCTGCATCGAGTTCATGATCGAGTAGTGCGGCGAGAACAGGTGCCTGAGGAAGGTGATGTCCTTGATCGTGTTGACCACCTTCATGGTGTTGGTCTGGTTGGAATCGCCCTGCCAGCCGGTGACCCGGTGCGCCACCTCGTCGTACATCGCCTGCCGCACCGTGGTCAGCCCGGTGCCCGGCGGCTCGATGTGCTGCCGGGCGCTGATGTATTTCTGCACCTCGGTGTCGGCCGCCGACAGTTCACTGCCGAGCCGCATGTTGGCGATGTTGTGGGCGAAGTCGCGATTGTAGTCGCGCGTTGATTTGACCAGGTCGAGGTCCTCGCCGAGCACCCCGGTGCGTTTCAGGCCGCGGGCCAGGGCGCCGGGCGAGGTGAGCTGGCGGATATAGGCGTCGTAGACGGCATTGCCGACCGCCTGCTGGCCGACCGTCGTCTGGCCGATGGTGGTCTGCTCCAGATTCCTGATCAGCCGCGTCACTTCCGGCGGCGCCATCTCGCGGACCGCCTGGTGCAGATGCTTCTGCGAGATGCCGACGTCGCTGACATGGTGGCCCTGCGCCGCCAGCTCCCTGGCCCGCGCCACCAGCTGCGACTGGTTATCGCTCATCTCGACGCGCTTGTTCTGCACGGTGGCGACATAGACCTTGCGCGGGATCACCAGCTGCGTCGGGTTCTTTGGGTGGGCGAACGGATGCGAGGTGGTCTTCTGCCCGGTATACGGGTTGACGTACAGGGTGCTAACCTTCACCTGCGTCGGATGCGCGTCGGCGAAGGCGTTGAGGTCGGCCTCGTTCCTGAACAGTAGCCGGTTCTCGGCGTCGAGCGTCGCGCCGGCCGGCAGGTTCTTCGGGTTGGCCAGGGTGCCGAACGGTCGTTCCGTCGCCGAAATGAAATATTTGCCGCGCCGCATGAACGGCACGTAGACGCCCTTCGGCTCGCGCACCATGGGTACATTTGCGACGGTTGCCGCGGTCTTGCCCAAAGCGCTGTGGAAATCCTTGTCGGCCTGCGTCTGGTGCGCCGCGTCGCGCCGCGCATGCCCCGACATGATCCACTGGATGGCGTCGTCGATGGTCTTGCCGGCCGGCAGCGTGGCGCCGAACTTCTTCATCGCATTGTCGAGCGAATGCCGGACAATGTCCTCGGTCTCCAGTTTCGCGGTGGCGCGGTAATGGTCGATGGTCTGCTGGCCGACGGTCTTGCCGCTTGACTTCAGCGCGTTCCAGTCCTTCTCCAGCTGGGCGTGCATCGCCCGCACCTGCTGGTGGCGGCTGCCGGTCTTGTAGATGTGGCCATTGTTGGGGTGGTTGAGCGGCACCGTCGGGTCGACCGCGTAGCGCGACGCCTCGTGCAGGATGCGGCTCAGTTCGTTGTAGGTCTTCTTGTCGGTGCGCTGCAGCTCGGCCTGCGCCAGCTCCAGCTTCTCCGACTCGATGCCGTGGCCGGGATTTTTCCGGAGGTCGGAGCGCAGCTGGTCGCGCTTGACATGCACCTTCAGCAGCCGCGCCAGCGGGTTATCCGGGCCGCCGAAATACTCGGCCGAGCGGCGCATCAGTTCGCCCGACGAGGTCAGCATGTCGCGCCAGCGGCGGCGGCTTGGGGTGACGGCATTGGCGTAGCGGCTCTTGGAGCCGTCGACGATGCCGCGGAAGTCGAACAGCAGCGCCTCGGCGTCGGCGACCGGGTGCCGCGGCACCGCATTCTTGGCCCGTGCACTGTTGCCGATGGCTTCCCGCGACAGCTGCAGCTGGCCGCGCTCCGTGTAGGCGAGCGACGGATACAGCCTGGCGATCTGCTCCATGTAGGAGTGGCCGCGGCGCCCCCACAGCATGCCGACGGCGTTGGAGACCATGCCGACGACGCCGTCCCACCAGCTCGGCTTCCTGTCGGCGGCCAGCCCCGACACTTGTTTGCGGATGTCGGCCGGCATCTCCAGCGTCGACAACAGTTCCTGGAAGCGGGCGTTGGACATCGCCTCGGCGAGGAACTCGTTGACGTTGGTGAAGGCGTAGTCGAATTCCGCCCGCTCGGCCGGTGACAATTGCGCGAACAGCGACAGCCGCATGTCCTCGATGATGCGGGCGGTGCCGCGGATGTCGAGGTTGAGCGCCAGGCTGGTGGCGGCATGCGTCAGTTCGTGCAACGCGGTGTGGGCGTAGGCCTCCTGGTGCAGCACCAGCTCCTCGTCGAGGAACACCTGCGGTCTGAGGCCGGCCTTCCGCTGCGCCGGCGAGTAGTTGTAGTACAGCCCCGCCGCCGGCCCCGGCCTGCCGTGCAGCTTGCGCATGTCGGCAGAGCTGACGAAGTGGACGTCGATGTCGCCGACCATCGAGGTCAGATGCCGGACCAGCGCGTTGCGGATGGTGGAGACGAAGCCGCGCGGTTCGTCCAGCTGCAGCATGCGGTTGATTTCGCGCAGCACGTCGGAGCCTTTGCGGGTCTCGCCGCGCACGCTGATCTTCTCGCCGGTGCGCGGGTTGGTCACCTCGAAACGCCGGAAGTCCCGGTAGGCCGCCTCATCCCTGGCGGCCCGCGCCGCCGCCCTGGCGCGCACCTCGCCGCGGCCGGAGCGGATCAGCGCCTCGGCGTCGCCCCACGCCGACATCTGGTCCGGCGTGAACTCCTGCCGGTGCACGCGTGATTCAAGCCGGGTGTCCTCGCGGACCCGCGACGCCTCGGTCGACACCTCGGCGCCGATGTCCTCGCGGTACTCCGACCCCTCGATCTTCTGGTTGGTGACCAGGTCGTAGAATTCCTTGTCGGCGCCGGTCTGCTGGAACAGCTGCGCCATCGAGAAGTGGTACGGGTAGAGGCTATCGTCGTCCTTCTGCATGTCCTCCAGGGTCGGCGTGCGCTCCTTCACCTTGCGGGTGAAGATGGCGAGGTTCTCCTCCATTGACTGGTGGGTGCGATCCACATGGTCGGCGAGCTGCACCTTGGCGTCGCGCAGCGCCTGCTTGAATGCCTTCAGGTGGGCCAGCAGCGCCCGGTCCTGGTCGCGGCTGGAGCCGGTCGACGGCGGCAGCGGATGCGCCGCGATGATGGTCTGCACCTGGTCGCGGGCCTTTTCGGCACGCTCGCTGAGGCCACCCTTGGCGGCCTTCTCGGCCTCCGCCGCCTCCACCTTCTGCGCCCGCAGCTCCTGGATTTGCCGCTTCTGCGCCTTGTACTCGGCGCGCTGGCGCTCGACCTCGGCCTTCTCGGCTTCCGGCGGGTTCTTCTTCAGCCGCACCTGCTTGTGGTGGACCTGGCCATAGGCGAGCAGCAGCGGCTCGCGCGCCTCCGGCGGCTTCTTCAGCTCCTTCTCGTATTCCTTGAGCACCGACTCCTCGCTCTGGACGCGAATTTCCGCCGGCGCCAGGCCCTTCTTCTTGCCCACCCTGGCCTTCTGCTGGCCGGTGCCTTCGAGCTTCTTCTTCGCCGCCGCGGCTTCCTTCTCCTCCTTGGTCACCGCCCGGCGGCCGGCCTTGGTCGCCTTCTCCTCGGCCTCGACGCGGGCCGCCTCGGCCGCCTCGGCGTGCGGCTCCAGGCGGCGCTTTGTCTCGGCGACAATTTCGTCCAGGCTGGCGCGCATCGTCTCGCCCAGCGACAGCTCCGGGGATTCTTTCCGTTTCCTGGCGATCACCTCGGCGGCGACGTCATCCAGGGTGGCGCGGAAATTGCCCAGCTCGGAGATCGTCGAGCGCTGCAGCTCCGGCCGTCCCTCGACCGCGTCGGCGGCGTCGCGGCTGAGCTGGGTGCGGACCGCCTTCGGCGGCCCCTCAGGCGGGGCAGGCGCGGCCGCTGGCGCGCGTTCGGCCTCCGGCCGGGCACTCGGAGCCTCTTTGCGGATCAGCTCTGCAGGGGCCTCTGCGGGCTTTTTAGGGATAATCACCTCGACACGCTTCTTGCGCGCCTTGGCCTTCAGCGCCTCGCCCTTGGCGCCTGGCCTGGGCGGCAGCGCCACCGGCTCGACCGCCACCGGTTCGCCGACCCGCACCGGCGCAGGCGCTTCCTGCGCCGGCGGGGCCGCAGCCGGCTCACCGACCAGCGGGACCGGGGCAGGCGCCGCCGGCGTCGTGAACGCAGCAACCTGTTCAGCAGCAGCCGGCTCTTGTGGAACGAGAGCCGGCTGCGCCGGGGCAGCCGGGGCTTGCACAGGGGTGATTGGGGTCGCCGCGACTGGCCCTGCAGGCTCAGCGGCCTGTGCTGCCTCGGCCGGCATAGGGGCACCCGCCGCAGCAGCAGGTGGCATCGTAGCAGGGGCAGCCGCCGCCTGGCTCTCCGCCGTTTGAGCTAGGGCGATGCCGGTGCCTAAGGTTTCCGGCTGTTGCTGCGCCGGCACCGGTTGTAAGGCGGCGGCGATTTCATCCCCCGGCGGGGCGATGCGGGTGGTCGCCGCCAGCGCCGCACGGCGGTCTTCCTCCTCCAATTCGGCGCGGAACATCTCCTTCATGCGGGCTTGCTGCGCTACCTCCGCCCCGGCGATCTCGGTTTCCGGGGTCTCTTCGTGGAAGGTTTCGCGAAGATTGAACTCCTCAGGCTCCTCAAGTGCGGCCAGTGTGGCGCCGGCCGGCGCCGCCGGGCGTGGTGCAGGCTGCTCCACAGGAGCGCCGGAAAGCCCGGCGGCGATGTCGGAAGGCACCGCGCCTGGCAGCACCGTCTCGACTCCGCCGCCTCTTGCAGGGGCGGCGGCAGCGGCAGGCTGGGGAGGTTTGTCGAGGGTGCGCGGGTCCTCCGGCGGCACCGGCTCGGTCGACACCTGCGGCTGCTCGGGCTGCTTCTCCGTCCCGGCAGGCTGGGCAGGGGTATCGGCGCCCAGACTGCCGGGTGTCGGCTCGCCGGCGGCGGGAGTCGTCTCCGCCGGTGTGCCCTCTGGTTCGGTCGTCGATGATACTTCCGGAACGTCGTCGACTTTCGGCGGCTGCTCCTCGCCTTCGTTGGAGACCCGCTCCTTGCCGCGGGTGCCGCCGCCGAAGATCAGGCCGCCGACCATGCCCTGCAGCGAGGCCTCCAGCACGTTCATCGCCGCCTGGCCAAGGCCGGTGCTGCCGCCACCGGCAGCCTGGCCGGCCTCGGTGACGATCTGCTGCAGCCCTTCGGTGCCGCCCTCCTCGAACGACCCCTTGATCGCCGCCTTGATGAAGCTGTCGCGAATGGCGTCCTTGGCCTTCTGCAGGCCGAGCGCCTTGCCGCCGAACTTTGCGGCCGGGAACGCATCGAGACCACCGGACAGCAGGCCGCCGATGACCGCCAGCTTCTGGAACTGGTCGACCGTCAATGTTCCATCTTGTAGGGCCTTGCGCACCCCCTCGTTGGAGCGCAGGTCGTTGTACATGCCGGAAAGACCCAGCGCCATCGACGGCAGCATGGCGCCGCCATAGGCGCCTATCGCGGTGCCGATGCCGGGCGCAATGGCGCTGCCGCCGAGCGCACCCAGGGCGCCGCCGATCACCCCCGGCATCGTCGAGGTGACCGCGCTGCCGGCCGATTCCTGGAACCATGTGGCGAATTCGCCGAGGCTGCCAACGCCGGCAATCGTCGGCTCGCGCCGCTCCCAGCCGGTCGGCGCCTCGACCGGCTCCTGCGACAGAATGGTCTTCAGCTTGTCCTCGTCGCTCATGCCGCCCAGCGACAGGTCGAGCACGGTGAGGAATTCCTTGCCGCCTTTCAGGGTCTCGATGCCCTCGGCGGCGCCGCGCGCCGTCGCGTAGTCCTTCGGATCGACCCAGCTGTCAGCGGTCTTCTCCGGCTCCGCTTCGGCGAACGGATCGTAGTCGATGTCGACCAGCTTCGGTTTCGGCCTGGGCTTCTCGGCGCCGGCATATTCCACCGTCGGCAGCGCGGGGGCTGGCGGGATGACGTAGTCCGCCTTAGGTTTCTGTTCAGCCGCAGGCTCTGGTTCTGGCTTCGATACCGCCGGCTGTGGCTCCTTTTCCGGCTCGGCGGGTTCCACGATGGCAGGTGCCGGGGTCTGCGGTTCGGCTTCCTCCGCAAACGGATCGTAGTCGATGTCGATCAGCGTCGGCATCGCTCACTGCACCACCAGCTGGTAACCGCCATCCGGCTTGCGCAGGAACCACGCCTCCTTGCCTTCCTTGGTCTTGCCCTTGACGGCGCCCTCGACCGGCGGCGGCTCCGTGTATTCCAGGCTGCCACGGTCGTAACCGAGATCGGCGAAATCCTTGATGCGGGATTTCTCCGGCAGTGCGTCCCACAGCCGTGACTGCGTCTCGGCGATGCGCTTCTTGCCCTCGTCGGTGTCGGCGTCCTCGGCATTGACGGCATTGGCGGCATCGCTGACCAGCGGATCGACAGCCGTCCAGTTGATCTCCTTGTTGGTTTCAGCCAGCTTCTCGGCGCGGCGGATGGCGGCGTCGCGCAGCGCCCGACGTTCGTTCTCCTTGTTGGTGCGCTCCTCCTTCGCCAGCTCGGCTTCGGCTTTCAGTCGCTCCTCTTCCTTCTTGGTCTTGGCTTCCTTCTCTTCCTTGATCCGGGTGCGCTCCGCCTCGCGCTCCTCCTTCGCCAGCTCCTCCTTGCTCTCGATGCCGTGACGGCGCGTCCACTCGCTCTCCTCGGCCTTGATGCGCTCCTTCTGGCGGGTGCCCTCCGGATCGGCGAGCGCCATGATCTGCTGCCAGTACATCGACTTCGACTGCACGCCCTGGATGATTTCCGGCAGCTGGTCGGACGTGACCGGGATGTTCTCCTCCTCGCCGTCCTCGTTGGTGCGGGTGACCACCAGCTGCTGCGTCTCCTTGTCGATGGAGACATCCAGATCGCCACCGTCGGGGATCATGTCGTAGGCCTGCTTGAGGACGTCGGCGGTCTTCTGCAGGTGCTCGGGGTCGCCAGTCTTCTGGTACTTGTCGTAGGCCGCGGCCGCCACCGAGCCGAGCCGCTGCACCCGCTGGCCGCCATACTGCATCAGCCCGGCGGCCGCCGCCTCGGCGTCATCCTTGCGGCCGCGCTCCAGGTACCACTGGACGATCTTCGCCATGCGGACCATCTGCCGGTCGCCTTCCGGCATTTCGCGGCCGGGATCGACCTTGTCGTCGATAGCCTCAAGTTCTTCCGGAGTCGTCGCACCCTCGCCGGTAGCGAACCGGCGGCTGCCGGCCTGGCTCGCCTGCTGGCCCTCCGGAGTCGGCACTGCACCCTGCTCCTGCAGGCCGAAATGCCGGGTCAGGAACCGGGTGCCGCCGTCGAGCGCCTTGGCGACGTCGCCGAGCAGTCTGGGCGACGGCTTGTACTTGCCGCGGTTGGTCTCCTCTTCCTCGCCGCGTGGCGGAATTGAAGCAGTCGTCTCCTGGTCAACAGGTGGAGGAGCCGCTGCCGCAGGCCGTCGCGCCATGGCCCCTCCCGCCGACGTGGTGTAGCCAGCGGCTTCAGCCCGTGGCGACCGCGTCAACGTTTCTTCTTCATCGGGGATCGCCCCGCCGGCCTGGAATCCCAGCCACTTCTGCATCTCGATGTCTTGCGCCTGGGCGGCGTTGATGTCCGTCACAGGCTGCATGGTGCGGGTGTCGTAGGTGACGCCGGTCGCCGGGTCGCGCAGGATTTGCGGCACCGGCGCCGGCTCGTAGCCCGAGACGTCGGTGCCGGCGGGAGTGCTGGGTCCAGGCGCCCGCGGTCCCTGCTGCTGGCGCGGCGCCTGCGGCAGGTTGGGATTGCGCGACGGCGGCGTGAACGGACGCCCCTGCGGATTCGCTTGCGCAGGGGCGCCGCCCGTGCCGGACCGTGGATTGGGATTGGTCGGCGGCACGAACCTCGGTATCCGCCGCCCGGTCCTTGGATCGATCTGCGGCGGCGCAGGCTGTGCCGGCTGGGCCGCCGCTGGCTTGGTCGGATCGGGAATGGCGCCCGGCCTGCCCTGCAGGTCCAGCGGTACCCCGGTCAGCGGATCGAACGGCACGTTGACCTTAGGCTGCAGGTCCGGCGGTACCCCGGTCAGCGGATCGAACGGCACCCGGATGCCTTCCTCGCCGGGCCGGTACCGGGTTTCGCGATCCTCCAGGAACTCCGGCTCTTTCCTGCCAACCTTCGGATTGGGCGGATGCCTGACGCGGGTCTCGGTTGAACCGGTCTTGGTGGTATCGACTCTGCCGCCTCCGCCGCCTCCGCCGCCTCCGCCGCCTCCGCCGCCACCTTTCTTCGGCTTGGATTTCTTCCAGTAACCTTCTTCGTAAGCCGTCGATGACGGCCGCCCTTCCAGCGCCGACAGCCGCCTGGCGGCCCGGTCGCGGGCGTCCTGGTCGCTGCGGCCAGGGCGGCTTTCCTGCTTGAGCAGCTCCTGGAACCGCTTGTCGCGATCCTTCAGCATGCCGCCCTTGGCGAGATACTGCGTCTCCGGGATGGCGCCGCCTTCCTCGAAGCCGACCATGCCGCCCTGATAATGCGAACCGCCACGGCTCTGCGCACGCATGCCGCTGCCAAAGATGGCAAACGGATTGCCGCCGCTGCTACGGTTTCCCATCGTGACTGGCGTCGACTGGTACGACTTCCACTGCTCGTCGGTTATCCCGACCTGCCGTGGATTGGCGCCCATCGACAGACCCAGCCACTGTGCTCCAGTGGGTTTGTAATAGGTCGACGCTGCCGGTTTTTGTTGCGCTGCAGCCGCGGCGGCTGCCGCTGCCTTGGCGGCACGATCCGCGGCGAGTTTGTCGTTGGCCTGCTTGAAGGCAAGCTGCGACGGCGACAGGCCGTCGGTCATCTGCATCGGCTTCACGGCGCTGACGCCGGACGCCTGCTGGCCGACACGGCGTGGCGTGAAGCCGGGCGTCGACGTCGGTCCCGGCTGTATCTGCTGGGTATAGGCGCGGAAGCGGTTGTATTTGTCGGGCGTGCCGGACGGGTTTACTGGCGCGCCACCCTCCTGGAAATACTGCGGCTCCGGAATCACCCCGCCACGCTGCGCGAACATCGGCCGGGGCGGCGACTCCGGTTCTTGCGGCGCCAGCCATTCCTCCTCCGGCGGCACCAGGGCGGCGACCTGTGGCCCAGTCAGGAATTGATTCTCCGGGAGCGCCACGCCGGCCTCCGGACTGTAACGGACATCCGCGGTCTCCTGTGGCTCCTCCGACACCACTTTGGTGTCGGCGGTCGTCTTCTCCTGCGGCTTCGCCACCGGTTCTGCTGCCGCCGGTTCAGCCGCGGCGGTCTGCGTCTTCGGCGCGTTGCTCAAATAATTGGTGAAGGTGTTGACGAATTTGTTGGCCGTTGTGCCCTGCTCGATGCCGCCCGGCAGGGACGTCCACTGGCCGCGCAGCGCGCTGCCAACGCCGGCCAGCACCTTCGGATCGCCGGAACGCAGTGCCGCCATCAACTTGTCCTGGCCGCCATAGGTTTCGGCCGCCAGGTACCAGGCCGCCTTGTCTTGGTTCTCCGGCGAGAAGTCCTTTAGCCCGTACTTTTTCGCGATATTGTCCCAGGTCGAGCCGATGAACTGGTACTTGCCGGCTGCCGAGGAGGTCCGCCCGGCATTCGGCCCAGTCTGGATACGAATGCCCTTGCGCGGGTGATCGCCATAATTGTCGAATTTGCCGCCGCCATAGATGACGTTGTAACGGCCGCCGGATTCCGGTCCGGCAATCGTGTTGAGCAAGGCGCGCACTTCCGGCGGCGCGTCTCGCCATGCCAGCTCGTCACCGCGAAAACCCTTGCCGCTCGATGCGCCTCCGCCTCCGCCAGCGGAGGAAGTTTCAGGGATCGCCCCGCCGCCACCCTCAATCGGATTCCCCATGGCATCGAGTTCAGCTTCAGTCGGCAGGCGTTTCTGCTCGTACTCGACGTCCTGGAGCTTCTGCCGGCCTTTGCTCTCCCTGATGTCCTGACCGGTCTTGAACCCGGCGACGAAATC
>Ga0209593_10000147_pt1 | contig 37174 bp, 30 predicted proteins | sample PPLLaktember2015_3_FD_187260 | JGI IMG/M metagenome (GOLD analysis project Ga0209593, IMG submission 187260) | Freshwater sediment microbial communities from Prairie Pothole Lake near Jamestown, North Dakota, USA - PPLs Lake P7 Core (6) Depth... | ecosystem: Environmental > Aquatic > Freshwater...
TTCCTTTTTTTCCGGCGTGTCGGCAAGATATTGACGCGATTCGTCCCAGCAATGTTCATAAACGGCTCGTGTCAGTTGTCCGGCCATGTTTTCGCAGGTTTCAGCCCTGACCGGATCATTGAAATGTCTGAATAATTCTCCTGCCAGTTCAGCAGCATAAGCAAGTTGCAGGCTGAGTACAGAAGAGCTGCCTTCCTGCCCGCCAGCCGGAACACCGCCTGTACGATCCCCGGCATTCCAGGGCCATTCAACCGCCCAGTCAACGAAATTCCAGTATGGTACCTTACTCAGAAGCCCGGTTTGCCTGTCGATGAACCGGCCGTACCATTCCAGCACATTTTCAATGCCCGGCAGAAATCCTCTGATAAATTCCGGATCATCCCGCAGCATCCAGTAATCGTGTATCATGTCCACCCAAAAAAGGGAATAGGGAGGTATGAATTGGGGGTTGGCCGACGGATACCGGCTATGTGTAATTCCTTCATGATTCCTGGATTCATCAAAATTCAGGATGGCATTCCGCACCAGCCTGTCATCTCCTGAAACATACAGTGATATCAGGGCCTGAATGCGTGTATCCCCTACGTACTGAAGCTGTTCATAATAAGGGCAGTCGAAATAGGTTTCATTCGCGCAAAGCCGCGCAGTTCGCCACCCTGTTTCCCATATCCGGCCGAGTATCCTCCGGTCCGTTTCAAATCTGGCAATTTCCTGAAGCGGATAGGCTGTAAACTCTGCCGTAAAACTTTCAATATCAAGCGGATCGTCCAGGGTAGTTATTGTAAGTTGCACATAGCGCCATGTTCGAAACCATAATGGTCTGAACATTCTTTTCGGGGTACCATCCGGAAGGAAAAAATCAGAATATCCCTGGATTAGTTTACCTTCAATTTCATTCCTGTTTCCCTTTTGGCCTTTTGCATCAAAAAGCGATTCGGCGTAGGTAATTTTAATTGTGCTGCCTCTCCCGCCGGAGACTGTAAGTTCAGGGTAACCGGTTGTGAGCGTTCCCTGGTCAAACAGGATTGTCGCGGTCTTTCCGCGGGGAATATTCCATTTTTCGCGGCTGGCCAGAAATCCGGCCGGGATCAGCTTTTCGGTCGATTGCCTTACTTCGCTGAACTGCATGGGATGTTGTTCCATAAAGGGAATACGCCTGGGAGTGAGCACCCAGTTAATATCCGTACCTATACCGTACGGATGACCGATATCCAGTGTCCGAGCCTCCTGCCATTCCGCGTCATTAAAATCCGGCATTTCCCAACCCCAGGGATAACTTGCTGCATCCACACGGTCACAGGAACCCACAACGACGAACTGTCCGTAAGTTTCTTTGGAACCTGCTGAAGCCGCGGTATAACTCCTGTTTCGGACCACCTTCCAGGTTGTATCGGTATTTATGATGCTTTCACGGGTTGAATTCCCCTGCATGATAAAAGCTGTTTTCAGGGAAAACTGGGCCCAGGGTTTATATTCGCCAAAATTCCATACAATTGCAGCGATCAGGTTCTTCCCGGGTTTTAACCAGGGAGAGATATCAATGCTCTCATAAAACCAGTGAGAAGGATCACCGCGGCTGGGGCCAAAACAAACTTCGGTTCCGTTTACAAACAACCGGTAACGGTTATCCGCCGATACATGAATGATAAATTCACCGGTCTTCTCATTCATTTGAAAAGTTTTACGGAAATGAAACACTCCGTAATCCAAAACAGATTCAGTAGGATGGGTGATCCATTGTGCATCCCAATGGTGGCTTAATAATTCCCGGTTGATATTGTCTTTTGCAATAACGGGGGTTGTGGTTATCAGCACTGACATGATCGCCAGGGCCGATATCAGGTGCTTTGGTTTGTTTGTCATGGACGTGCTAATATTTTACGGGTCAGTCGTATTGTATGGTCACTTCCTGAATTTCTGGCAATGGCAGTGTAAAATCTGCATACTTTGAATTTTCAATGCCCGAAACCTTGAATCCGACCGGTTTACCATTGGCCATTACTGCTGTAACCATCGAACCGGCCGGAAGGAGGACATGATTGCGGACTGATTGACCGCTGCCGGTAAGGATCATATGGATCTGTTTTGCACCGGGATCATGCTGGTACCGATAGGATACATAGCCTTCGGATGCCGCCAGCCGTACGGTCACCTGCGCTGAATCAACACCCGCCGAGATCCACCGGGGCGCCAGGACGACTTTTTCAAAGGCCAGGCCTTCATTTTTCACACCGGCAAGTCCTTCCACAAGTGCAGCCATGCCGTTTGCTGCGGCCCAGTTATCCGGGCCGCCAAAGGATTCAATACCGGGCTTGATATAAAATGACCTGTCTGCAAGGGTGATTCCCAGGATAACATAGATACCTCCCTCGACAGGTGCATGAAATATGAGTTTTTCAATCATTTTGTCAGGCACCGGATTATCGATTACGGCCCAGCATACACCTACCCTGGAACTTACAGGATTAGGGCCCGACCATGCCACACCTGCTCTTTCATTATTGAGGCTGGAGAACCACCAGTTGGTGACGTCCCTGGACTTCACTATATTGCGAGACCGCTCAGTCCCGTCCGCATAGCGGAAGGTCACGGCACCGGCGAACTCACTGGGAATATTGTCAGAAGATGAATGCAGCAGGTAAACCGAAGGAGCAGTCCTGTTTATGGGAACCTCTGCCAATCTCTGAAATCCGGGATTGCAGGAAACGGCAAGGACAGATTTACGCTGGTTGGTTTCCGGATCGATCACCCTGAACGGAATGTTATTAAATACCTGATCACCCGTTGGAAGTCCCCTCATGTCATTGCCCTGACGATCGGCATTCATCCATTTGAAAACATTTTTGCCCCCGATGTCCCAGAGATCCATGTTTGCCTGTCGCGAAATATCAACCGTTTTGAAAACAGGCGGGGGCGGGGGCGGGGGTATTGAACCCGTGTATGCAAACCAAAGGCGGTCTTTTCCTTTTTTTATCAGGTCGAAGGTACGGCTCAGGATATCAGACGCATACTGTTCATAACCGTTTTCATAGGCTCCCCGGGCCAGTTCTCCGATCGCATGACCTGCCACGCCACCGTTCATATACTGCCATTTTGCATCGTGCGAAGTAAATCCCTTTTCAAAAGGAGGATAAATAGCATACCATTCACCAGGCGAGCCTTCGGGCAATTTTTTTTTCAGATCGAGGTAGGTATTGATGATGGCAGCATTCATTTCGTGGGGGAGTCCGCGGTTTATGGAATACATGTTTCCCTGCGCAATCTGGGATTTTTCATCCACGCCGAGATCCCTTTTCACATCAGGATCCTCATCTATAAAATGGGTGAAATACCTGCCATTCCATGAAAGACTGATTATCCTGTCCAGGATTTCCCTGCCTCTCTTCCTGTACTGGTAGGCCTTTTCCTTTTGTCCGGCAAAATCCAGCATCTCGGACAATTGATTGCAGGCGTCAAAATATCCGGTGTTATCACCAAAGAAAATACCGAATTTTGTTTTGCCAGGTACAACCACCATGGTAGGACTCAATGGTGCCTCCGGAGTATATTCGTCATCTATCTGGAAGTCCCAGGAATCAATACAGTAAGGTCTTTTGAGAAGCCCGAAGCGTTTTGACCATTTAAGGGAATCTGTGACGCAGTAATCAAGAGCGCGCATAGCGCATTGAAGGTTGGATTTCATCCAGTCATTATCCCCACTGGCCTTCCAATGCTGATACATCATATTCAAAAAATTGTACTCTACGTGATTTTCAGCGGGTTGTCTCACAAACCAGGCTCCGGGACCTTTGTCAAAGTATCCGAGATAGGAATAGGCGGTTTGATAGTAGTGATAATCGTCCCTGTCAGGCTGGACGAAGCTCCAGATCATCCCATCGGGTTTTTGGTTTTCCCGGAGAAGATCTGTAAGACCCCTGCTGTAAGGGCTGAAATATTGCATACCCCGGGCGGTATTGTTATTATCGAGTACCCAATTCACGAAATATTTATAGGTTTTGCCATTCCAAGTGATTTCTTCAACCCCATCGGGATCATAAACCAGCATTCCCTTGTACATAAGCCTGAATAGTTCTCCGAATTTGCCACCATCTTCGATATTGGTCTCAGCATGAACCATAAAGCGTGTTGAATCAAGCACTTTACCTTTTTTATCGAGAATGGTTGCGGTGTGCATTCCTGTGGCACCAGCAACCCGGATAGCAGCCAGGCTGCTGATCCTGATATTCTGGTAAATTCTGCCCTTTGAATCTTTCATTTCAAGCCTGCCCGGTGTGCCGGAATACACCTGCACAGTATCCATGGGTTTTAAATCACGTGTAGGTTGCATAACAAGGATTGCAGGCTTTAGCTGAGAAAATGATAAACCAGGTACGATGAGAAAAAACAAAATCAGATGCAGATTCAAATAACTGTACTGTCCGTTTTTGTGATCGTGTTTGTGCATTTTCATGAGATCGGGTATTACGGTTATGAGATCGGAAGCTCCAACAAATATATAAAATTGTAATCAGGTAGGAAGTCCGTTATGTTAAACCGGCAAATAACCAATGACCGCTGCTACCCTTATCAGCTTCATGATCCCGTTTTGCTGTCATTTTTGGCAGATATGATTTTTTTGTTAAGGGATTTGAAAAATATTAGCAAAAAAATCATTTACTTACAACCACAAATAAAACAGGACATTATGACCACTGAAAACCAAAATCTTTTCCGCCGGCTTTTCCTCACTGTATTAAGAGTGGCAATCGGCTGGCACTTTTTGTACGAAGGCCTGTCTAAAATTCTTTCAGGCAATTGGACTTCCTCCGGTTATTTATTAAACACATCCGGTTTCCTATCGGGATTCTATCATGGGCTGGCTCATAATCCTGCAATTTTAAAAGTCACTGATCTGATGAATATGTATGGATTGCTGATGATCGGCCTTGCGCTTTTCATCGGATTATTCATACGTTTTGCTGCAGTTTCGGGTATCGTACTGCTCTCTCTTTACTATTTTGCTTATCCCCCGTTCGGAAATCCGCTTGTAAATACAGCAGAGGGACACCTGTTTATTGTGGATAAGATCTTTATTGAGGCCATAGCATTATTTATATTATTAATCTCAAAAGAAAAAGGATTTGGGATCGACAGCATATCGGGATTATTTGGTAATCATCGGAAAGACCATATTCCCGGATCCCCGGGTGAAAATCCATCCTCCCGGCGTGAAGTGCTTAAAAATCTGGCCACTTTGCCTGTATTGGGTTTTATGGGATGGGGTGCAATCCGCAATCTGAACACATATGGTGCAGATGTTATGTCAGGTGCCACAATCAAGTTGAAGGAAACTGATCTCAGCGAGCTCAAAGGTCCATTACAAACAGGAAAAATTGACAAGCATGAAATAAGCCGGCTTGTGATCGGGGGAAACCTGATCGGAGGCTGGTCGCATTCGCGCGACCTGATCTATGTATCAACCCTCTTTAAGGCTTATAATACGGAAAAGAAGATATATGAAACCCTGATGCTGGCTGAGAATGCCGGCATAAATACAATCAATATCGGGTTTCCGACAAATCCTGTGATCGCGAAATACAAAAAAATCACTGGAAGCAAGATAAAAGTCATTTCGCAGGTAGGGCCGAATATGGAGAAAAACGATTATTATGATTTCATTAACCAGGCCATCGACTATGGGGTTGATATCATTCAGATCCAGGGCAACTGGTGCGACTGGCTTATCAGGGATAATAAAATTGATGTTGTGGGGAAAATGATGGACAGGATCCGAAGCCAACATTACACTGCAGGTCTTGCAGCCCATTCCATAGAATCACTGCTGATCTGCGAAGAAAACGGGATAATACCGGATTATTATATGAAAACCATGCACCACGACCAGTACTGGTCAGCCCATCCGCGTGAATACCGTTTTCCTTTTGAGGTCGACGGGAAGGAATATCTTGAACACAACCGGTTCCATAATAATATGTTCTGTCTTTTTCCGGAAAAAACCGTTGAATTCGTAAACAGGATAAAGATCCCGGTGATGGGTTACAAAGTACTTGCTGCAGGCGCACTTGAACCAAAAGATGGATTCAAGTGGGCTTTTGATAATGGAGCGGATTTTATTTGCGTGGGCATGTTTGATTTTCAGATCGTTGAAGATGTTAACATTGCTATCGATACAATTAATAACACTTCACGGGCAAGGCCCTGGTGCGGATAAAAAAAGCGGATAAAAAAAGAGACGCGTTTCAAACGCGTCTCTGCTTTTGTACTTATTACATAATCTTAATTTGCCTTGAAGGTTTTTCTCTGGCTTCTTCCTTTTTGGGAATCATGATCTGCAGAATACCATCCTTATGAGTGGCTCTTATCTTTTCTGCATCCACAGTGAGAGGCAATGTAAAGGAACGATTGAAAGAATAATAACTGAATTCCTTACGCATTACTTTCTCCCCGTTTTTTTCTTCCGAGTTTTCTTCCTTTTCCGATGAAACGGTCAGCACGTTATTTTCAAGGTTTACCTTAATATCATCCTTGTTCAAACCCGGTGCAGCCACTTCAATTCTGTAATCGTCCTTATTTTCAACAATGTTGACTGCCGGAAGGCTGTACTGTGTTTCAGCGTTAAAAAACTTCGGAAAAATATCTCCGTTGAAGAATTCCTCAACAAGGCTTGGCCAGCTATTCCTGGTGGCTCTTAATGTAGGTAACATGGCTAAATCCTCCTAATATTTTTGGTTAGACATAATTGTTTTTGACAACAATGAACAATCGTCAATTTATATGCCGGAGGACTATAATAAGACAATATGACATGAAATGTTAAAATATAGGACAAAATGACATGCCATGATTACCGGATGGCCTCATTCAGCCATGCAATGAATTTATCGATGTCCGGATCATAGGTATACCGGGAGGCAGTCAGTTCTTTACCTTGTCCATCGACGATAAGGTACAAGGGTAGGGCATTGGAGTTAAAATGACCGATCTGCAGGTCCTGATTTTTCTTACCGATAGTACTTTTAACTTTTCCATCCAGGGCGGATTTTATCCATTCGTTTTCCGGTAAAGTTGTCCTGTCGTCGGTATATAGTGCTGCGATAACAAATTCTTTGGCGAGAAGGTCCCTTACCCTCGGATCTGACCATACCTGGCTGTACATTTTTTTGCAGTTGGAGCAGGTATGACCGACAAAGTCAATCAGTACGGGTTTGCCTTGTTGCCGTGCACATTCAAGTGCTTCGTCATAGTCAAAGTATCCTTTGAGGCCATGCGGCAGTTCCAGGAAATCCGCGTATTTCGGGACGTTGCAAAGCCCTGTGGAAGGGGTGGAATTTAATTCACTTCCGGCCGGATTATAATATGATTTGCCGGGCGGAGGTGGAGGAACGATAGTGGAAAGGCTTGATAATTCAGCGCCCAGCAATCCCGTAAATAAATACAAAGCAAAGGTGAAGCTGGCCAGCGAAAACAACAGCCTGGGAAATCCCAGGGGTGTGGACTCGCTGTCGTGTACAAACCTGATCTTGCCCAGGAAATAAAAGCCCAGAAAAGTGAAAATTATGAACCAGATTATGAGAAAAATATTCCTGTTCAGAATGTTAAGGTGATAAGAAAGGTCTATTTTGCTCAGGAAATAAAGGGAAAAGGCCAGCATAATAAATGCAAAGAAAACCTTAACGCTGTTAAGCCATCCGCCTGATTTTGGCAAACCTTTCAGCCATGATGGGAATATCGCAAACAGGGTAAAGGGAAGGGCAAAAACCAGTGAGAAGCCTGCCATCCCGATTACAGGTTCATATACCTCACCCTGAGAAGCTTTGATCAGCAATGATGCAACAATCGGACCGGTGCAGGAAAAAGAAAGGATGGCCATGGCCAGCGCCATAAAAAAGGAGCCGGCATATCCGCCTTTATCAGCCTGTTGGTCCACTTTATTCGCCAACCCTGACGGAAGGATGATTTCAAACATGCCAAAAAATGAAGCCGACAAGGTTATAAAAATCAGGAAGAAAATAAGGTTTGTTGCCCAGTGTGTGGTAAAGTTATTTACCGCATTCGGATTTTTAAATATGGCAACAAGAACGCCGATCAGGGTATACAGGAATACGATGGACAGTCCGAATACCATTGCCTCAGAAACTGCCCTTGCCCGGGATTTGCTGCCACGCAGAAAATATGAAACAGTCATGGGGATCATCGGGTAAACGCATGGTGTCAGCAATCCGCCCAGTCCGGCCAGCATCGCTAAGAACAATACCCCCCAGAGCGATCCGCTTCCGCCGGAGGCTGTTCCCTGTGATTGTCCCTTTATTACGGCGGTGTCTGTTTCAGCTGCAGATACGGGGAGGGATACGGCAACATGGGTTTCGACCGAATCAGGGTCAGGGGAGGAAGCCTGTGAGCCAGTTCCCATTCCTGCTAACCGGAAAGAAAAATCATTATCTCCCGGAATGCACTGCATGTCGCTGCATGTCATGTATTCCAAGGTTCCCGAAATGAAAATGCTGTCTGATTGTGTTTTCCGGATTCGCTGTATAATGGTAACTTCCTTATGGTGCAGCTCCAGTTTCATATTGAAGATCTTATCATCCACAATCTCCGGTTTTGGAGACTGAGAAGGCTTGCCTACGGGGGTAAACCCTTTGGGATCGCTGAAATGAACAGAAGCAGGTATGGGTCCGTTTTCAGGTATGTTCAAACCATACATATGCCAGGGAGGAGTTATGGTCCCTTTGAATACAAGATCAGCCTGGCTTTTATCCACGTTCCGTACGGAAAAGCTCCATTTTACAGGTTTTATTACCTGTGAAAGTGAACACACCAATGGAAAATAAATGGTCAGAATTATAAGAAGGATTCTTTTCATGGCAAGATGGGATCGTTGGGCAAATTTAATGAAAAAACTACAGTGAAAATCAGAAGTCCAGAGTCAGAAGTCCGGAGTCAGAAGTCCGGAGTCAGAAGTCCGGAGTCAGAGGTCCGGCGTCTCCAGGCTTACTTCCGACTCCTGTCTTCAGTCTTCCAACTTCCAACTCTAAACTAATATCTCCTCATTTTTTTCATTGAACAGGTGGTATTCAAGGAAGTCATATGAAGAAATGGATACGACCTTAATCCTGACCTTGAACCTGAAGCGCCATTTCAGATATAAAGGAATAAATCCTTTTCTTATGAAAGCAGAGACATAGGGATGAAGTTTCAGTATCAACTGCTTTTGGGGTCCTTTTTCCAGTAATGATGCGATCTGGTTTTCGATTTTGTCAACAAAAAGGATGCTGGGTGCAATCTCGCCTGTACCGTTGCATGCAGGACATTTCTCCGTTGTACTGATGTGCATTTCAGGGCGCACTCTTTGTCTTGTGATTTGCATCAGTCCGAACTTGCTAAGTGGCAGGATGCTGTGTTTTGCACGGTCATTTTCCATTGCCTGTTTGATCTTTTCATTGACTTTCTGCTTATGTTCACTGGATTGCATGTCAATAAAGTCAATGACTATGATTCCGCCCATGTCGCGTAATCTTAGCTGCCGGGCAATCTCCTCTGCGGCGGCAAGGTTTGTTTCAAAGGCATTGGACTCCTGGGTAGAAACCGACTTGGAGCGGTTACCGCTGTTTACATCGATAACGTGCAGAGCCTCTGTGTGTTCAATAATAAGGTAGGCACCATTTTTAAAAGAAACCGTCTTTCCGAAGGACGATTTGATCTGCTTTTCGATACCGAAATGTTCAAAAATCGGCACTTCATTCTTATGCAGTTTTACGATCTTTTCCTTTTCCGGTGCTATGGTAATTATATAATCCTTAATTTCCCTGAAAAAGGTCTCGTTGTCCACAGTTATGCTATTAAAGGATACACTCAGTATATCCCGGAGGATCGCTGAAGTACGGTTCAGTTCACTGATAAAAAGATAAGGCATTTGCACGCCCTTCAGGTTTTCAAAGGCATTTTCCCATTTTCGGACGAGTCCCCTCAGCTCGGTATCCAGGTCCTTTACCTTTTTTCCCTCAGCAACCGTGCGGACAATAATACCATAATTATGTGGTTTTATGCTCTGAATGAGGGTTTTAAGGCGATTCCTTTCCTCTGCGGACTGGATTTTCTGTGAAACGGAAACTTTGTCATGAAATGGCATCAATACAAGGTTTCGTCCTGCAATGGATATTTCGGAAGTGAGACGTGGACCCTTGGTGGAAATTGGTTCCTTGGCTATCTGCACCAGAACGGGTTGTCCCGGAGTCAGAACATCTGTAATCACTCCTTCTTTATCAATATCGCGTTCCCGCTTGTATTTCTGAAAGGCAATATTCTTGCCTTTACGGTTCATAATGGAATCGAGGTACCGGTGCAAGGATTTGACCTGGGGTCCCAGGTCAAGATAATGCAAAAAGGCATCCTTTTCAAAACCAACATCAACAAATGCGGCGTTTAAGCCGGGCATAAGTTTTTTAACCTTTCCGAGGTATATATCACCAACAGCAAACTGCGGGTTGCTTTTCTCCTTGTTTAATTCAACTAGTTTCTTGTCCTCTAAAAGAGCAATGCTGACATCGCTGGAAGATGTATCAATAATAAGTTCTTTGCTCACATTACCACATGATTATAAAAACGTGCGAAATTTACAATCTGCAAACCTCTGTGAATAAATGGAATAAACCTAAAGCGAATCAGTATCTACTTTAGGTTTATTTCAGTTTATAATGAATAAGTTACAGACTATCTGTTCTTTTTCTTATGCCTGTTTTTCCTCAAGCGTTTCTTACGCTTATGGGTAGCCATTTTATGTCTCTTGCGCTTCTTTCCGCTTGGCATCTTATTTTAAATTTTAATGGGATAACTTATTTTACGCTTGCCTTAACCTTGTTCACGAAGGATTTTGCAGGTTTAAAAGACGGAATGTTATGGGCTGGAATAATAAGAGTAGTATTCTTCGAAATATTCCTTGCGGTCTTCTTAGCCCGTTTTTTAATAATGAAACTACCGAATCCTCTCAGGTAGACATTATTCTTGGTATTCAAAGAGTCTTTTACAGCTTCCATAAAAGCTTCAACTGTCTTTTGAACAGTGATTTTCTCAATTCCAGTGTTTTTTGAGATCTCGTTTACAATATCCGCTTTCGTCATTGTTTAAAATCTTTAATTATCAATAAATTAGATGTTTTCAAAAATATGAGTTGCAAATATAAAGCATTTCCTTCGATAAATAAAATAGTAATCCATTAATTTTGAAAAGATTTTAAAAATTCAGGAAAAAAATTCCGATGTCAGTATCCCGAAAATTGCAGCACTGGTATGAACTTCATAAAAGGGATCTTCCGTGGCGGGAGTCAACTACTCCTTACAATATATGGTTATCCGAGATTATTCTTCAGCAAACCCGTGTTGAACAAGGCAGGGCGTATTACGGGAAGTTTCTTGAACAGTATCCTAAAATAGAAGATATGGCCGCCGCTTCGCTTGATGAAGTGCTTAAGCTTTGGCAGGGACTGGGATATTACACGCGTGCCCGTAATATGCATGCTACGGCAAAATACATCGCTTCCGAATTGAACGGCATCTTTCCCGGTACCTATTCGGGGCTTCTGAACCTGAAAGGAATTGGCAGGTATACAGCGGCTGCAATAGCTTCCATTGCCTTCAGGGAACCGGTTGCAGTTGTTGATGGAAATGTTCTCAGGGTATTATCGAGGTTTTTTGGTATTGTTCTCCCCATCGACACAAGGCCTGGAACAGAGGCATGTCACGAGAAAGCAATGGAGATACTGGATATTAAAAAACCTCATATTCATAACCAGGCGGTTATGGAATTGGGTGCTCTGATCTGCTTACCCAAAAAGCCGCGATGCGGAGAATGTCCCCTCGCCGGAGAATGCTTTGCACTGAAAACGGGTATGGCTTCCTTAATTCCGGTCAGATCAACAAAAAAACTTCAGCGCGAACGATACTTCAATTATCTCTATATTGTACACGGGGATTTTACCTGGTTGAATAAACGAACCGGCAGGGATATATGGCATTCCCTGTATGAATTCCCCATGATAGAGACTGCGGGACCTGTTGTTCTTACCGATCTCACCGCCACGAAGGATTGGGGTGAGATATTCGGAAACTCTGAAGTAATACCGGTTGGAAAGGCCCGGCATTACAGACATCAGCTTACGCATCAGATCATTCATTGCAGCTTTTACCAGATTGCCACATCGGATGAACCGCTATGCAGCAACAGACAATCGCTGAAAACTGGCACAGGGAATCTGAACCGTTATGCTGTACCCCGTATCATAGAGAAATATCTGGCTGATCTGAATCCATAAAAACGGATATAAAACAAAGAGTAATTTTTTGTATTTTTACCCAAATTTTAAAAAGCACATTATGTCTGTTAACAAAGTTATCCTCGTCGGACATGTAGGCAAGGATCCCGAAGTCCGTTATCTGGAAAGCAATACCCCATTTTGCAAAATGTCCCTGGCCACAAGCGAAGTGTATAAAAACAAGGCAGGTGAACGGGTAACTACTACAGAATGGCATAATGTGGTATTGTGGAGAGGTCTCGCGGAAGTAGCTGAGAAATATATTAAAAAAGGAACACAGGTATACATTGAGGGTAGGATTCGTACACGCTCCTGGGATGATAAGGACAAGGTCAAACGATATACCACGGAAATAGTTGCAGATGTATTGCAGCTCCTGGGAAAAAGAACTGATGAACATGTTGCTCCGGGCTCCGCCGCGATGCCAACGGCTGAACCACCCTCTGTTGAAAACTCAACCCCGGGTGAGAAGGAAGAGGATGATGGCTTGCCTTTTTAATTTGGAGTAATCGATAACTTTTTTTTACGCTGAATTGGACGAAGAACCCAATCACCACATTATCAATTCGGTTCCGGATTTTTCCATGAACCCGCTTACATTGAATTTATTATTGGCCCTTACGGCGATTGTTATTCTATTGGTCATGTCTGCATTGGTTTCGGGGGCTGAGGCAGCCTTTTTTTCCCTGTCTCCCGCAAAGGTCAGTTCCTTTCGCAATTCCAAATCCAGAACCGAACAGGTTATTACCCGGTTGCTGGAAATGCCGGAAAAACTTCTGGCTACCATTCTGATTACGAATAATCTTGGAAACATAAGTATTATTATTATTTCAGCGTATTTTACCAATGCACTTTTTGATTTCTCAAATGCCCCGATATTTGGTTTTGTAATTCAGGTTGTGGTAATTACGCTTGTTATCGTTTTTTTCGGGGAAATCCTGCCCAAGATATACGCAATACGGTATTCTGAAAAGGTCGTCAGGTTCATGGCAGTTCCCCTGGACGTTTGTGAAAAGATCTTTCGCCCTTTTAACTATTTCCTGATCCATACAACTTCCAGGATTCAGGGTAAATTTTCACGCCATGGTAAAAATATATCCATGGTTGATCTCTCGGATGCCTTGGATCTCACCCAACACGGAATCAGTGAAGAAAAGAAAATCCTCGAAGGGATCGTAAAATTCGGAAATATGGATGTTCGGGAGATCATGACTCCCCGGGTGGATGTCCTTGGGATCAGCATTCAAAGCAAATTTAAAAAGCTGATCGCGCATATTATTGATTCCGGCTATTCACGTATCCCGGTATTCAGCCAGGACCTGGACAATATCAAAGGCGTATTGTATATAAAGGACCTGCTGCCATACCTGGGTAAGCCCGATTCCTTCAACTGGCAGTCGTTGATGCGTCCTCCCTATTATGTTCCGGAAACCAAAAAAATAAATGATCTGCTCAGGGAATTCCAGACAGGAAAAATTCATATGGCTGTTGTGATAGATGAATACGGAGGCACTTCGGGCATTATCACGATGGAGGATATTCTAGAGGAAATTGTTGGGGAGATCTCTGACGAATCAGATAATGAGGAGTTTTTTCATATCCGGATCGATGAGCGGAATTTCCTTTTTGAGGGAAAGGTCCTGCTGAATGATTTTTTCAAGATCCTGAGCCTGGATGAAGAGATATTTGATGATGTAAAAGGGGAGGCGGAAACCCTGGCAGGACTTATCCTGGAGCTTAAAGGAGAATTGCCGCGCAAGAATGAGATTATAAATTGCAAAAATTTTCTTTTCACAATAAAATCAGTTGACCAGAGAAGAATCAAACAGATTCAGGTCACGATCAACGATGAAATCAAGAAAAATGAAGAAAGAAAGTGATCCTCTGTTTATTTTTCTCCTGAAGTCAGCTTTCATCACAGCTTCTGCAACCCTGCTTCCTTATGGCTGTCATGACACATATACCCCAAAACCCAAAAGTTATTTCAGGATTGATTTCCCGGAAAAAGAATATGTAAGATATCAGAGTGATTGCAATTACAGCTTTGAATATCCGATTTATGGCGTTATCGTGCCTTACCAGGGTGCTGATGCCGAACCGTGCTGGATTAATGTCGATTTTCCTCAATTCAGGGGGAAAATACACCTGACCTATAAACAGTTAAACAATGACCTTGAAAAACATGTTGAAGACATACGCACCCTGGCCTATAAACACATTATCAAAGCGGATGATATAATAGAAAAGGAAGTTAGCTATCCCGACCATAAGGTTTATGGACTGGTTTATGACATCAGGGGAAACACTGCCTCCTCCCTGAGTTTTTACATGACTGACAGTACACGGAATTTTCTAAGCGGATCATTATATTTCAGTGTAATACCAAACAAGGATTCTCTTGCCCCGGTTATCCGGTTTTTTACACAGGATATCGAGCGTCTGATTGAGACTCTTAACTGGAATAAATGAATTAATACAGGATTCTTATGGCAATTATTGTGAATGAGAACTTTGAGTGTGCCTGCCAGTTAGCGGTTTGGAAGATCACCGAAAGGCTGGATGATTTATTAAGCCGGGTTACACTTACCAGGAATGAACTGGATACGCTTGAAAGGTTCAGTTTTGAGCCGCGAAAACTCGAATGGCTAAGTGTGAGGGTTCTGCTTAATGAAATGACCGGCAAGGAACATACAATTGGATACAATGGAAACCACAAACCCTATATAATTGGCAATTCATATTTTATCAGTATTTCCCACTCCAGGGATCTTACCGCCATACTGCTGAGCCGCGATAAAAAAGTCGGAATAGACCTGGAATATATGTCGCATCGTATTGGAAGCATCGCCCATAAATTTATCAATGGAGATGATGTGATTACTACAGATGAAGAACAGCGCAAGTATCATTTGTATATTCACTGGTGTGCCAAGGAGGCCTTGTACAAGATCTGTGATAAGCAAAACATCAACTTCAAGGAAAACCTGACCCTCGATCCTTTTGAACCTATGGAAAAAGGTGTCATTCTCGGAAGGGTTCACAACCGGATGCGGAATGAGCCTTTTACAATGAATTATTTCAGTTTGGGAAATTATGTGGTCGTATGGTGTTGTAAATAATTGCTGATCCGGTGAACTTCGGGATTATGTCGTCGAACTTCTATAATACTCTTTTTCAGGGCAGACGTAAGATATTCGCACTGCTTATAGATCCTGAAAATCAATCCGGCGAAAAACTGGTCCGTACCCTTGAGGTGGCTTCACAGGCACGGGTGGATGTAATTTTGGCTGGCGGGAGCCTGACTTCCCGGCCCATTGAAGAAACTATCGTTTCCATTAAGGCACATTCGGATTGTCCGGTTTTTCTGTTCCCCGGAAATCTGCTACAGCTAAGTGCCAAAGCTGACGGTATTTTGCTTTTATCCCTGCTTTCGGGTCGGAATCCGGAATACCTGATCGGTAACCACGTTCTGGCATCACAATTCCTAAAGCGCTCGGGCATTGAAATTATCCCTACCGGATATCTCCTGATCGACGGACATCATTTATCTTCAGTGGAGTATATAAGCAATACACGCCCCATCCCTTCCGATAAAACCGATATTATCGTTGCAACAGCCCTGGCCGGTGAACAGCTCGGCCTGAAGCTGATTTATCTCGAAGCGGGTAGTGGTGCGGATTTGCGAATAAAGGAAAATATTATATCCCAGGTGAGGAATACAGTTGAAATACCCATCCTGGTGGGAGGTGGCATTAAAACCCCGGGTGACATCCGGTCAATTTACCGGGCAGGAGCGGATGGCGTTGTTGTGGGTTCAGCCGTGGAAGCTGATTATCGGATATTAACAGACCTGGCAGCTGTTCGTGATGAGTTTTAATGCATTTAATGTAAAAAAATAATCCGTTCATCAATATCCGGACCACGTTTGCCTAATTTACACAACTTCCCGAATGGATTTGCGTTAATATATCCAGAAAGCATCAGTTAATCAGATACAAAGAATACATCAGCATCGATATAAAGATTTGCCCAAGTTGGTTTAGTTAGTAGTTTTGTTTAATGTTAGAAAGGCCGTCGTGATGACGGCCTTTTTTTTTGCTTATTTTTGTGTCTGAAATATCTTTGGACATATGTCTTTACCCGATAAGGTCAGAGTTGATAAATGGTTATGGGCCGTAAGAATTTACAAAACCCGCAGTCAGGCATCAGAAGCATGCAAAAAGGGCAGGATTCTGATCCATGATATGGAAGTGAAACCCTCAAGGTTTATAAAAATCGGGGACATATTATTTATTCGCAAACTTCCGGTTATCTATACCATCCGCGTAAAGGACCTTGTTGAAAACCGGTTGCCGGCAAGCCGGGTGAATGAGTTTGCCGAGGATATTACCTCCGCGGAAGAACTGGAAAAGCTCAATATCAGGGATGCAGCTTTTTTTAAGCGTGACCGGGGTACAGGAAGGCCCACCAAGCGTGAACGGAGGATGATGGACCGAATCACAGATCACTGATCAATAAAAAAATGCTGATAGCCAGGGAAAAAAGAAAAACCAACATTGCTGAATATATTCTCTATATGTGGCAGGTGGAGGATCTGATCCGTGCCCATCACTTTAATATGGATCTGATCGATCAGAGCCTGATCTCGCAATATTCACAGCCTCCCAGGGTCAAAAATGAAATTCGTGACTGGTTCGCAAACCTCATGGTGATGATGCACCGGGAAGGGATCCGCGAAAAGGGTCATTTAAGCTTTCTCAAAACGCTCATGAACGATATGAATGACATGCATATCCGCCTTCTGGGCAATCCGGACGAAAAAGTGTACCACGAACTTAATTACCTAGCTTCTGATAATATACAGGCATTCAGGAAGCGACAGCCCGAACAGAATGCAAATGATATTGAGACCTGTATGAACGCACTTTACGGATTATTGCTTCTGAGGCTTAAAAAGCAAACCATCAGCAGGGAAACCGAATTGGCCATGGCCTCTTTCAGTAAGCTGCTTTCTGTTCTTTCTTACAGGTACCTGCAGTCAGAGAGGGGGGAGAGGGAGATTTAGAAGGGAGCGGTAATCGGTGGTCAGTAATCGGTAACCTGCCTGCCGGCAGGCAGGTCGGTAATCAGTAGTCAGTATATCAGTAATTTATGATTATTGCCCCACAAAATACTGAAAACTGAACACTGAATACCGATTACTGATTACCGATTACTGATTACCGCTTTCCGGCTACTCCGGCATCTGCTGCTTCACGATCCTTTCCTCAATAACCCGGTTGCATAGCATCTTATAATATTCGTCAGCATCCTTTTCTGCGAATTCGGTATGGGATCGGGCAGCCCACTCCTTTGCCTTTTCCATGTCTCCCAGTACCTCATAAGCCACGGCTATGTTATAGGCAGCACGGCCTGCATCCTTGCGATCATCTCCATTAACAGGTTTCATCCAGGCTTCAATGGCATTCTTCCAGTCACCCACCTGTGAATATCGTACTCCCTTTCCCAGGGTTTTTTTAGGATGATCAAAGAAGTACCTCGTAACCTGGTAGTAAGTGGGGGTTATCCGTTCACCATACATAAAACCGGCATCAAAGCTTGCCTTGTTGGTGGCTTCAACCTTATCAAGGATCTGATTAAGTGCTGCCTGTAATGTGCCGCCCTGGGCATCGAAATTCATCCTGTGTGTGGTGCGGTATTCATCCAGGATAACCCGGTTGGCCGCGTCGTATACCCTGATCCCGAGATTGATCACAGCCACTCCCGTAGCCCTGAATTCAAGCCGGGTATGAATTTTTCCCGCATCATCCTTTGTATCAATCTTTACGGGGGCATTTGTAAGGATGAAGTCCGTATCAAATATTTCAATGGAAAACAGCGCGTCAGTCTGGTATTTATCACATAATTCCGTAACCATATCCCAATCCATCGGGGTTGGAAATGTTGATTTTGTACCATCACCGGTAAATCTTTCTGCTGTGAGGACCGTGATAAACCGCTTCGTGCCTGAACAGGCCTCAAGGAAACCTTCGCCCAGTTTTAAGGCGGCCTGCTCATCCTGCCTGAATACTTCCCCGGTCAGAATTTGTTCGGCTTTATTTTGCGGTGTTTCGTCCTGTTTGGTCCTGTCAATCAGAGCTATGGACTTGATATATTCCGGCATAACCAGTTCGGAAGGCCTTACCAGTGTAATATTTACCCATACTGAATTGTTGAAAAGCATGAATATCAATCCTGATATCAGCAAAAGCTTTAATGTTTTCATGTAAGTTGGTTTAAATAATGTTATACGCAAAAACGTATAATTATTTACATTTCAGAGTCAGAATTTGCATTTGAAATAATTATGTTATTTTTGTGCAAGGGGCATTTAGCTCAGTTGGTTTAGAGCATTACCTTGACAGGGTAGGGGTCACTGGTTCGAATCCAGTAATGCCCACATGAAATAATAGTTTTAATAGCATCACGGGTTCTTAGAATAATTTTGAACAAGGAACATCGAACTGTGAAATTCGAAGATTTTTTTTATCATTCTTAATTGGTGTTCCTTTTACGATATTTCACACTATAGTCTGGCCTGACTGAAACTGAAGCGTATTTGATTTGTTAAATGAGTGTCCGTTATTTTCTTCAACATTTACATTACCAAAAAACTTTTTAAACATGAAATGGAGAGGACGGTCGCAAAGTGGCAACATTGAAGACCGCCGGGGATTTGGCGGCAGGGGAATGGTTGCAGGGGGCACAATCGGTACATTAGCCCTGGTGGTCATTGTGTGGTTACTTGGCGGAGATCCCTCCAAGATCATGAACTCACTTCAATCCACAGGACAGGAAACAGCTGTGGTTGATTCAGCCGTTATAAAGTCCGAAAGCGAACATGCACAATTTGCATCAGTGGTTCTTAAAGATACCGAAGATATCTGGCATGAGCTTTTTAGGAACAATGGCTGGTCGTACCAGGAACCCAAACTCGTTCTTTTTTCCGGATCAGTTGAATCTGCATGCGGATTTTCCGAATCTGTGACCGGTCCTTTCTATTGTCCGGGAGATGAAAAGATTTATATTGATCTTAGTTTTATGGAAGAATTGCAGCAGAAACTTGGGGCAGCAGGGGATTTTGCAAAGGCCTATATCATTGCACATGAAGTGGGTCATCATATACAAAAACAACTGGGAATTACTGAGAAATTGAGCAGTTTGCAGGGACAAGTCTCAGAGTCTGAGTTTAAACGAAATTCGGTAAAACTTGAACTTCAGGCTGATTTTCTGGCTGGTGTTTGGGCCCATTACGCTGAAAAAACTAAAAATATACTGGAATCTGGCGACCTGGAAGAAGCAATGAATGCGGCCGCAGCAGTCGGAGATGACAGGATCCAATTGAAATCACAGGGCTATGTGGTACCGGATGCCTTTACTCATGGTACTTCCCAGCAACGCCGCAAGTGGTTCCTCAAAGGATACGAAACAGGAGACATCAATGAAGGTGATACATTTTCTGCGAGCGATCTGTGAGGAATTTATGTTTGTCGGATAAAACCACATGACATGTTGGAAAATCCAACGCTTTTCCATTTTGAATAATCTGTAATTATTTCATAATCAGAACTAAATATCTCTGGCATCAGGTTGGTAGTCCCCTAAAAAAAACTAACAGCATGCTGGTATATATTAAAATCGCTTTCAGGAATCTGTGGAAAAACAAACTCTTTACATTTATAAATATTATCGGGCTCTCACTTGGCCTGGCATGTTGTTTTCTGATTCTTCTGCATGTAAAGTATGAAACCGGATTTGACCGGTTCCATGATAACAAAGACCGTATTGTTCGTGTTTTGAACGGTCATTATCCATACACTCCCCTGGGAATGGCTACCGTGATGCCTGACTATTTTTCAGAAATAGAAAAAATAGCACGGGTGGGAAATCTTGATTGGGGTGGTTTTTTTGTTATGAAGGATAATAATTGGATGCAGGAGAAAAATTTTGTATATACGGATTCGACTTTTTTCTCGATATTCAGTTTTCCAATCAGAACTGGTTCTTCCGGGAAAATCCTCAGGTCACCTGACCGGATCATGATTTCAGAAAGTATGGCGAGGAAATACTATGGCACCGAAAACGTAACCGGGAAATTATTAACCATGCGTATCATGAATACGACCTTTCAGCTTACCATTGAAGGTGTATTTTATGATTTCCCTGAACAATCCCATTTTCATGCCAATTTTCTTACCTCGATCGGATTTTGCAGGAGGCTTTACGGTGAGGATATGTTTGCCAACTGGGGTGCCAATTCCACAACCACTTACCTGCTGCTGAAACAGCCTGGAAGTATGAGTGCCTTGCAGGGAAGAATGGCAGGATTTATAGAGAAATATGTGGATAAGAATTTTACAAAAGACCTGGAATACATACTTCAACCCCTTACACGAATCCATTTGTATTCAAAAGAGAGTCAGATAGATATAGAACCACAGGGTAGCATCAGCAGGATTATCGTATTTACCTCCATTGCAGCATTAATCCTCCTCATAGCGATCGTTAACTTCGTGATGCTTTCCCTCGCGCTTTCCAATCAGCGTATTAAGGAATTTGGTATCCGAAAGATAGTAGGAGCCAGGCAGCGCGAATTGGTTTCACTTGTAACAGCCGGGTTTCTGATTGTCTTTGTTTTGAGTCTGCAAATCGCATTTATGCTGGTGGAACTTGCCATTCCACTACTTGAGTCAAAGATGAATATTCAGATTTACGGCGGAGTTTTCTCCAATATGGGGGTAATATTGCTTTTCCTTGCCGCGGTATTTGTTTTGGGATATTTGGCCAGCGTGTATATTACATTAAATGTATCCCGCATTCGGCCAATCGATGCCATTAAGAATGTTTTCCCCCTGTATAGCAGGTGGATGCCCTCCAGGGGTATCCTGGTTATTTTTCAGTTCAGTATTATGACTGGCCTTCTTGTTTGCCTGATGATCATACAAAAGCAACTGTGGCTGATACGGAACAAAGACCTGGGATACAGGAAGGAACTTTTGCTGACGGTCGATATCCCAAATAACCCGGGTGTCCGTTATTCCGTGTTCAGGGAGGAGCTGAATAAAATGCCTGCTATATTGAAAGTTTCAGGGGCTGCTTATATTCCTCCCAGCGAACAATTGTGGATCACAGAGCTGAAAAACCCTGAAACGGGTGAATCTTTTAAACCGGAGGAGATCAATGGAGACTATGATCTTGCAGAAACACTTGGACTTGAAATCATCCAGGGGCGTTCATTTTCGCGTGATTTTGGCAGTGACAGTCTGGCCATCATGATCAATGAAACAGCCCTAAGGCAGCTTGGTTTTAAAAATCCACTGGAATCCGGTCTGCTCCGGCAAATATCAGATGCTTTGCACGTAAAAATGACCATTATCGGCGTTTTTAAGGATTTTCATATGCGCTCTTTATATCAGGTGGTACAACCTATGGTAATTTTCCTGTCTCCCGGAAGGGTAAGGCAAATGGCTATCAGGCTGGCACCTGGAAACGACCGTCGCATTCTGAAGCAGATTGAAAAAAGCTGGAATGTGATTTTTCCCGATGATCCTTTCCAGTATTCATTTGTGGATGAGTCGCTTCGGCTGGGTTACATGAAGGAAGACCAGGCTCATGCGCTGATAAGCCTCTTTGCTTTTCTGTCATTGATGATTGCCCTGATGGGATTATTTGGCCTGTCTGCATTTGCCATGGAACGCCGGACCAAGGAAACAGGCATTCGTAAAGTTAATGGTGCAACGGCATCAGATATCTTCCGTTCACTCGCCGGTCAATTTGCAGTCTGGATCCTGATTGCCTTTGTAATTGCCGTACCGGCCTCCTGGTATGCCATGCATCGGTGGCTTCAACATTTCGCTTATCAAACAGCCATCTCATGGTGGATCTTTCTGCTTGCTTTATTGATTTCATTACTGGTGGCAGCAATTACAATCAGCTGGCAAACCTACCGGGCAGCCACAAGGAACCCTGTAGAGGCACTGCGATATGAATAGCAGGGATTAAATCTGCGGATTTCCTTTTCGCCAGTTCAATTAAATTCTTAATTTCATGGGAAATATCTCATGGGTTACCTATGACCGGCAAGGATAATAATGTTGCTATCGGAATAAAAGGCATTACCAAATCCTTTGGGACGCTAAAAGCCGTAAATGAACTTACCCTGGATATTATGCAGGGAGAAATTCTAGGTTTTCTGGGACCCAACGGTGCCGGAAAAAGTACATCCATAAATATGATCTGCGGATTAATACGGCCGGATAAAGGTGAAATCAGTATAAACGGCCGGTCCGGGGTAGGATATTCAGAGCAAAGGCATTTATTCGGACTGTGCCCGCAGGAAGCGATTTACTGGCCAAAGCTTACATGCTTTGAGCAGCTTGTATTCATGGGTGAAATGTATGATCTGGATACCCACCGGTCCCGTCAGTCGGCCATGGGCCTGCTGGAACAACTCGGGCTTGCCGCAAAGGCATACAAACTGGCCAATACCCTTTCAGGCGGAATGAAGCGGCGTCTTAATATTGCCCTTGCTCTTGTCCATCAACCGGATATCATAGTACTCGATGAACCTGAAGCCGGACTTGATCCGCAAAGCAGGGTCATGGTGAGGGAATTTATACGAGGACTGCGCCCGGCCAAAACGGTGATTCTCACCTCCCATAATATGGATGAGGCTGACAGGTTATCCGACCGTGTGGCTATAATGGATAACGGCAGGCTACTTCTTACTGACACTCCGGAAAATCTGAAAAAGACAGCGGGTTCGGGTGATGTTATTGAAATCGGGATTCACCGGGATGCTTCCGGAATGCAGGAAAAAGTGGAATGTCTGAGAGGCTTGATACCGGGAATCGTAGTCAGTGATAATACAATCCGGATAAGAGCAATAAACGGGATTGCCATGATACCTGAAATTACCGCGAGGCTGAAAAAAGAGGGGGCAATGATTTCCGAAATCAGAGTAAGAACCAATACCCTGGAAGATGTTTTCATTCAGATGACCGGAAAACGATTAAGGGAATAATCAAATTAACCGGTCATCATGCAAAGATTATCAAGTGTTATAAAAAAAAGCCTGAAGGAACAATTCCGTAGCTTCTGGCTTTTGGTGTTGACGATAAGCACTGCACCGTTTTTCGTAATTGTGTACAACCTGATATCCGAAAGCTATGCTCCGGTTTATGACGTGGTGATCATAAACAGGGATACGGAAGGAAATTTAAGCACGGCAGATTTCCGAATGGGAGACAGTCTTGTGAATTTTCTCCTATTTAAGGAAAACCGGGGATGGAAGATCTCCCTGGCTGAAAGCATGCAGGAGGCTGAAGCACTGTTAAAAAGCAGAAAAGCGGATCTCCTCGTGATCCTTCCTGTAAATTTCAGCGAATCGATTTCCGGCATGCGGTTGCATCAGGCAGGAGGGGAAGTTGTGCGGGACATGATTCTTGAATTTCAGGGAAATTTGACTGACATTAATTATATAATAGCATCCATTCTTACATATAGCCATATCCAGGAATATATCTCAGCCCGGACGGGTGTTAAACCTTTGTTTGGTTTTATTGAAACTCCACTTGGAAGTTCGGGACAACTAAGCGATTTTGAAATGGCTGTTCCGGGTCTTCTCATTTTTTCGATCATAATGCTTATGCTGACGGCTTCGGTGGCCATGATCTCAGAAGTGGAAAACAGGACCATGATCAGGTTAAAATTATCCAAAGTTCATACTTTGGAACTTATGGGAGGCATAACGCTGGTTCAAATCCTGATCGGTTTTGTTTCCGTGGCGATGACACTTGCCCTGGCCGCATTTCTTGGTTTTAGATTCCAGGGGTCTTTCCTTCCGGTATTTACAGTGATTTTACTGACCACAATTTCGATTATTGCCTTTAGCCTGTTCATTGCGGCTTTTTCAAAGACGGTTACACAGGTGTTGATCATAGGTAATTTTCCGCTTTTCCTGTTTATGTTTTTCACCGGTTCCATGTTTCCGATGCAAGCATCGCCCTGGTTTAACGCCGGAGGGTATCCGATATCCCTGATCAGTCTGATGTCTCCCACACATTCCGTATCAGCCCTGAACAAACTGCTGATCATGCGCGCAGGCTGGGATGGTATTGTTCCTGAATTGGTGAGCCTGGGCATACTTTGCATACTTTATTTTGCATTTGGTCTGTGGACTTACAGGAAAAGACATATGGGGAGCAGGGGGTAGGGAGAATGGAGTTGGGAGAGGGGAGTAGGGAGTATGGCGAGGCGGCCGTAACTATTGCCGTTGGCTTCAGCCTGCCTGCCAGCGCATGACCCAAACCGGGAAGGCAGGCTAACGGATTCAGATGCAATGAACCCTTTTTCGGCTTCAGCCGCATTAATAGATAGATACCCATCAATTTATTTATGTTTTAGTTACATAAGAGCAGGGGAGTCAGGGAGCAGATGGAGTTTCAGTGTTTCAAATTCACCACCAGGATGGAGGGGCTGTAATTCAGCCACTCAACTTGTTTATTCCTGACAAAATTCCAGTAATTTACACTGATAATGACCAATTTAAATCGTTCTATAAAATTTCTGTCGATTTCAGGATTGGTTACAATAACGATCTGTTCCGGATTTTTTTCATGAGCGGTGTGGAACAAAGAAATGCCCTCATGCATAAGATTATGGTTATCAACAACCGTCAGATGCTTGGATTTATCATCAATCAACCGGCCGGCAAGATTTGCCAATACCAGATCGGACGGTTGGTCAATGATCAGCAGTGTGCGTTTTATACCATCAATCCCTTTGTCTATTAACACCCCGACAGAACAGTCAACATCTTCAAAAAAGTATCTTGCTTTTCCTCCCGTTTCATCTTTGGAAAACAAAGGTCTTGAACTGCCAACCAGCATCAGATCATAATGTCCATTGTTGGCAAATTGAATTATTTCCCTGTCTACATCATTAGTTGCTTTGTATTGGGTATTGATTTTTACATTTAATTCCGTTGCCTTTGACAATAAGGGTTCAAAGCTTTCTTTTTCAAAAACTTCCGCTTCATGTATCGAAAAGTCGGTGCTGGGGGTCAGATGCAAGGCAGTAATGCCGAAATTGTGGCGATTTCTGTAGTTCAAATGACTTGCCAGATTCAGAAGGCGTTTACCCGATTCCGGAGAACCAAAGGAAATAAGAATGTTGAAATCAGGGAGTGAATCCCTCAGTCTGGCAATATATTCTTCACGGTGATTGAACACGGAATTGATTATTTGTATCAAAGGTCCTGTAAGTAAAGTAGTTGCCAGGGCCATAATTACAAGCATAGCGAATATTTCAGCCGATAGTATTCCCAGTTCATAGCCAATATTCAGCACTATAAGTTCCATTAATCCGCGTGTATTCATCAATGTGCCCAACAATAGACTTTCCTTCCAGGATTGACCTACAAAGCGGGCGGCAAGCGAACCTCCTATCAGTTTTCCCGCAACAGCGGTAAGAATAACAAACAGGCAAATGGTCCATAAATGCGGATCATCAAGCAATCCGATCTCGGTACGCAATCCCGTGAGAACAAAAAATAAAGGAAGCAAAAGCACCATGCTAAAATCCTCGATCTTTTGTGTAAATACTATCCGGAATTTCGAATTGGAGGGCATTACCACTCCAGCAAGAAATGCACCAAATAATGCATGTATCCCGATCACTTCTGTAAGGAATGAGGATAACAATATGAAGGCGAAAACGAGTGCAACAATATTTTTATGAAGGGTTTCTCGTGTAAAATATTTATGTGCAACCTTTGCCAGAATAGGTTTCACAAAATAAAACATGAAAAGAATATAGGCAACAGTTAATAAAATTGTCACGACTGCATTTATGAGCGCACTGGCTTTTACAATGGCAATTACGATGGCCAGCAGGCACCATGCAGTTACGTCATCAACAGCGGCACAGGTTATCGCCAGTCCGCCAAGTTTGGTTTTGGTAAGGTTTCGTTCCTGAACGATCCTCGCCAATACAGGGAAGGCTGTAATACTCATGGCAATACCCATGAATAATGCAAATGCAATGAAAGTAATATTTGCCGGAGCGAAACTGGCATAAAGGTAATAGGCCAGTCCAACACCAAGGAAATAAGGGAATACAATGCTGGCATGGCTGATTACCACTGCACTGGCTGCACTTTTCCTGATCATATCCAGATCCAGTTCCATGCCAATAAGAAACATAAACATAATCAGACCGATCTGACTCAGGATCTGTAAATTATTAAAAGATTCAACAGGGAATAGAAAGGCTGTAAAACCGGGGAAAAGAGTTCCAATCAGGGATGGTCCGAGTAGTATTCCGGCAAGGATTTCTCCGATAACCACCGGCTGATGCAGCTTGATCATAATCCATCCCAGCAGTCGTGCAATCAGAACAATTGAAATGACCTGAAGGATGAGTATGGAGAGTGAATGTTGCAGATTCAGTTTGAAATGATGCAGGGCATCTATTAGGGTCACTGCATTTATTCCGGCGTGATTTGAAGACTCATGAATTGAGAAAATCCTACCGGATTCAAGTGAATGTCCCTGTTTCAATATCAGCCAGAGAAGAAATACAAACAATCCCGTGACTATAATATAAAAAAGGGTGTTTCGTTTCATGAAACAAAAACATTTAAGCTGTCAATGGATAATACAGGGTATAGCCATTTAAACAATTTTCAAATATAACATAATTCCGTTCTTCTGAGCGAAAGGTTTTGCCATATATAATTTATCTTCAGGTAGTGCATTGATTGCAGGATCCGCCCTAATGCTCCTGTTCTTTAAACTGACCTACAAAATAGGTAAATGACAGGATTATTAATATGCCCAGGAATATATGGATACCCAGTACGATCCAGACATTTTCGGTGTGTCCGCTCCGTTCAAAATAGCTGTAAATCCATCTGGTATATACAATGCCGCTAAGGAATCCGCCAATACCTATGGCAAGAAAGTTGGATCCCATATATAGGCCGGCTTTTTCTTTTGGTGCAAGCCAGCTGATATACTCCTGGATACGCGGAGACGTGATCATTTCACCAACGGCAAAGAGAAATATGCCAAGAAATACCCATGCCGGACCTGAAATGCCGGCGAGGCCGAGAAATCCGAAACCAATGCCCATTACAGCAAGGCCTGCGGTAAAGGAAGGAATGGATTTGTATCTTTCAAAGAACCAGGAGATCAGTACCTGGAACAACATGATCGCATAGGCCGGATTTGAAATGGACTCACCAAGGACCCGTCTGGTGCCGTGATCATCCCTTGAGAGCAGATCAGCCACTGCAGTGCCGAAAACCGAGCGAATATTGAGATAAAGCGCAGAGCCGTCAAGTGAGAATTCAATATATTTCGCGATCAGGTTGTAAAAAGCCCACAGGGGCAACCAGAAAAACAAGCCCAGAATGACCAGAAAGGAAGTAAATTTTAAGTCCCCCAAAGCTTCACCTATATCCCTGAATTTCCTTCCCAGGGTGACGCCTTCCCTTTGTCTCGGGGGTTCTTTATAAAACAGAAGCGTTACCACAAACATAATTCCGATTCCCACCGCAGCGGCAATATAGGCATACTCCCACGAAATGGCACGAAGTTTACCCATGATCAATGGACCGAAACAGGCTCCGATGTTTACCATGGCATAGAATATTCCGAAGCCCAGTGTCCTGTTGGTGGTGTCGGTTACAACGCGTACAGTCCCAGAGATCAGAGGCTTGAAAATGCCTGCCGCAAATCCGATGCATAACATTGTTAACGCAATGCCTGAAAAAGACCGGGTCACAATGAGCAGCAGAATTGAAGGAAGGTATGCAATATAGGATATGATCAGCATTTTTTTAAAGCCGAATTTATCGGCAAATGTTCCAGACAGGACAGGAATTGTGTAGGACATGAACAGAAAAAGGCCCTGAATGAGGCCCAATTGTTCAGTTTTAAACCCGAGAATTCCGAAATAGATGCTAAAGCTCATATAAATCCCGTAATAGGCAAACCGTTCGAGGATTTCGACCGAGTTAGCGATCCAGAATACCCTGGGAAAAGAGGTCCGATTTTTTATCATGCTATGGCGATCGTCAGGTCATTTGTTATGAAGCGGGAATTAAACCTTTTTGATCGGCGGAAAGATAACAAATTATATAATTCTAAAAAACAGGAGTAGCAGATGAATTCATATATGCAGCATTCAGGGATTGGCGAGGTTAATCGGAATGCTTTGCCTCAAGTCTGAAACCGGTATTGTGAATGTTCACGATGGACACATCCGGGTCACTACCCAGCATTTTTCTTAATTTGGTAATATATACATCCATGCTTCGGCCCATAAAGTAATCATCTTCACCCCAAATCGTCTTCAGGGCAATATCTCTTCTCAAAATGGTATTCATATTAACACACAGCAAATGCAGGAGTTCAGCTTCACGCCGTGTGAGCTTTCGTTCAATTCCGGCTGAAACAAGCAGGTGATTTGAATAATCAAATTTATGATGTCCGATGGCAAAAGTATTGTTGTTGACGCTACCGGCGTATTTGTTGTTTTTCCGTCTCAGGATGGCATAGATTCTGAACTTCAATTCCTCATTGCTGAAGGGTTTTATGATATAATCATCAGCGCCTAGTTTGAATCCCCGGATCATATCCTCCTTTATCTTACTCGCAGTGATGAAGATAATAGGGGTTTCACAATCATGCTTCCTGATCTCTTCCGCAACTGTGAACCCATCCATACGAGGCAAAACGACGTCGAGCAATATCATGTCAAATATATCCCTGCGGAATTCGGACAGGCCGTCCTCGCCGTTTTTGGCAAGGCTGACCTTAAAATTCAATAACTCCAGAAAATCATGGATGGTAGTACCAAGGCTACGATCGTCCTCTATAAGAAGTATTTTGGCCTTTGAGTTGGTCATGATGTTACCTCTGCAGCTTCATCTGGAACTGCTGCCATAATAACATCAAAGCATCAGGCTTTGTTCAATTTTCGTGTCTTTAAATAGAACAACAAACCGTCATGAATAGTAAATGGATTTATCCCCTGCTGTTAAAGGTGTTCATCGTTTTTTCAACCCCTGCGGTTCCAAAACTCCGGATAATATCATGACAGGTTGTGATTTTATCAGGCAACTCCCGGACTTCATTTTCAGACCATTTACCCAGAACATATTCTATCTGCAATCCATAAGGAAAATCTCCGCCGACTCCAAACCGGAGTCTCGCAAACTCCTGTGTGCCAAGCACCTGTATCACACTGGTCAGCCCGTTATGGCCTCCGTCACCTCCTCTTGGGCGCAAACGGAGCGTACCAAATGGAAGGGCTAGCTCGTCGATCAGTACAAGAAGATTGGAAATTTCGATGGATTCTTTCTGCATCCAATAATTTACTGCTTTGCCACTCAGATTAACATAGGTGGATGGTTTCAGTAAAACAAAAATCCGTCCCTTATAGCGGTATTCCGCTACACTGCCATACCGCATATCTGAAAATGAAATATTGGATGCACGGGCGAGTGCATCCAATATCATAAAACCAATATTATGACGGGTATCCTGGTATTCTTCACCAATATTACCCAGTCCGGCAACCAGGTATTTCATGGTCTACTGTGGCATATTTATTTCTTGGTCTCAGCAACCGCAGGTTCTGCAGGTGCTCCTTCAACCGGTACTGCAGCGGCTGCAGCAGCAGCAGCGGCAGCAGCCTCTTCAGTACCTTCTTCCATGCCTTTGGCTATCCTCGAGGAAACTACGCCAACAATAAGGGCGTGGTGGGCTTCCAGTACTTCCATAAAGTCATATTTCAGATCACCGGCAAGTATGGATTCACCAATATTCAACTCTGAAATATCCAGGGTTATGGAATCGGGGAGTTCATTGATGAGGCCTTTCACTTTAATGTATCTTTTACGCTGTCTCATCTTACCTCCGGCCCTGATGCCAACCGAATTGCCGGTTACATCCACCGGAAGTTCAACGACGATCGGATTTTTTGTGTCTACCTCAACAAAATCAATATGGTTGATTTCATCCGAAACCGGGTGAAACTGTATTTCTTTCATTACTGCCTGGTGGACGTCTCCGTCGAAGTCTATATTGACTACGTATACGTGGTGTGTATAGACCAGATCCTTGAAGTCCCTTGCCGGAACTGAAAAATGTTTGTTTTCTTTTCCTCCGTACATTACACAGGGAACAAGTTTATTTCTACGTAACGCTTTGGCGTCTTTTTTACCCAGACTTTTTCTCAGGGTACCTTTCAATTCAAATGATTTCATTTCTAAAAGAATTAAACAATTAATATGTGCTACTTGGAATCCCGTATTAAAGGTTCCCCATTACACCCTTGTTTAATATTAAACAGGGATTTAAAAAGGAGGGCAAATATAGTAATTCATTTTGGAATAATGAAATTGCAGGTTGCAGGTTGAAGGTTCCTGGTTTCGGTTGTTTGGAATGGCAATGTCGCCCGCCGGGCGGGGGTAGAGGGTGGACAAAATAACCAGAAAGTGGTTAGACAATGAAATTTTTGGTAATGGATTTATACTTATACACTTTATGGATAACATCGGCAAACAGGTCAGCGATCGTAAGCACCTTTATTTTGTCCGAGATTCCCCTCAGGGGTATGGTATCCGTTACAACCACCTCGGTAATTCCTGATTTATCAATACGTTCGTAAGCGGGACCTGATAATACCGCATGGGAACATACAACCCTCACACTCTGGGCTCCCTCTTCGAGCATTAGTTTGGATGCCAGGCATACGGTGCCGGCAGTATCGATCATATCGTCCACAATAATGATATTTTTATCTTTTACATCCCCGATCACGCGAATTTCTTCCACTATATTGGCTTTTTTCCTTACTTTATAACAAATTACCATTTCGCAGTTAAGGAACCTGGAATAGGCATTGGCTCTTTTTGTGCCTCCCATATCCGGCGCAGCAATTGTCAGGTTTTCGAGGCCCAGATTTTTAATATAAGGAACAAAAAGTGTGGATCCGTATAAATGGTCAACGGGAACATTAAAAAAACCCTGTATCTGGTCGGCATGGAGGTCCATGGTCATCACTCTGTCTGCACCGGCTACCGTAAGTATGTCAGCAACCAGCTTAGCACCGATACTGCATCTGGGTTTGTCTTTCCTGTCCTGGCGTGTAAGTCCGATATAAGGCATTACCGCCACCACCTGGTATGCCGAAGCCCGTTTGGCAGCATCAATCAGCAACAAAAGTTCCATTAGATTATCGGCAGGAGGGAAAGTGGATTGCACAATAAATACTATGCAACCGCGCACTGATTCTTCAAAAAAGGGTTGGAATTCACCGTCACTGAATTCAAGGACGGATGTTTTACCCAGCTCAGTTCCATAACTTTTGGTAATTTTTTCAGCCAGGTAATGGGAAGACCGGCCAGAGAAGAATTTGATGGGAGCTTTTATTTTCATGAAATCCTTATTTCGGGTTTAAAGCAGTGCTGCAAATGTAAAAAATATCACTCAATATGATACCTGTAACCGCTCACTTATTAAAAGCCGCATTGGTTTTTTCAATAAAATCAAGTATTTCCCGATCACCGGCTCGGTTCAGCGTAGAGGTTGCAAAAATAGGGGGAAGGAATTCCCACGACTGAAATAGAGTTTTTTTATAATGTGAAAGATTGCTTGTGAAAGCGTCCCCGGATATTTTATCTGTTTTGGTGAATACAAGGGCGATCGGGATTTGCTTTTCGCCTGCCCAGTTTATGAATTCCAGATCCCTGATAAGCGGGAGATGCCTGGAATCAATCAGAATGAAAAGACAGGCAAGCGTTTCCCTCAGCATAAGATATTCGCCGATTGCTGTGAGGAAGGTATCCCGGTTTTTTTTACCGGTTCGTGCATATCCGTAACCCGGCAGGTCCACCAGGTACCATCTCTCATTTACAAGAAAATGGTTGATAAGTTTTGTTTTCCCGGGTGTTGAAGAAGTTTTGGCCAGGTTTTTTTTATTAAGAATGAAATTCAGCAATGATGATTTTCCAACATTGGAGCGGCCGGCAAAAGCGTATTCGGGTAATCCCGGGGGCGGACAGGAAGCCAGGTCAGGGCTGCTTTTGATGAACTGTATGCTTTGTATATCCATCAGAAGAGTTTATCCAGTGCGTCATCTATTCTTGCACTATCGGGTCTTCCGTTAATATATATTTCAAGCAGACTCGATTCCGGACCGGGTACCAGGTTTACTTTTTTAATCATGGCAGGCAGGAGTACCGTTTCACCACGCATCAGGGATTCACTATCATTCCCGTCATAATGGATATCGAATTTACCTTCGAGGCACATATAGATAACAAAAGAGTCAATTTCATGGTATTCCCTGTCAACAGGTTTGTTCAGACGGAGGAAGTTGGTTGTAAAATACCGGCAGCTGACAAGGCGATTGGGTTTATTGGGAAGCTTTTCATAAGGGGTTTTATACTGAGGATAAACCTTAAAATCGATGGCTTCGAGGGCTTTTTCAGTATGCAGTTCACGTGGTTTTCCTTTGTCATCCAGCCTGTCAAAATCATAAATCCTGAGCGTGGCATCCGAGGTTTGTTGTATTTCAGCCAGCAGAATGCCCTGGCCGATGGCATGGATCCGTCCGGCAGGTAAAAAAAAGACATCCCCCGGAAAGGATTTTTCCGCATTCAGGATACTCATCAGGCTTTTGTCTTTCAAATGACTCAGGTAGGTTTCCCTGGATACGGGCTGGTTAAAGCCAACAATGATTTCAGCTTCCCTTTCAGCTTCAATCACATACCACATCTCTGTTTTGCCAAATGAATTAAATTGCCTCAGAGCAAGCTCATCATTCGGATGAACCTGAATTGACAATACATCGTTGGCATCAATGAATTTTACAAGCAATGGAAAAAAGGTTCCGAACCGTTCGAAAATACTATCTCCCACAAGATCGCCCATATATACCTCGATTAGTTCTTCCAGACTGTTGCCTGCCAGAAAACCGTTCTTCACCCTTGAAACATCGCCCGGATATCCGCTTATTTCCCAACTCTCACCTGCCTTATCCGTTTTGCACTTCTTGTTGAGAATATTCTTCAGCCTTGTACCTCCCCAGATCTTGTCCTTAATGATAGGTTTGAATTTGAGCGGATATATGCGGTTCATCAGTCGGTTTATTTTGGGTTTGATTTTTCTTTTTGCCTGAATCTTAGTATATTTTAGTCAATTTGCAAAATTAGCCAATCTTATTACATCCCCATGTTGGATCAGTTGAAAATCGGCAATATCCTGTTCCTTGACATCGAAACGGTGCCTACATATCCGGAATACGGGGCCGTACCGGAAAAGACCAAGATGTTGTGGGAACGGAAGGCATCATACATTAAAAAGGAAAATGAAACGGTTGAGGGTACTTACGAGCGGGCGGGGATATTCGCAGAATTTGGAAGAATAATCTGTATTTCGACCGGCATGATCGTTTTGCAGGATTCCGGCAAAGTGCTGCGAATCAAATCTTTTTTCGCCAGGGAAGAACCTGCATTGCTTTTTGAATTTGCCGATATGATAACCCGTTTGTCACGGAAACGCGAAATTGATCTGTGTGCACACAACGGGAAGGAATTTGATTTTCCATACATTTCCCGCCGCTTGCTAATTAACCGGATCAAACTGCCTGATATATTCGATACAGCGGGCAAACGACCCTGGGAAACACGACATATCGATACATTGGAATTATGGAAGTTCGGAGATCATAAGCATTACACTTCGCTGGATCTGCTGACCTCGGTTTTCGGAATAGAAAGTCCCAAAACCGATGTTGACGGAAGCCAGGTTGCCCGCATTTACTGGCAGGATAATGATCTTTCCCGCATCGTGGAATACTGTCGTCATGACGTTATTGCACTGGTTCAGCTGATTCTGAGTTTCAAGGGAGAATCGTTACTGCGTCCGGAGGACATAATTATACTTGATCCCTGATCCGTTTCAGGGTAAATGAAAATTTAATTACATTCATCCGTTCAAAAATTAAAGCTTCTAACCATGAGAATTGTTTGCTTTGCAGGTATTTTGTTGACATCTGGTCTCCTGAGTATGCCGGTATTATCCCAAAACAGGGATAAGTCCCGGTTTCGTCCGGCTGAACCCGGATATTTTCAAAAAACAATATTACCCGATGATGCAGAAGTAAATAATCGCATATCACCACCTGAGGTTAAGTCCAACTTTGTTGTAGATCTCACGGGGTCTGATCTTCCAAACAGGAAGGACACATACGAACAATACTGGCATAATTCCCCGGTTTCACAGGGCAGTACAAGCACATGCTGGTGTTTTTGTACTACATCGTTTCTGGAGTCGGAGGTATACCGTATTCACAGGATGCAGGTTAAACTGTCGGAAATGTATACCGTTTATTGGGAATACGTTGAAAAAACCAGGCGGTATATTCAGCAAAGGGGTAATTCTGCATTTGATGAAGGTTCCGAAGCAAATGCCGTGACACGGATCTGGAAAAAGTACGGGGTGGTTCCGGCGGACGCTTATTCAGGGCTGCTTAACAACAGGAAATTCCACAATCATGAAAACATGATCGGGGAAATGAAAAGCTATCTGGCTTCGCTGAAGGTATCGGCAGCATGGGATGAAGGAACGGCTGTGGCAACGATCAGATCCATAATGGATCATTATTTGGGAAAACCCCCGGTGGAAATTACAATCAGCGGGAAAAAGATAACTCCCCAACAGTATATGCAGGATATCATCAATATCAATCCGGATGATTATGTGGATGTGCTTTCGTACATGCAGGAACCATTTTACCGCAAGGTGGAATACAAGGTACCGGATAACTGGTGGCACAGTTCGGATTATTACAATGTTCCGCTGGATGTTTTCATGACAGTCCTGAAAAATGCCATCCGCAACGGGTTTACGGTGAGCATCGGCGGTGATGTTTCAGAACCGGGATTTGATCGGCAAAGCCAGTGTGCCGTGGTACCCGATTTTGATATTCCTTCGGATTATATCAATGACGATTCCCGTCAGTTAAGGTTCTCCAATAATACCACCACAGATGATCACGGTATGCATATGGTGGGATATTATGCAAAAGACGGAAAAGACTGGTATCTGATCAAGGATTCCGGTTCAGGCTCCCGTAATAATGATCCCAATGTAAAGGAATTCGGTTATTATTTTTTTTCAGAGGATTATGTTAAGCTTAAAATGATGGATTTCATGGTACATAAGGATGCAGTAAAGGAAATGCTGGGAAAATTCTGATGTGGAAACCAGCCCGTCACCGATGCAATTTTGCATTGGTATCATCAGCATCCTCCCTGTTCGTAACATATCCCTGTGGTGAAGCAGTGGCATGAATTGGTTTGGCAGGGTTGCCGAATCCATCCCCGTCCTCGTCCTTATAAAAGGCTGTAACCGCTTGATCTCCTGCCTTTAATGTCTGATCCAGGGCCCTGAGCAGTGACATGTCACAAATTGTATCGGAAGCCAGTTCCCATATCATGACACCCCCGAGTTTGCTTTTTGCAAGTTCAGTTTTCTGAACGATTGTCGGAATACCATTAAAATACTGCATGCCTACTGAATCGCGGTAGGCGTTCGCCGGATCCTGCTTAATCAGCTCATCATAGGAGATATATCTAGCCGGAGGTGTAAAGTCGAATCCATAAAAGGGAACACCCAGGATGATCCTGTAAGTGGGGATTTTCTTATCCACGGTCCAGAATTGTATAGCTTCCTCGGCATAGGAAAACGGGGAATGGGGACCAATATCATCAGGCCTCCAGATACCGGTCTTATCGTAAACCATCACGTTGATAAAATCGTATGCTTCAAGGGCTTCCTGTGCGACGGCCTCATGCAGATCCGTGGCGCCCAGGGCGGAGGTGATCCCTTTTCCCTTTGCATGCAGGGCATCTTTCAGTTCAAGAACGAACGGGTTATAAGTCTTGCCTATGGTCGGCAGCAGATTCCCTTCTATGTCCACATCCACGCCGTCAAGATTATTGCTTTCGACAAATTCAACAATTTTTTTTACAAATGAGGATCTGTTCTTCGGCAGCAGAACCGATTTCCATATCGCCGTGTCAGGTCTTCCGCCCCCGCCAAGTGAAATATATACTTTCAGGTTTGCTTCGTGACCCTTAGTCACCACCGGGGCGATATCATAATTTCCGTCCACAAGCAGGTTACCATCCTTGTCGGGGTTGCCGAATGCGAGATTCAGGTAAGTGAGTTTGTCAATTTCGATTTCATTGATCTGGTCAAAATTTCCCGAGGCAATATATCCAACCACCTTGAATCCGGTATCCGGCTTATAAATATCAGGTCCGTAAAAGGCAGTTTTGGGTTTGCAGGAAGCGAGAACCATGATGGTGGTAACCATGATGGCGAAGAGACAACCGGAAATCTTATTCATATGCAGTGTCATTAAGGGGTTAAGAAAGAAAAATGGTAAATTTGAATAAATCAAATATACAAACTCAAATCAATATTCAACCCATAACAGGCCTCATATTTTGAGGTGGTATTTAGGAGTTCTAATTTAGCATAAGTTGAGGTAAATTCCGATTAAGTAAGGGTTAAATGAATATTCCGCAGAAAAATTTTGACAATATCAAAATGAGGTATATATTTGCAATCCCTTATAAATGGCACCCGGGAGCTTAGCCTGCCTGTCGGCAGACAGGCTCAGTTGGTTCAGAGCATCCCGACCTAAGTCGGGAGGGTCGCTGGATATGGAATGAAATAAAAAGATTAAAAACAAACGGTCTGAAAGAAAACCGGGGAGTGAATAAAAAATTGGGAGCTTAGC